>Ga0316196_10000560_pt1 | contig 14823 bp, 18 predicted proteins | sample Eddsed2cm_MG_FD_204938 | JGI IMG/M metagenome (GOLD analysis project Ga0316196, IMG submission 204938) | Coastal sediment microbial communities from Maine, United States - Eddy sediment 2 cm | ecosystem: Environmental > Aquatic > Marine > Coastal > Sediment | place: USA: Maine | collected... | reverse complement strand
TTCAACCATGGTCGTCGCCGGGAAGATTTCGCCAAACATCTCACCGTGAGCGCGGCCAACGGACTCCCACTGACTAATGTCCGTCACGAAAATGCGGGTCCTGACGACGTCGCTCAACGTCGCACCAGCGTCCTTCAGCGCCTTCTCGATTATCTCGAGACACCGCTTTGTCTGGGCATAGGCATCGCCGACACCAACGACCTTGCCGTCCTCTCCCACGGCTGCAGTGCCAGTGACCGCCACCTGGGAGCCGACGCGTACGGCGCGGCAGTAGCCAACGATAGCCTCCCAGGGCGCACCCGTGTGGATATTGAGTCGATCAGTCATAAGAATTCACTCTAACTATTTGTTATTTCTCATTGATTATTATACCGAAATAGCTTCTTTTGCGTCCCGCTGCAAAAGCGCCATGCCCACCGTGGAAGCGACCACGTAGATACCACAGCACAGCAAGGCAATTGCTGAGACCTCACCGCGCGACCAGCTCCAGCCAAGCACCAGGGCGGGTACGACGACCAGGACCCTGAAGTATTCAAACGGCCGTGCGTATGCCCTCGCTTCGTTCAGAAATCCGAGGCTCAGCAACAGGCTCCAGAGGAATACACAAGGAATCAGGACGGCGGCGGCGCCTTCGTTGGCAAAGACGTCACCGATCCACAATATTGCAGCGATCCCAACCCCGAACTGTGCCACGGCGTAGCGCCGGGTTCCCAGGCTGACCTGCGGGTCGAATTTTTCGAAGTGATTTAGATCGGTGCGGTTTCTCGGGTAGGCCGCCTCCACATCGGCCGGACGCCAACCCGTACGTCGGAACCAGATGGCGATCTTGTCCTGCCAACGCTTTGTCCTCTGCGCATCGAATAACAGGTAATTGTAGACCTGCAGATTGGCCCAGAATGGATTCCAGTTCGCCAGAGGTTTGCGTACGCCGAAGACCACCGGATCGTCTTCCCGTTCCGGCTCGTACGTGCCGAACAACCGGTCCCAGGTGATCAGCATGCCACCGTAGTTCTTGTCGATATAGCGCTCATTCTGGGCGTGATGAACGCGATGGTGCGATGGCGTCATGAGCACGGCTTCGAGAGGGCCCAGGTGCCGTACATGCTGCGTGTGCACCCAGAACTGATAGATGAGATTGATCGCGTTGACCGTCACGATCACTTCAAACGGAAAACCAACGATGAAAATCGGCAGGTAGAAAATCCAGCCAAACAGGAAACCGGTGCTGGTCTGGCGCAGGGCCGTCGAAAGATTGTAGTCCTCGCTTTGGTGATGCACCGCGTGTGCCGCCCACAGGATCGAGATCTCGTGGCTGAACCGATGGAACCAGTAGTAAGAGAAGTCCCAGGCCAGGGCCGCCACAACCCACAGGGCGATGCCTCGGACCGACAGATCGAACCAGCCAAGCGGCATCTCGAAAATTGCGAGGTGTTGAATCGCGAACCCCCAGCCCAGCAATGGCAGGATCTTGGTGAAGTACCCGAGGGTCGTGTCGAGCATGCCTGCACTGATGCTGTTGATTGCGTCGTTGCTGCGGTAATAGCCGGTCTTGCGTCGCCAGTCCACGAACAGCTCGATGAGCAGAGCGAGCAGGAAGAACGGCACAGCTAACGCAATCAGGTTCATGCACCCAGTTTACGGTAAGCTCCGCGGCAACGGGAACAGGAACTTTAGATGATAAACACACGGGAACTCGACCTACTGCGCGCAGCACTCGGGAAACTCGAGGAAGGCAGCCAGGACCTGCCAGACTTCACGCCCACTTTTGACGAAGATGCCGTCGCCGGCGTTATCACGGAAGTGGCTGAGCGGATGCAGGACAACTATCCCTATTACCATCCGCAGTACGCCGGGCAGATGCTCAAGCCACCCCACGCGGTCGCGCGAATTGCCTACGCAATGTCACTCTGGGTCAATCCGAACAATCATGCACTGGACGGTGGCCGTGCAAGTTCGGCGATGGAAAAGGAATGCACCGCTGAACTCGGGCAGATGTTTGGCTGGGATGCGCCGCTGGGTCACCTGACTGGCGGCGGCACTATGGCAAACCTCGAGGCCTTGTGGGTTTCCGGCAGGCTTCACCCCGGCGAGAAGATCATAGCCTCGGGTCAGGCCCACTACACTCACAGCCGGATCAGCGAAGTACTTGGAATACCGTTTGCACCGGTGGCCGTTGATGATGCCGGACGCATGGACCCGTCCGCCGTCGAGCAGGAACTCGCCAAGGGTGGCGTCGGCACGGTCGTAGTCACAATCGGCAATACCGGCCTGGGAGTGGTCGACCCGTTGCCGGAAATTCTGGCTCTTCGTGAGAAGTTTGACTTTCGAATCCACGCGGATGCCGCCTACGGAGGCTATTTCGGGTTGGCAGAAGAACTCGACGCGAGTACACGAACCATATTCGATGTTCTTGGCGACGTCGACTCGATCGTCATCGATCCGCACAAACACGGCCTGCAGCCCTACGGCTGCGGCTGCGTGCTGTTCAAAGATCCGTCGGTCGGCACACTGTACAAGCACGACTCCCCGTATACCTACTTCAGCTCTGGCGACCTCCACCTGGGTGAAATTACGTTGGAGTGCTCACGGCCTGGCGCGTCGGCAGTTGCCCTATGGGCGACGCAGAGGCTCTTGCCACCGGTACCCGGCGGTGAATTTGCGGCGAGCCTGGACGCGTGCCTCCGAACCGCACGGCTGTTTCGGGAACGCCTGGACGCCAGCCCTGCGTTTACGCCGCTAATGCAGCCCGAACTCGATATTGTCGTCTATGCCGTCAGCGCGAGTACGACAAGCGAGTCTTCACGGCGCGCGCGTACGGTTTTTGAGGATGCGGCGAAACGAGACCTGCATCTTGCACTTATCGAATTGCCCACCGACTTCGTGAAGATCTATGCCCCGGAGATCACTGTGGATACGGACTCCGTGACGTGCCTGCGCTCGGTGCTTATGAAGCCCGAGCAGGAGGACTGGATCGATCGCCTTATAGCGCTGCTCGAAGCGAGCGCATGATCACGAAGCCAAGGTAGAAACAGGCAAATCCGCCGACCAGCGTGCTGAACAGGTACGTGAAAGAGTAGAAGAGCTCGTTGCGCTGCAGCATGGTATTTAGCTCCATGACCATCGTCGACAAGGTCGTGAAGCTGCCGCAGAAACCAATCGCAAATAGCAGGCGGTATTGATCGGGAACAATGCCCGCGGCATTGAACCAAGACGAGTGGGCAATCAGGTGCGCCAACATGCCCATGACCAGGCAGCCCAGCAAATTAGCACCCAGCGTTCCCCACGGGAACGCCACATCGCGTTGCAGGAAGACGTTCAGCGCGAAGCGCGCCATAGCGCCAAGCGCCCCGCCCACTGCGACAAACAGATACGACCAGAGAACGGTGTGCACGGCTTATGCGTTCACACGAGCAAGCGCGTCGCGGTATTCCTGCTCCATACGCAAAACCACATCTCGGGCGGGCAGAATGTCATCGATATTGCCGACGCCCTGCCCGGCACCCCAGATGTCCTTCCAGGCTTTGGCGTCAATGTCGCTCGCCTTGGTGAAGTCCATGTCTTCCTTCTTGCCTTCCGGCAAATCGGCAGGGTCCATTCCGACCGCAGCGATACTGCCGGCGAGGTAATTCCCTTTCACCCCTGTGAACAGAGAGGAGTTCACAATATCGCCGGCCATGCTATCGACGATCATCTCCTTGTATCCCGGCACCGCCTGAGCCTCGTGCGAGGCAATAAACCGCGTACCACTGTAGGCAAGGTCTGCGCCCATCGCAGTAGCGGCCAGGACGTCGTCACCGCGAGAAATGCAACCCGACAGGATCAGGCAGCCATCGAACTCCTTGCGCAGCTCACCGACAAGGGCGAACGGGCTCAAGGGCCCGGCGTGACCACCCGCGCCGGCACAGACGGCAATAATGCCGTCAACACCCTGCGATATAGCCTTGCGCGCGTGGCGCAGGTTGATGATATCGTGGAAGACCAGGCCGCCATAGGAATGCACGGCCTGTACGATCTCGGCCGGCGGACTCAGACTCGTAATGATGATTGGCACCTGTTCTTCGACACAGACCTGCATGTCTTCGAGCAGACGCGGATTACTGGGATGCACGATCTGGTTCACGGCGAATGGCGCGACCGGCTCATCAGGATGTTCCTCCGCATGCTCGGCCAGGCTCGCCTTAATCTGTCGAATCCACTCGACCAACTTCTCCTGGGGCCGAGCGTTCAGCGCCGGGAATGAGCCTACGATTCCGGCCTTGCATTGTTCGGCAACCAGTTCGGGCCCCGAGACGATGAACATCGGTGCGCCGATCAGTGGCAGGCGCAGTTTGCCTTCGAGTGATGCCGGTAATGCCATTTACTTCTCCACGAGAAAACTCGCCGTACATTCGGCGATCAGTTCATTGTCGGACTTGAGGCGCGCCTCGCCACGGAGAACCATCAGGCGCCCTTTTTGTTTCTCAGTCCATCCTCTTAGCAGAATAGTCTGCCCTTGGCGCAGAGCGCGGCGGTAGCGAATTTCGCAGCGCGCCGTGTGCGCGATCAGGCCCATAGCGTAGGGGATGTTACCTGTAACATCGTCGAGAGCGGAATAGATAATGCCGCCGTGGACGGTATCCTCCCAGCTCAGGTGATTCTCATTAGGTGTGAATTCAGCCGTGCAGACACCATCCGTAACGACGAAATCGATATGCAGTCCAATCGGATTGTCCTTGCCGCAGGCAAAGCACATCGTCTCGGATGGATTCTCGGCGACTGGCAAAATGCGGGACAGGACCCTTAGGGCACCTGCTGGCTGATCGTAATGTTCACCACATTACCCTCTGCGGGACGCATGATTTTCGAGCCGAACCAGTCGCCCGATGCTGCGGCCGGGCCACCCGACAGCGAGATCCGAGCGAGCACCTCGACTTCCGCGAACCCGGATAACTCGCGACCGGCTACCATCGACTGCGCATCGGTCAAATCCACTACAACTGGCAAATCACTGACACGCAGTCTCGACACAGCAATTGGCGGCGAAGGAGCATTCGGGTCGCGAGCAATCAGGAAGATATTGGCATCACCGGTCATCGCGGCAATCACCTCGGTCGACATAGAAACCTGTGCCGAAATGATCGCATCAGAAACCGCCGCCTCAGCGGGAATCTCCGGGTGATTTGCCATGTCCATCGTCGAAGGCATCTCACCCCGCCACAACGCGACGCGATCCTCGAGGATGGCACGAATCTCTTCGGGTGGGTTCAAGCCAAGCAGGGTTTCGAAATGGACCGCCGCTGTATCGGTGTCGCCGCTATTGGCGGCCGCGACACCCGAGTAGAACAGCGCAGCCTGGTTGGTGGGTTCGATCGCAAGCGCATTGTCGATGAGCTCCCGGGTACGGCCTTCTATGGGCGTGTTGTCTCGGGACACAATAGCCAGCGCAAGATCGACCAGGGTCTGGGCAACCTGGCCATTCTCGAGTTCCACAGCCTTTTCAAGTGCGTCGGCTGCCGCTGCATAATTGCGCATGGTCATCTGCGTACGAGCGAGCATTTTCCAACCCTCGACATCGCCGGGGTCATTGGCGAGCCGTTTCTCGAGCGCGACGATCGCTTCGTCCATGCCCATCAGGTTGTCAGCCTGTGCGACTTGACTGGATTGACCGGAGGACAATCCCGGGCTGCCGATACGGTCGTAGAGGCCGACCGACAAGGCGACCGTGAATACAATAACGGCGGCGACGAGTGGCGTCAGCCGATGAGACTTGTGCCACAGCGGCCATACCGCGAAGACGACGGCCAACAGGCAAAGCACGATAAGGATGATCCAGAAGGTCACTCAGCTCGCCCCTCGTTTGTGGTGTCGTCGTCAATCGGTAACGACATCCGGTGTTTCAGAACGCGGAACAGCGCGAAGCCACCCAGCAATACAAGCAGGAACGGCGCGACCCAAAGAAAGAGCGTCTTGCCGCTCGTGCGCGGACGGTACAAGGCGAACTCGCCGTAGCGCGCCACGAGAAATTCGGCGATCTGCTCATCAGTCTGGCCTTCCTCGATCATGCGCGCGATCTCACGGCGCAAATCGGCGGCGAGCGACACGTTCGAGTCCTTGATGCTCTGGTTCTGGCATTGCAGGCAACGAACCTCCGAAATCAGTTGTTCGTAGCGTGTCTGCAATTCCGGGTCGTCAAAGCGCTTTTCCTGATCGATCGCGAACAGCGGCGAGGTCAGGAGTACTGCAGCAATAAAAACAACGAACTTCCTCATTTGCTGGCACCTCCTGACGCACCCATGCGCGCCACGAACTCACGCTGCCAGATGACGGGGTCGAGGGGGCCAAGATGCTTGTAGACCACAGTCCCTTCCGGGTCCAGCAGAAAGGTCTCCGGCGCACCATACACACCCCAGTCAATGCCGACACGGCCATCTGCATCGTAAGCCGATGCAATATACGGGTCGCCCAGTTCGTCGAGCCAGCGGATAGCTTCCACGCGCGAATCTCGCCAGTTGATCCCGTAAATCGGAATCGTCTTGCTCGCGGCGAGGTCCAGCAGGAAACCGTGCTCAGCACGGCACATGACACACCAGGTCGCCCAGACATTGACGATTGCGTAATCGCCCGCCAGGTTTTTCGAACCAATCGTGACCTCGGGGTTCTTCAGCGTCGGCAATTCAAACTGCGGTGCCGGCTTGCCGATAAACGGCGATGGCAGCGCGCGCGGGTCGCCATGAAGAAGCCCAAGAACGAGAAAACCAAGCAAAACCGCCACGGCGATGAGTGGCCACAGGAAACGATTCATGCCGGCGCCTCCGCTGTTTTCGTGGAGTCCAGCGGCACCTTGTCACGCGCCTTTGCCGTGGAGCGGTAGCGACGATCGCTGATCGCAATGAGACCACCCAGCGCCATGATAAGCGCCCCGAGCCAGATAAAACGGATCAGGGGTTTGTATTGGATCCGCACGCTCCAGGCGCCATTGCCGAGCTGGTCGCCCAGTGCCACGAATAGATCTTTGTCCATGCCAGGGTGAATGCCCGCCTCGGTCATCAGGCTCCTTTGTACGAGATACTGGCGTTTCTGCGGGCGGACCGTTGCAACGTACTCGCCGTCGTCCCGAATCTCGATCTCGGCTTCGATGGCCGAGAAATTCGGACCTTGCACGTTTCCGAGCGACTTCATGTGGAACTCAAAGCCGGCAACTTCGATCGACTCACCCGGCTGCAGCGCCCGGTCAGATTCAACGCCGAACGCCGACACGATCGTGGCCCCTATCACAAACGAGCCCATGCCAAGATGCGCTATCGACATACCGAGCGCCGAACGTGTAATCCCCGCTGTACCCTTCTCGCGTCGCAGTGAGCGAATTATCGGGATCAGCGCTGAAGCGACGATCCAGGCGGCGGCCGCACAACCGACGACCAGCATAATGCTGATGCGGCCGTACCCGAACAGCGGAATCACGACACCGAGAATGATGGCAATGATGGCCGGGATCTTGAGGGTATTCAGCCACGGACTCGCCGCCTGGGTGCGCCAGGCTGCATGCATTCCCATGCCCAGCAGGATAACGAGCGGGATCATCGGTACAAGGAACGCCACGTTGAACCACGGCGGCCCGATAGAGATCTTGCCCCCAGTGGCCATCTCGATGATAAGCGGCGACAGCGTACCGATCAGGACCAGTGTCGTTGCTACAACGAGCAAGACGTTGTTCAGCAACAGGAAGGTCTCTCGGGACAGCGGCGCGAAACCCACATCCGAATCGAGTGCTGGTGCGCGCCATGCATACAGCACGAGCGCCCCGACAACGACAACCGCGAGGAATGTCAGGATGAAGAAGCCACGCGTCGGGTCGGTCGCGAATGCGTGGACTGAGACGATAATCCCGGAGCGCACGAGGAACGTTCCCAGCAGGCTCAACGAGAAGGCGGTAATTGCGAGCAGCAATGTCCAGCTCTTGAACAAGCCGCGCTTCTCCGTCACGGCCAGTGAGTGAATCAGTGCTGTGCCAATCAGCCACGGCATAAACGAGGCGTTCTCAACCGCGTCCCAGAACCACCAGCCGCCCCAGCCAAGTTCGTAGTAGGCCCACCAACTGCCCAGCGCGATGCCGAGTGTCAGGAACATCCACGCCACGGTCGTCCACGGACGGGTCCATTTCGCCCAGCGTCGGTCGAGGTCGCCGCTAATCATGGCGGCAATCGCGAAGGCAAAAGCAACCGAGAATCCGACGTACCCGATGTAAAGCAACGGCGGGTGAATCGCCAAACCCGGATCCTGCAGGAGCGGGTTCAGGTCGCCGCCGTCCGCCGGCGCAGGCACCAGCCGATCAAATGGGTTCGACGTCAGCAGCGCAAACAACAAGAAGCCGACCGAGAGAAAGCCCAGCACGCCAATCACGCGCGCCGCGAACGCATCCGGCAGCCCCGAACTGAAGCGGGCAACCGCCACGGTCCATGCCGCGAGAATGAATATCCACAACAACAGCGAGCCTTCGTGAGCACCCCACACTGCCGATACGCGGTAGATGGTCGGCAGCGATAGCTGCGAGTGATTCGCGACGTAGAGGACGGAAAAATCGTTCGCAATGAAGGACCATGTCAGGCAAGCAAACGCGACCGCAACGAACACGAACTGTCCCGCGGCCGCAGAGCGCCCGACATTCATCATCGCGGCATCGCCACGGTGAGCGCCTACGAGGGGGAGCACCGCCTGGCAGATGGCCAGTGACAGCGCCAGAATCAGGGCAAATTGCCCAATTTCAGGAATCATTGGATCGACACTCCGCCGCACCGGCCACGGCAGCGTCCGCTATGTCCTGCTGGTGCTTGGACAGCGAATCCGCTACTTCGGGCGCCATGTAATCTTCGTCGTGCTTGGCCAGGATCTTGTCGGCCTGGAACACTTCGTCGTCACCCATGCGTCCATGCGCTACGACGCCCTGACCCTCTCGGAACAAATCAGGCAAGACGCCTGAATAAACCACAGGGATCGTACACGCCGTATCCGTTACTTCGAAGCTGATATCCAGCGACCCTTCCTGCCGTTCTATAGACCCACCGACCACAAGGCCGCCTATCCGGAAGTTACGTTCTGACGGGTAATTTCCCGCGACGACGTCGGAGACTTCCACGAAAAACATCATATTGTCCTGGAACGCACGCAGCGTTAGTCCAGCAGCAATTGCGATGCCAAGCGCGGCCAGTCCTACGGCCAACATCCGTTGCTGTCTTGGTTTCATTCACGATCCTCTAGCGCCTTTAGACGCACTTCAATATCCCGGTACACCCGTTTTTGCCTGAGGCGACCACGCCAACTTAATAACACCACGATTACAAAGGTCAGACCGTAGCAACTCCATACGTAGGCGCCGTAACCACCCATCGCAAAACCACTGTCCATTACGCGCCTCCTTCTGATGACAAGATCATCTCGCGGACCCAGCGCGTGCGGCGTTCCCGATAAAGAACTTCAGTGCGTATGCGACGCAACAGCATCGAGCCAAAGATCATCGTGAAGCCTATTAACATGATGAATAGCGGGATTCTCATGTCCGCGTCCATCGTGCCCTTCTTGAATACCGTCTGGCCCTGGTGCAGTGAGCTCCACCACTCGACCGAGAAATGTACGATGACGACATTGACAATGCCCACGAGAGCCAACACGGCGCTGGCCTTATCGGCCTTGGTCGTGTCGTCAATCGAACTTCTGAGCGCCATGTAGCCAAAGTACAGGAACAACAGGATAAGCTCGGACATCATCCGCGGGTCACCCCATTCCCACCAGGTGCCCCACATCGGCTTGCCCCAGATGGACCCGGTGCACAGGGCTAGAAACGTAAAGCCAGCCCCGATGGGTGCAGCGGCAGCGCCAACGGCGTGGGCCAGCTTGATGCGCCAGATGAGCCCGACGGCCCCTGATGTCGCCATGATCATGTACGCCATCATCGACAGATAAGCGGACGGCACATGGACATAGATGATCCGGAACGCATCGCCCTGCTGGTAGTCCATCGGGACCACGAACAGGCCTTGCCACGCCCCGTAGGCGATCAGGATCGTCCCCGGGATGGCCAACCAAGGCGCCAGTATGGCGGAGATACGATAAAAGTGCGGCGGTGAGGCCAGCTGATGAAACCATTTCCACATAAGTTGAAGTTTACTCGTTACTGATTCGGAGTGCGGCAGCCGTTGCGTAAGGAGCAAGGCTGAGTGAAGCGATAGCATAGGCGCCCAGCGCCCATATGCCGGTTGAATAAATGTCGTTGCTGGCTGCCAGTGAGACCGCATTGGCGCCCAGTATCATAATTGGCATGGCCAATGGCAGGATCAGGAGACTGAGCAGTGCCGTACCGCGATGTAGCCCAACCGTCAGCGCAGCACCGATTGACCCGAGCAGGCTCAGGCTGATCGTACCGAGGGCCAGCGTCAGCATCATGACACCAACAACGGACAGCGGCATGCGATAGGTAACGGCCAGAATTGGCGACACGAATACAAGTGGCAGCCCGCTCGTGAGCCAGTGTGCCAGCGTCTTGCCCAAAACCAGTACCGGCAGCGGTTGGGGACTAACGAGAAGCTGATCCAGGCTGCCGTCCTCGTAGTCGGAAATAAACAACGAGTTGAGCGACAACAGGGTTGCGAGCAACGCAGCAACCCACAGGACGCCCGGCCCGCTGAATTCCAGTTGCTCTGCACTGGGGCCGACCGCTAACGGAAACAGCGTGCAGACCATCGCAAAGAAGAACAAAGGATTGAGAACGTCGCCCGGCCTCTTCCACGCGAGTAACAGGTCACGTTTCGTGGTCGCGGCCAAACCAGAAAAGATGCCGGGATTTTCCCGCTGCGACTCGCTTGTGCGATTCTGCTTCATTGAATCTTCACCCTGGTCGTCGGCGCGGCAATCTCCACGTCCTGGTGCGCGGCCATGACGCACATCCCGCCCTTGGCGCAGTGTTCCTCGACAAGCTCCATGACGAGCGCACGCCCCTCACGATCCAGGTTCGTAAACGGCTCGTCCATGAACCACAACGGCACATCTGCAAGCAGCATACGCGCCAGCGAGACACGTCGTTGCTGCCCGGCTGACAGGGAACGCAAAACGAGCTTCTTGAGTCGCGCGATGCCGAGGCGCTCGTAGACTTCTTCGGGATCCCGGCTTGAATGTGCTCGCAGCGAACGTTCGAAGCCAAGGTTTTCGACCAGTGTGAGATCACCCTTGAGCCCGGTCCGGTGTGCCAGCCAAACGAGGTCGCCGTGGAAGGTCTGCCGCTGGTCGTCAACAGGCACGTCATCCCAGAAGACCGTCCCTTCCTCGAGGGTCAACATCCCTGCGATCGCGCGAATCAGGCTGGTTTTGCCGCAGCCATTTCGCCCTTCCAGGATCAACAAGCCTCCGCTATCCAGCGCAAACGACAGGCCCTGGAACAGGCAGCGTTCGCCGCGGATCAAAGTGAGATTGTCGGCTGATAACTTGTGAGTCAATGCTTTACGCTCTGTCGCGGATAGGCGACGCTTTGATAACCACGGATAAACATCCTTGTTAATCAGTTAAATAGCGACTTTATATCAAGTCACTTCAAACAAACCTGTGTGGCTCCTTGATGTACAAGGAATCACCAAATACCCCGTTTACAAAAACCCGAAGCCAAGTAGACTGCTTGGCCCGGTCGAATAAAACCATTTAGAAACGACCGGAACCGGACAATACCATTTTCCGCGACGTTGCGATTGCGAGTTTATACCTATGGAACTAGGGGCTGCCGGCCTGCAGGAACAACCGTTCCCGACCCACGGGAAACCGCTGGCGATCATAACGTATCGCTCCCAGCGTGCGGCACTTGAAGCACTCAGGGACACCCACGATAATCCGACGGGTCTCTCATTGCTGCAAGGCCCCCCGCTGTCCGGCAAATCGATCCTGATCCGCAGCTTCGTCGATTCCATCGACCCGGACTGCGCGGTTGCTCTCGTCAACGGCAAAGGACTCAACACGACCAACCTGCTGCTCTCCATCCTTCGGAAGTTCGGCTACGAAATCGACTTGAGCTCTCCGAGCGAACTGATGGGACTCGTCCGCATTTTTGCGTTGCAGCAAGCCGCTTCGAATGTTCCACCGCTCCTCATTATCGAGGACGTACATGAATTGAAGCCCAGCGCCCTGCGCGCCCTGAGCGAGCTGGCAGAGCTGCGGGCCCGATCGGGCGGCGCGCTCAAGCTGATCCTCGTCAGCGACAGATCGCTGGGTTCGATAGTCAATGCTCCGGCGATGCAGGCAATCTCGAGGAGAGTCCTGCACGACTTCCACCTGCAACCCATGACCCGGACTGAGGCAAGCGAGTACGTGCAAGAGAAACTGCGTGTCGCGGGCGCCGACTTTCCTGCATTCATTTTTCCGAACAGTGTTTGCGACGTACTTTGGGAAGCATCCGGCGGTTGGCCGGGCGTCATCGATCGTATCGCGCTCCTCGCTCTCGCCAAAACAGTCACTCTGCCGGTGCCGGCCGATGTTGTGGAGTACCCGGCATTGCCGGCGGGCACGTGGATTGATGAGAGCTCCGATGAGCCGGCCGCACCGGTCGACATTCCGACCAAGCCCCCGCAGGTTGTGGTTTCGGCCAGCGGCAGCGTGATCCAGGAACTGACCATGCAGAAGCCCCGGCTCCTCATCGGCCGCTCGGAGCACAACGATATTGCAATTGGCAGCCGTTTTATCAGCCGGCACCACGCGCTGCTCGTCCGGCATGGCAAGTCGACTTTCCTGATGGACCTGAACAGCACCAACGGCACGTTCGTTAACGCCAAGCGGGTTTCAAATCACGTCCTGGTGCACGAAGACGTCATTTCGGTGGGGCACCACAAGATCAAGTTCCATGATCCATTCGCGACGAAGCGCCATGCACTGGAAGGCAGAGAGTTCGCGGACACTGCCATCATGAAGACGCTCGAGGATATGCGGAACCTGCTGGCCCAGGAGAATACCGAGCTGCTACCTGCGGTGAGTGAAGACCTGCCTACCCTGCAGAGCTGAACCGGCTCAGCTGAAATACGCTTCCTTGAAATGCCTGCGGCACATCGACACGTAGCGGTCGTTGCCGCCAATCTCGACTTGTGAGCCTTCGGTAACGGCGTTGCCGTCTTCATCCATCCGCAGCACCATCGTGGCCTTGGTACCGCAGTGGCAGATCGCTTTCAGTTCCTTGAGGTTGTCCGCCCACGACAGCAGGTACTTGCTGCCTTCGAACGGCTCGCCCTGGAAATCCGTGCGTAGTCCGTAGGCGAGGACCGGAATATTCAAGTCGTCTGTGACTTCGCTGAGCTGGAAGACCTGGTCGCGCGTCAGGAACTGGGCCTCATCGATGAGAACACAATGCAACGGTTGATCAGCGCGTGCCTCCTCAACAACTTTGAGCAGGTTCGCGTCCGTCCCGAATGTGGTCGCTTCGCTTTCGATGCCGATGCGTGACGTGACCCTGCCGGCTCCGTAGCGGTCGTCTAGCCGGGGCGCGAGAACGAGCGTGTTCATCCCGCGTTCCTTGTAGTTGTAACTGGACTGCAGCAAGTTCGTCGACTTGCCGGCGTTCATCGAGGAGTAATAGAAATAGAGCTTCGCCATGGGCGCGCATTGTCGCAAAGGCTTGCGACGGATGCACGATTCCTGGTGGTCTAGCGTTGCATTGTCAGGAGTTTGCCGAGCTTGCGGCGGTGTCCCTGCCGCTCAGGATTGGCCTCGCGGCAGTCGGCACATTCGTTTGTCAGCGAATGACGGCCTGAAATGACCTGCGGGACCGGCGTAACGACACCCGAACGCAGGCAACGACAGCAAATGACCAGGTTGCTGAGGCGATTCAGCAAACGGTAGCTCACATTGTCTTTTGCGGTGGCAGCCATAACAGCTCTCCGTTGTCGAAGGCCTGTTTTGGCACTACACAGGGAGTGAAGCCAGCAAATACACCAGAATTATGTCAAAACTGTTAACCAGTCGTGGTTTTGGGTGTGATCTGCGTCAATCCAGACGCAGATATATATCGACCGCATACCACGCGTGCTCCTTGGCCATGTGTGCACGGAGGCGATCCACGAGCACGGCAAATCTGGGCTCGTCCACGATCAAGTACAAGAGCACGCCGCGCAGCAGCGGCAAACGGTCGTCACACGCGAATCTGGCAAGAACCAGTCAGCGCGACCTACCGCTCGTCTACGACGATTTCTCTGACGCCGCCCTGGCGATTGGTCACGCATGTGACCTTTGCAATCGGTCCTCTGGTCAGCGTGACCGACGCACGGACAGCGTAGCCATTATCCCTTTTGCTTAGCTCGTACACGCTAACGCGTGACACATCGTAGCGGCTGCGGATCTCGTCGATGCAAGCGCTCTCGGCGAAGTCACCGATGTCGTCAGTTCCTGACTCCAGGGGACCCCACTTCACAAACCCATAGACACAGGCGCCCACAACAGCGATCTTGAACAAGCTTCCAATAGTGTCGCGAATCGTCATATGCCTGGACCAGGTTCCGTCGGCAATTTACTCACAAGCGACAGGGGCGTTTGGCCGGTGGTGCCCGGGGCCGGACTCGAACCGGCACGCTCTATCGAGCAGGAGATTTTAAGTCTCCAGTGTCTACCAATTCCACCACCCGGGCGCGGGAGAAAAAATGGAGGCTAGGGTCGGAATCGAACCGGCGTCCACGGCTTTGCAGGCCGCTGCATAACCACTCTGCCACCTAGCCTCGGTGATCAAATGGTGCAGCAAAAGATACTACACCGCTGAGCAGGCGTCGCAGTATACATACGTTGTCTTCCTTTGCATAATGACCCGATGCGCTCTTATTTAGCCCTGGCGGC
>Ga0316196_10000559_pt1 | contig 14825 bp, 11 predicted proteins | sample Eddsed2cm_MG_FD_204938 | JGI IMG/M metagenome (GOLD analysis project Ga0316196, IMG submission 204938) | Coastal sediment microbial communities from Maine, United States - Eddy sediment 2 cm | ecosystem: Environmental > Aquatic > Marine > Coastal > Sediment | place: USA: Maine | collected... | reverse complement strand
CACCGGGCTCGATCTGGGCCAGTACGGTTACGCGCTTCCCGCCTCCCAAGCATCCACGAGGAACGACACATCGCAGGAAGATCCGGCTGTCGATGGGGCAGTATTGGCCGATCGACGCTTCCGGAACCAGGGCGACGACCAAACGTCGAGCTGAGAAACGAGCAGTGGCACACGCTTTCCCGATACCGCTACGTCCCTTTGACGCTGTGAAATTCCAAGCCAAACCCAGTGCTCAACTGGATCAGACCCACCGCCCCAAAGAGGCGCAACGCTGAAAGACTTCGCTGTCGCCTACGACCTCGGTGATTTCGGCTTGCTCTTGTTCTGTGAGTTGCGTCCTCCATTTGTTCATGCTCTGCATCGGATCGCGAAAGACGGAGAAGTAATCGTTCACCACGGCTTCCCCGTGCTCTCGCCGTGCGCTGCCCTCACTCGAAGAAGATGCAGAAATGAAGTCTTCCGTATTGGGGTGCATGTCGATCCCGAAATGGGCAAAGACTTCTTTCGACTGTTCTAAGGGAGTGCGGCAGAGATTCTCGTAGATCATCAACATGGCGTTGGGGTTGCCGTCGATGGCGTTCACACCCTTTTCCGCGTCCATGCGCCACAAAAGCGCATTCTTCTGAAAGTCATTCAGCGACTCGATCTTGCCCGCATACTGGTTCGCCAAGTTCTCATCGTGCTTTTCGAGCAGGCTGTCCAAGACAGCAAAGCGCCCCGTTGGCATGAGGCGTTCCGCCTGACCGCGCATCGTCGATGCGACGACAGCCCATGGGCTCCGGACGATGTAGAGAATCTTTATTGAAGTTTCCTTGAGCAAGTCTCGCATCAATCGATCCCCATTGATCTCTTTGAAAGCCAAGGCCGTCCCGTACTTCGGGGTATACAGCGCCTCATACAACGCCCCGAACGGCTTGACCGCCCTGCAAAAGACCCAGAGTTTTTGGCGCATTAGCAAGGATGAGTGGTCCTTCTTGAAGAAAGGCGCCTTATCGAGCATGGGGTGGAGAGGCAAGAGATTTCGGTAGAGGATTCGGTGGAGGATCTGTCCCCACGCTCCAGCGCCTCATTGAACTCTCTTATGCGTGGGTGATCACGCAGCCGATCGGTCGCCTCAAAACGGTACGCGATTCCCGGGTGGCTGTTCATAATCGAGCCGAGCCAAGTCGTCCCGCTTCTTCCCATCCCAAAGATGCCGAGAACACGTGGCGTCTCAGAACGAGTAGCATTCATCCAAAACCCCTGAAGCCGATGCGGTCGCATGCTGAAAGAGGCGGCCGGAATTCATACGCGATCATCGTGGATCGATCGTTTCAAGAACAGATCAACTACAAAGTACTATCAGGAAAGAGGCACTTCGAAAGCCGAATTAGCACGAAGCAATGCGGTGGCTGAAGGAGCCCAAAGACCGGCAAACGAACGAGGGCCGCGCAAGAGGCGAGGCACGAGGGGTTCGAGGGGTTCCTTTGGCTCCTTCAGCCACCGCAAATGCTTGCTACCAGGTCACAGGCTCGACTGGTGGACGCCACCTTCCTACGATACCTATCAGCTCATCACGGGGGAGCCATTGCCCAAGGCCGAGTATGTTGCAGAAGTCGCAGGCGACACCTTCGGCGCTGACATCGGAGAAATTCGGATCCAAGGGATCGTCGATCTCATCGAGCAGGACCGCCGCCGGCGTATGGCAAGGGAAGCAGGCTTTGCCCATGTTCCCAGCGCTCAGGCCCTGAGCAATCTCGTTCAGGCGCCGCATGATGGGGGAGAAAGACGCGTGGGCGTGAACCGAGTGCTCCCATTCCTCCACATATTGCGGATGGCACGGTTGGCACGTTCGGGAGGGCTCGATGAACCCCGCCTTTCCCATCGGTTCTGCCCGCTCGTCCCCGCATCCGCTGAGTGCCGTGACCAAAGTCAGGAAGACAACCCCGCTGCGCTTCATCCACCAAATCCGTAACTGCTGGAACACCATCCTTCTCCCGTGACCCATGGTGGAGCACGTGGCGTGCCAACTGCGGTCGCGCGGATTCAAACGGCTTTCAGAATCGACGCGGTTCAGATTCGGCGTTTCGGCTCACGTCCGCGCCGCATTTGCGGCATACGTAATTCTTCACCCGTTCGATTCGCGCCTCTCAGCCTATTGGGCCCACTCGGAGGTCTGAATTGCGGGGTACTGGACGATATTTCGACTTGCGGCGCACCTGAGACCGACGTTGCCTCGGATCGAGCTGGGACTAGGCTCCGCCGCATGGGGGGCACAAGAGAGCAGCCTGCACGACGGTTTCTGGACGAACCTTCGCAGTCTCCCGCCTCGTCGGGTGCAGATCAGAAGAAGTTGCTCGACCACACAGGTCCATCCCTGGCCGTCCTGGCTTTCGGCTGGATGGTAGCGGCGGTCCTCGTCAACCCGGTCGCGGAAGTCCCGCTCAACGACGACTGGGCCTACTCCCACGTCGTACGCACACTCGTCGAGCAGGGGCGATTCGAGTTCACCGATTGGCAGAGCATGCCGCTGCTGACCCAGGTGCTCTGGGGCGCACTGTTCTGTTTGCCGTTCGGCTTCTCATTCACGGCCTTGCGGGTGTCCACACTCGTCGCGGCCTATCTCGGCGCGGTCGCACTCTTCGGCCTGCTATGCGAATTGGGCGCAACCCGGCGTCAGGCATTCTTCGCAGCGGCGTGTCTGCTTTGCTCGCCGCTATACTTCTCCCTGTCGTTCACATTCATGACCGACGTGCCTTTCGTGGCGGCGTGCTTGGGTGCGGTGTGGCTGTGGGTGGGAGGCATTAAACGCGGCAGCACGACTTGGGCACTTGCGGCTGTCGGGCTCAGCATCTGCGCGACACTGAATCGCCAGCTAGGCCTCGCCCTCCCGTTGGCCTTCGCTGCCGGAGAGCTGGTGCGGCTCGGGGTCACGCGACGTGTCCTGCTGCGGGCCGCGCTTCCTGTTGCCTGCACGGCAGCGGCCTTGCTGCTGTACCAGCTCTGGTTGGCGAACGGCCCCGGGACGCCCGGACTCTACCACCAGAAAGAAGACGCTCTAAAAGTCGCGATATCAGGCTTGCTGTCGCTCCGCGGATGGCGTCTACCGCTCGAGCGAACCTTGGGCGCTCTCTTGCTGCTTGGCGGCATGCTGATCCCTTTGTTTTGGTTGTTGCCGCTGCCGGGGATACAGAAAGGGTCTGCCCGTCGAGGCGCGATCGCGGCGGCAGTGGCCATGGCTCTCGTGGCGGCTGTGCTGGGACTGCCCGAGTCGACCCCAGGGGACATCATGGACGGCGCTGGGCTGGGCGTTCGCACGAGCCTCGGCACCCATTGGCAGCGCCCCGACTGGCTCGGCAAAGCGGCATTGGTCGCGGCGTGTCTCCCCGCGACTGCAGTAGCGGCACTGGTCGCGCGTGCTCTGCTGGACGTTTCACTCACACTCTGGCCTGCCGGTCGCCCGGTCCCTGCCGCTGCGCACAAGGTGCTGAACAGGCTGCCATCGTTGGCGCTCGACCCCGGGTATGCGGCGATCTTCGTCGCTCTACTCGCTTTGTTGCACGCTCCGACCTCGATCGCGCATGCGGCCTACTTCGACCGCTACGTTGTGGTGCTGATTCCGTGGGCCTTGGTGTTGTGGTGGGCGGCATCGGCGAGTGGACACGGGGTGGCCGTGAAACCCCGGGCCGGCGTGGTGCTACTCGCGCTGTTTCTGATCGCGGACGTGGCCGCCACCCATGACTATCTGGCTTGGCAGCGCGCGCGCTGGGGCGCGGTCGAGTACCTGTCGCAACAAGGTGCAGAGCCCGCGCAAATTCGTGCAGGCTTCGAAGTGGACCAATACGGCCCCTGGCGGGAACCGCGGGCCGCCCGCGCCGATCATGTCTCCCCGTTCTACCTTGTGGCGATCTCCCCGACCCCAGGGCACCAGACATTGCACGCCGTGCCTGTGAATCGCTGGCTCCCGTTCACGGCGTCCCAAGTTCTGGTCCTGCGACCGGACGAGTGAGGAGCAAACGAGGGGGCTAGTTCTGAAGACGCCGAAACGGGTTGTAGCAAGGGCTGACATACGGGTCGTAGAGGGCGACGAACCGGACTGGGCGCGACTCGTCGGCGTCGTTGATGAAGAAGTCCGTGGAGCTCAGATAGTTCATGTAAATCTCGTCGGGCAGGGGGGCCAACAGCAACTTGAGCGGGTTGCGCCGAATGGGGTAGCGGTATTGCTCGAAGGTGTCGACGAAGCGTCTCACCCCAGCGGGATCGATGTCGAGGTAGTCGAAATGGGCGGTCAGCTTCCGCACGATCCACTCGCGTCGAAGGGAGCCCCAGTGCCAGGCGCCTGCGCCCGCGGTGAGTGCCGCGGCGCCTAGCAGCGACGTCACAAAGACCCTCCGAGTGAGTCGATGCGACGTGTTCATATCGCCTGGCCTCCGAATAGGCTCCTCGCGGAGCGCAACGCCAAGGCGGACAGGGTCAGCGTCGGGTTGGCCGGTGCTGCGGACGGAAACACGCTCGAGCCGACCACGACTAGGTTCCGAACGCGGTGGTGACGGCAGTTTGCGTCAACTACGGAGTCTTTGGGGTTGCTACCCATCATGGTCGTGCATTGGATATGATAGTCGGTTTGTTCGACCTCGTCGTGCATTGCGAACGACTCGACCGGCAGTGGCTTGAGCAGCTCCTGCAGTGAGGCACGAACGGCTTCCAAGCCGCGATGCGTGTACTCGGAATGGCCGTGGTACTCGGTTACGGGTCGGCTCGGGTCGTGGGCGTCGAGACGCACGCGGTTGCGCTCCTGGGGAAGGTCCTCGAGCACGAACTTGATCACGTATCTCTGGCGCCAGCGGCCGCGTAGATTGCGCAGGCTGGGGGTGTTGTAGCTCTCGAACATAGCGGCGGCTCGCTCTCGTCGGTGCGGTCCGTCATACAGCATGTATCCGAGTGCGGTCTGCGTGGTGCTTCCCTGGAAGCCGTCCATGCCGTCCAGCTCGACCGTGCACAAAACGCTGACCTGCTCGCACAGTCCGCGTCCAACCCACGGGCCGTCTAGCTCGGAGCGCAGAAGTATGTGTGGATTGAAGATGCCATTTGCGCCGAGCACCACCAGCTCGGCCTTTGCGAACAGCTGCGCGCCTTCTGTGGTGAAATGCACTCCCTTTGCGATGCCTGCGGCATGCTCGATTCGCTGGGCGGTCGCGTTGGCACGCAGCTCTACGCGCGGATCTGCGTATTCAGGCCGCATCCCGTTCAGAATGGTGAACTTCGAATCGATGGGACACAGGTTGCAGCGCAGTGATGAACAACACTGGGGGCGCGCTGGCAGTCTGGAACGAGTGGGTTTCGCGACTGGCAGCGAGAAGAACAGCCCAGGATACGCGGCTGCCATCGCACGGTCTGGATCGCTCATTTGGTGCGGTGGACACGGATACGGCCTACTGCGCGGGTATACGGTGTCTTCCGGACCAGCGACTCCGAAGGTCTCTTCCACCTCGCAGTAGTACGGTTCGAGGTCGTCATAGCTGATGGGCCAGTCGAGGCCGACGCCGTAGCGCGAGCGCAGACGAAAATCGTTGGGAATCATCCGAGGAGTGTTCCCACCCCAGCAGTTTGAGCTGCCCCCATGTCCTAGCGTGAAGATCCATGGCTTGGCGGGGGTCTCGTTGACGAACGTGTGTTGGAAAGATTCGTACTTGAGCTCGCGGCGACGCGCGATGTGCTGCTGGTGCGAAAGTGCTGGACCGCGCTCGAGAACCAGAATGCGTGCCGTCTCTGGTGCGTGGCGCAAATACTCCTGTAGAAAGAAGGACGAGCCGAACCCACTGCCGATGCAAACGACATCATAGCTCTGCACCATACTTGCAGCGGGTAGCAGAGGCTGATCGTGACTTCAAACGCCATGAATCTCTCGGGTCCGGCGACGCCTCGCGACCTGCCGCTGTGATTTACCTCACCGCGGATGCTGAAAGCCTGTATCCTACAGTGTCCAAAAGAGTGCAGTTCCCTTGCATCCTGGCCAAAAACACGCCACCGTTACCGACTATGATCAGTCGAAACTTCAGCAATCTAGCTTCCTTCCTCGTGCTTTCCGCAGCCTTCGGAGCGTTGTTGGCGCTGCCCAACACGGGCTGCGGCGACTCGAGCGCACCCACGGCGCCAGTGACCGTCAGGGTCACGGAGTACATCAACCTGGCCAATTTGGAAACGCCGATGCCAGACGCGGAAGTATGCGAGACCGATACGACGAACTGCACGATGACCGACGCAGAGGGAATAGCGACGATCAACCTGCCGGACGAATCGGAGGTCAGCTACACCATCACCAAGGAAGGATACGGCTCGTATCTGTTCTCGGATGTGAACGACGGCCGGTTGAATACTCGGGTCATCATGTACAGCGACGAGGAGCTCGCGCGTCTGGCCCCGCTCATGGGAACCACATATCCCTGGACGGACACCGGGATCATGATTCTTCGCGTGTACAGCGAGCCAGGCGTGATGTTTGACGTCGTCGGCCAGTCGAATCAGCCATTCTACTTCATCGATGGAGACACTCCGAGCACCGAGCTCGATGCCACCACAGCGGACGGGCGGGGCGGCTTCACCGATCTTGCAGAAGGACAATATCAGGTCGAGTTTATCGACTCGCAGGTTTGTGGGGCGTTCACTGCTTGGCCGGGCGACATGGATAACAGTGTCAAGGTTCCCGTCAAAGCAGGCTACATCAGCTACGCAAGCATGAGCTGCGAATAAAGTTCGTCGCCCTGACGTCGCTTGGCGAGCAAGAACCAGGAGTTCTGGTTCTCTACGGGTGTTGACGTCCAACCGTGGCGGCCTAGCGTGCACTGTCGTGACCGAGCGAGACCTTCACTACACATTCGTTTTGCCCGTGCAGGCGTATCCGCTCGGGGAGCAGCGATTCGCCGTCGAGGGTGCGTTTGCCGATCATCTTCGCCTGATGTTGCAGATGCACAGGCTGCGTTTCTCCAGAATCACGCTTGCTGGGCCGGTCATGTCCACTGCGACATACCAGGAACGCAGCACCTATCTCGCCGAGGTCGATGCCTCGATCGACTCGATTCGCTTCGTGGGGCTATACGAGGCCGGCGCGAGCGACAGCGCGTTTCTTCGCGGCTTGCCTGAGACGATCAGGAAGGTGCGAGCTCTGGTCCGGGAAGCCGACCTCGTACAAACGGGGGTGAACCAGGATTTGAAACGCCCGGTGGAGTTTCATGCAGCGATGCTAGCCAACCGACTCGGGAAGAAGACGATCAGCGTGACGGATATCGACAACCGAGAAGCGGCTCGGATGTTCCATGCGTCTGGCAGGTGGTCTCGCCGCGTGTACCTCACAAACCGGATGGTCTACGATCCGATCCGCGCTTGGCAGCAGCGAAAGATCGTGGACAAGTGTTCGCTCGTGTTGCTGAAAGGGCAGCAGCTCGTCGATGACTACGGCAAGGGCGCCAAGCATGTGAAGTTCTTTCAAAACACCGCCTACACGGCGCAACAGGTCATCGGGAAAGATGAGCTTGCCCGCCGCTGCGAAGATGTGGCTACGTCGACTGCAGCGCTCAAGCTGACGCACTTCGGCCGCCTGGAGTTCTACAAGGGCATGCACCACGCAGTCGAGGCCCTCGCCCTGGTGAACGGAGCGGAGGGTGCGCCACCTGTCGCGCAGCTCACGCTCATCGGCATGGGCAGCGAGGAGGCATCGCTTCGACGGCTGGCTCATACCCTTGGCGTGAGCGATGCAGTCGAGTTCTGTCCGCCAATGAGCTACGGAGATACATTGTTGAGTCGTGTGCGTGCGCAGGACATGTTGATCGCGCCGTCGCTCGCGCCAGATACCCCTCGGAGCGCTTGGGATGCAATCGCGAGCGGGCTTCCTATCCTAGCCTACGACACGGAGTACTACTCTCAGCTACGTGACAGTACCGGATGCGTATGGACGGTTCCCTGGGGAGACGTGCGCGCGCTGGCGGATGCAATCCGATCCTTTGCAGACGACCGCCAGAGGATCGTGCAGATGAAACGGGGCAGCCGCGTGCCGGCCCTCGAGAATGCTCAAGAGCGATGGCTTACCCGGCGCGTGGCGTGGACCGAAGCGTTGTTCTTGGACTAGCTGCTCCCGAGAGCCGCACCGCGAACGATTTCGATCGGCTAGGGAGCGCTCAGCGGTTCATCAACTTGACATCGTACCTCGAAGCACGTCAGCGTGATCCGAGTCGTGGACCAACAAGATGTTGATTCGGAGGGCAGCGAGCCACCGAGCGAGTTAGGAAGCACAGAAGGCCTCGGCGAGCTTGCGAGCAAGGCGTCGGCCGGCGCGGTCTGGACCATCGTGGGGCATGGGGGCGGTCAGGTCATTCGGCTCGCTGCTAACCTGATACTGACCAGGTTGCTGCTCACGGAGTACTTCGGGCTGATGGCCCTGGTGAACGTTTTCTTGGTTGGGCTGCAGCTCTTCTCCGACATTGGCATCGGTCCGGCGCTCGTCCAGAACAAGCGAGAAGACCCGGGCTTCGTGAACACGGTCTGGACGATACAGGTCGTCCGCGGGCTTGTATTGTGCTCGATCGCATTCCCTCTCGCCGCCCTGTTCGCTGAATTCTATGACCAGCCCATCCTCACTCCGTTGATTCGAGTTGCGGCACTGACGGCTGCGATCCGAGGCTTCACCTCCACGTCGATCTTCACTCAAACCCGACACCTGCACCTCAAGCGCCCGGTCATCGTACAGGTTGGGGCTCAGCTTACGGGCGCGGTCGTCATGGTTGCCTGGGCCTGGACTACTCGCAGCATCTGGTCGCTCGTCGCAGCCGGGATCGTCGCCGCACTCGTCACGGTGGTGCTGAGCCACGTTTGGCTTCCGGGGATCCGGAATCGATTCCACTTCGAACGACGCGCAGCTCGCTCTCTCTTCGTTTTCGGCACCTGGATCTTCTTCAGTACCTTGGCGATCTTCGCTGCGAACCACGTGGACCGCCTCATCTTCGGCAAACTCACGACGATGAGTGCGCTGGGCGTGTACAGCATTGCGGTGATGCTTGCCCTTGCCCCCACGCAAGCGCTGTCAACTGTTTCGAACCGTGTTCTTTTTCCACTCTATACCCGCGTACACTATTCACCCGAGGACTTGTCCCAGGTGTTCCGCACGGCCCGCTGGCCTTTGCTCATCTTGGGCGGATGGGCAGCTGCCGGTTTCATCGGAGGCGGCCCGACGATCATCCGACTTCTCTACGACTCCCGCTACTGGGAAGCAGGCTGGATGATTCAGATGCTTTCAGCCGGTCTTTGGTTCGGCATCGTCCTCGGCGGCACCTACGGAGCGGTCGTGCTTGCTGTCGGTCGAAGCGATTGGACCGCTGCCATGGCTTTTTCGAAGTTCTTGGGAATGCTCGCGTTCATTCCGCTCGGGTACTGGGCTGGTGGCTTTGCGGGCGCCGTAGGCGGCTTGGCGGTGTCAGAACTGGTCCGGTACGCGGTTGCCGTACGTGGAGCCACCAGGCTGGGCTTTGACGAACGTCGCGAAGACGTGAAGCTCAGCGTCCGGGTTGCGATCGCAGCGCTCGCCGGCTGGTCCGCCGTGGCTTGGCTAACCGAGCTCGGGATCACCCACATCGTGCTTCACGCGCTGGTGGTCTTCGTGGTCGTCACCACATTCTGGGCGCGACCGCTCATGGTGCTGTTTTCTAGAATTCGACGAAAAGAGTCGCTGTTCCTGCACGACGCTCAGCTTTCGGGTGAGAGCGTCTGACTCACCACCAACGCGGGTTCTGCTCGATGAACCGCATCACGCCGTCCAACTTCGGCGCCTCCGCGCGAGGTTGATCGACGTACTCTCGCAGCCCCCAGCGCCCCCACTTCGTGTACGCACCACAGTTGTTGTAGTGGACAAACAGCTTGCCACCCGCTTCGCGCCACTCCGTCAGGTAGCGCAGATAGAGATCACTCATCTTGGGGTGGCGATTGATTGCATCAAAAAGGGCGTTGATGTTCTCGTCATTCTCAACGCCGGCCGCCGCTGAGAAGTGCTGCCCTCCCTCGTACGCGACGAGGGTCAGGCCGAAGCGTGCGGCCATCTCCGCCTGGTCCCGCATCCGTTTGATCGCCTTTGGTATAATTTCGGCTTCGGTGCGCTGGAGGAGCTCATCCAGTGACATGCCAGTGTAGTCCGCTCGGGTCTTTCGGTTGACGGCGACGCCGAAGTACGGGGCTATCGCCAGCGCGTCCACCCGCTCGTACAGGTCGCCGTGCGTTAGTATCTTCTTGCTCGTCCAAGCGTTGGCGGCCTGAGTCGCGACGACGCGGACGACCCGCGAAGCGGATCCTCCGAAGACTTGATGCCAAGTTTGAAAAATCGCATCGCTTCGCTCCGCTTGGCACACGAGTGCGGCCCCGAATTCACCTTTCTCGCTCTTTCCAGCCGGGCACCGCGCGACCTCCTCGTGCTGATCGAACTGCGAGTTCCACACCTCGTTGGAGTACTCCACCCACACGCGAAACTCTTCAGGCAGGGTGTCGCGGACCAGAGTCGCAAACTGACGAACGTAGTCGTCGTCTGCCAAATGGGGGATGTTGACCCAAGGCTCTGCCCGCAGCCGCATCGCGAGCGACACCATCACCTCGACGGGTACGCCTCGCCGATTCCATGTCGCGTGCGTCACCTTGGGACGCTCCGACCAAGTACGGATTGTCGAATTGTTGGTCCGCATCCAATCCATGAAGCGCAGCACTGAGTAGTTGCTCGTAGACTGCAGGAACTTTGGATGAAAAATCCGGTCCGGATGCGTCTTCTCGAAAGGAAGACAGCGGCCACTCGGGCAGGGATGGGAACGATCGCACCAGAGCGCGTCGTCTTCCTCGCAAGATCCTCCAGGTGGAAACACACGAATATTGCGGATTGGATTGCCTGGATCGGTCTTGGAGATCTCGAAACGGACGGCGCCGTCCTTCTTCACGCGAATCACTTGCCGTCCGGCGCGCGATTGGTTTTGCAGCAGCTCGTTTCCGTAATCGATCTCGCCCCGTCCATCGTAGACAACGATGAACTCGCCCCCTGGATGACCGCCCGTCGTGAGCATGAGCGTCCTAGCCACCTGGCCTGGCATCAAAGAGCGGACCCAGCCGTGCTCGTCGAGATCGATCGGGCGCTTATCGTCCCATTTCTTGGCGCTACCGCTAATCCATGGACGCGATGACTTGAACAGATCCACGAACGGGATGTCCCGGCTGTAGTCGACGACCCCGGCCAAGTTGGACCCTATTGATGAGGTCCGATTGAGCTCGGAGCTCGGCCGCGAGACCCGTGCGCGCACCGCGCTCGTCTCCGCAGCAGCCGGTTTGTGCCGGGAACAGTTGCACGAGATGCACGACAGAACCCCGAACACGCCAATTGTCGCAAGAACGCTTCTTCTCATCCCAGACCCCCACGCTGCCGCGCTCAATAGATGAAGCTGCCATGGTAGCAGCTCTTTAGCAATTACCTCGGTGTGTTCGAGAAGTTCGAAGCGAACGAAGCTCTAGAGCGGCTCAAAGCGAATGAAGCCGGTGCGCGTCGGCTCGTGCACCCACAGAAGCTCGAAGTCGAATGAGTCGAGCTCGGACCTGAGCTCATCCCGCACCGCGCCACTTTCTCGGAGGCGCGTTCGAATCGACTCGGCGTCCATCTGCGGATCGATAGCCACGTAGCCGTTCGAAGTGAAGATGTCGTAACCACGCTCGTGGGCGTGGGCGAACAGACGGCCTTCACGTAGCGCCATGGCGGAGTCCTTGTCCGCCGCAAACCCGAACGCGTGAATCGAGGGCGACTCGATCGAAAAAGAGATGATCCCGTCGTCGAGCTCGAGCAATTTGGCGTCGGGATCGAGTCGGTCCAGGGCTCCCTGGATCGCAACTCGATCCGTCCAGAAATCGTACGATCCGTTGTGATCGACGTAGGCCGAACTGAGGATCTGTCGGCCCATCGAGAAGACCAAGACGACCGCGTAACCGATGTAGAGAGCCCTCTTCGCGACGCCTCGGGCATCGAGTCTTGCGTACGCGTCTCCGACTAGCACGCAGAAGAAGAAGGTCGTCATGAGCATCGAGAGGGCGAAGTACCAGCTTCCCTGATGCCATAGATGCACATAGGTGAGGTTGTAGGCGAGCTTGACCAAAATGCCCACGGCGAACCCAATGGGCAGAATGTAGCGAGGATCACGCTTGTGCGAGACGCCGACCGACCACACGTAGATCGCAGACATCAGGGCGGGGCCGATGATCTGAACGAATCGAAACACGTTCGCGTGAATATCAGCGGGGACGCTCGGCCGCCCCGTTGCCGCCTCCTTGATGTCGATGAGAAACGGGAAGGCACCGGAGAGACCGACATAGAGGGAGCGAAACAGCACGAACCCGCCTTTAACGCTTCCGCTCACTGGAAGGAAGACACCCGCGTAGGCCCTGTTGTAGGCGAGATACAGTGCCAGCACGACGGTGCTCACGGCGACCACGTTGAACGCGGGTCGAATCCGATCGCGAAACGGCACACCAGGCGTCAGCAAGAAAACCAGGAAGAAAGCAGGGATGACGAACACATCGTCGAGGCGGGACAGCATGATGAGCGGCAACACGAGCCCAAGCCGCCAGGCGACACCTCGAAACGAGGGGTCGTACATCGATTCGAATGTGAACCCTGGACGATGGACCTCGCGGGACAACACCAAGAGCGCAAGGCCCCCACACAGCACGGACACTCCGCTTTCGAGACAGTTCACGCTGGACCAGATCGGCCAGTTGTCGTAACCGACGCCGAGCGTGAGGTAGTAGACACCCGGCACGGTCAGGAAGCTAAGGAAAGCGGAGCCGGTGTAGCGAAAGATGGCCACACTGGTCATTGCGACGCCCGCGCTGGCGACGAGGATACTCAAGAGGAATCCGGCCACGAGTAGGCGCTCGGTGTCGCCCCCGATCACTCGATGAAGGGCCGTCAGCATGAACTGCCATAGAGGGTGAAATCCGTTGGTCGCGGTCTCGCCGTCGAACGTATACCAGGTGAGCGAGGAGCGCTTCGCAACCGCCAAATACAGAAACGCGTCGGCGCGGACGAAATTGAAGACTCCGTGCGGCCCCGAACGGAGGAGTGTGTACAAAGGCGGGATGACTACCAGCGACGAGGTGCCCGCTGCCACCAGCCAAGACGTCCGTCTCCTCGTCACCATCGCACTTCCCGCGAAGCTGTGACGTGCGCCCGCATTCGCTTCTCTCGCATCGCATCCGCAGCTTCTTGCAAAATGCCGGTCAGGCAACCCCAAAGCGCGCCACTCAGAACAAAGGCCAAGCGAGTGAAATCACCGTTGGGGATCAAATCGAACGCGGCGAAGCCCACCATGAGGCCAAGCCCCGCGAGAAGACGCCGATCGGATACCCGCGGCACGTATTTCAGCCGTCTCACCAGAGCGATGAGGGGAAATAGTAGCAGGCCAAAGCCGCTGACGAAGCCGACGACCCCGTGATCACCGAATCGGATGATCCAGGCTCCGTCACGTATCGATATCGCAGACCGTTCGCCCGACCAGCGCTCGAATACGCAAGCCCGGCAGTAGCTCCCCCATCCGAACCAGGGGCGCTCCAAGGCCCGATCGAGCAACCGTGCTTCGTTCTCCAACCGAAACGTCATCGATCGGGCTCTTTCCTGTCCGTAATCATCCTCGGCCCAGGCGTGGAGAGCCTCCACGGGGATCAAATCGTTTGCTCGAAGCAGGGGATACACGAATAAGAGCCCGGCGAGTGCCGCCGCAGCCAAGGTTTGGACGCGGGGGGAAGCGAACACCACGAGTGGCACAGCGACCATACTATAGAGCAAGGACGCGAGGCTCTTCGAAAGGATGAGAACCACCCACAGATACGACGTGACCCAGGCCGCAGGGACTCGAAGAACTCTAACCTTGGTCTTGAACAAAGCCGCGGCTGCCATGAGAGCTAGCATCGTGAAGATCGCGACGGCAAGCCCGTGCGCCATGAAGACCATGGGGCGATAGCTGTCTCCGCGCATGACCTGCAAAAAGGCATGCTGATGGAATCCGTACACCCAGCGATGCAACTGTGGGCTGAGGATCAGCTCGATGATTTGAAGAGGGGAGTAAAGGAGCGCCGCCACCACTATCGTGGTGAGCAGGACCCGAAGATCACGCGACGTCCGAAACATCACGGCACCCAAATAGAAAGGAAGGACGACGCCGAGCAGGGCGTTGAGCACCGCGTGAACAGCGTCGTACGGAACGTGCCCTGGGACATCTCTGAGGCCGACGCTGTACGCATCGGTATTGAGAAAGACCGTGAAGACCGACCCGAACACGAGGATCCCAACGCAGACTCTGAACCACCTGCTCTTGGGCGCGGACGCTAGGCGCTCGCGGTGAAAGACTGCTACCCAGATGAGAATCCAAATCGGCACAATCTCGAGTTTCGCGAAGTCTGGAAGCCCTGGAGGCTTGAAGAACACGAGCTCGGGGAGCAGGAGCAAGCCCCCCAGGAAGAGAACTGCGGTCGCCTTGGCGGGTGGCCAGCGCCACGTTGCGAAATACGTAACTGGGATCCAGATGAAGAACGCGAGGACGCTTAGAATGTTGCCTTCGGAGTAATATTGCACGTCCAGCTCACAAATTCTCGCGCATCCACGGCGCAACCAGCACGCTGCTCATCATGCTTTCGTGCCGGGCCGCTTCACCTGCACCTATTTTCGATCATGACATGTCCGCAAGATTGCCACCAGGTTGGCTACACCGTCGGCGGACCCCGAAACCAGGCCTGTTTGTGTGTGCAATGCCGAGAGCCTGACTATAGTAATATCCGATGAACTTGCT
>Ga0316196_10000553_pt1 | contig 14906 bp, 12 predicted proteins | sample Eddsed2cm_MG_FD_204938 | JGI IMG/M metagenome (GOLD analysis project Ga0316196, IMG submission 204938) | Coastal sediment microbial communities from Maine, United States - Eddy sediment 2 cm | ecosystem: Environmental > Aquatic > Marine > Coastal > Sediment | place: USA: Maine | collected... | reverse complement strand
ATGTTGTCATTATCACGAAAGCCATGAAGCTGTTCGATGACTTGCCGAGAATCAGCAATAGCACCAAAAACTTCGACAACACCAATCTTGTCGCCAATCACGAAGTTGGCGGGACGCCCCAAGAAACTGGCGACAGTAACCGCCAGGACCAGGAAGAAAACAAATATGCCTGCTAAAAGGGCTGATGCCAGCAGAAAGGGACGTTTCTTCATGGATTGTCCTAAAAAAAGCGCGTTTCCACATACAGTGAAAACGCGCTAAAGGTTTTAACTGAATTACTCGGGTGAGTCCTCGCCGTTACGATCCATGGCACCCTGCAACAGAGCACCGAGGTTTGAGGTCGCCTGCTTCTGTGCGCCGAGGAACTCCTGAACTTCTGCCTTTTCTTTATGGCTGTTCAGTTGTTTGACAGAGAGCGCGATCTTGCGATCCACCGTGTCAACATTGAGAACGGCGGCTTCAAACTCATCGCCAACACTCGCAATATCCTTGGGGCTTTCCACTTTTTCCTGGCTCAGTTCAGAGACATGGATCAAGCCTTCAATACCTTCTTCGATCTCGAGGAAGACACCGAAGTCAGTGACCGAAGTCGCCTTGCCGCGAACAATGGTCCCCGGAGCGTACTTGACAGGAATTGATTCCCAGGGATCAGGAGTCAACTGCTTGAGACCAAGTGAGAAGCGCTCGTTGTCGCGATCAATATTCAGAACGACTGCCTTAACGGTATCGCCCTTCTTGAAGATCTCGGAAGGATGCTTAACACGCTTGGTCCAGGAAAGATCAGAGATATGAACCAGACCGTCGATTCCCTCATCAACACCGATAAAGACACCGAAATCAGTGATGTTCTTGACCTGGCCTTCGATAATGGTGCCGATCGGGAATTTCTCACCAATCACTTCCCAGGGATTCGGCTCGATCTGCTTGAGTCCGAGGGAGATACGACGATTAGGAATATCCAGGGCCAGGACAACAGTCTCAACCTCGTCAGCGACCGTAAGAAGCTTGTTTGGGTGCTTTATACGCTTGGTCCAGCTCATTTCAGAGACGTGAATCAGGCCTTCAACGCCATCTTCCAACTCAACGAATGCGCCGTAGTCCGTAAGACTCACTACTTTGCCCTGAACCTTACCGCCAACCGGGTAAACGCTTTCAACTTCCAGCCATGGATCAGGAGTGATCTGTTTCAGGCCGAGAGAAACACGCTCACGTTCGCGGTCGTATTTAAGAATTTTGACTTTAATCTTCTCACCAACAGAGAGAACATCCGAAGGGTGGTTAACGCGACCCCAGGACATATCCGTGATGTGCAGCAAGCCGTCAATGCCGCCGAGATCAATAAAGGAACCGTAATCGGTCAGGTTCTTGACAATACCCTCAACTTCCTGACCTTCAGAAAGTGTTTCGAGAGTGTCAGAACGCATACTTTCACGTTGCTCTTCAAGGAGAACACGACGCGAGAGGACGATGTTACCGCGTCTTTTGTTCAGCTTGATAATCTTGAAGTCGAAGCTCGCACCGAGCAACTTCTCAAGATTACGGACCGGACGCAGGTCAACCTGGGAACCGGGCAGAAAGGCATTGATGCCGATATCGACTGTCAGGCCACCTTTAATGCGCCCAACGATCTTACCTTCAACAACCGCACCTTCTTCAAGTGAACCCCAGATTTTCTGACGGTCCGCTTTTTCTTTGGAGAGACCGATGAGGCCGCTATCATTCTCACGACGCTCAAAGAGGACATCGACTTCATCACCGACTTTAATGTCGATTTTGCCTTCTTCGTCCTTGAACTCATAGAGAGGGATAACCCCTTCTGACTTGTAACCAACATCGACGACCACGTGATCGTCTGTGACCTGTACAATTGTACCGAGCACTACGTCGCCTACGTTGAGCTCTTGCATGCTGCTTTCGAACATCTCTTCGAAAGACTGCTCCATGTCAAGATCCTCGTCCATCTCCATACCTTCTACTTCTTCGTTTGTGTTTTCGTTACTTTCCATTATTAACCAGTTACCCCCTAGCAAATTCCGCCGTAAAAACGGTGGTATGGCTCTTAGGCCATGGTCGGCGAAGATAGCACAGCCTCAAGGAAAATTCAAACCTTTATTTTCCATACAGAAGCGGGATTTGAAGTAGGGGTAAAGCGGGCCATTACGCGGGTTGAGAGGGTCTTGGAAAATGACGGCAAGGTTAACGGTGAAGAACCTGTTGAATATAGTCTACCAGAGCCCCTCTGACAGCCTTTACAAAATGTCAGCAAAGGAACTTATGGTCAATTCGTCAAGAGCCTTCGCCCTCGGCTGCCAACTCCGCAATCCTTGCAAGGACCTCATCAATAAGCCAGCGCGGCGTGGAGGCGCCAGCAGTAACTCCCACCCTGTTCACCGAAGCAAACCATTCGGGTTCGAACTCTTCCGTTGTTTCAATATGCCAGGTCCGAGGCTGAATTTCACGACAGATCGCGGCAAGACGGGAGGTATTGGCGCTGGCATGACCACCGATAACAAACATCAGGTCAACGTCCAGGGCAATTTCACGAGCCTCGTTCTGCCGGACCGAAGTCGCATCACAGATGGTATTGTAGATTCTCAGCTCCTGGCTTTTGGCCAGGCAGACATCCATGATGTCCTTCAGGTTTTCATATAACTGGGTGGTCTGCGCGACGATCCCGACTTTCTTCATGCGCGGCAGTGCCGATGCCTGATGAGCATCAGCAACCACATGAACCAGGGCGTCGCCTGCGTAAGAGACGATCCCCTGAACTTCCGGGTGTTCCATCTCACCGACAATGACAACCGTATAACCTTCATCGCAGAGTCGAGCAGCGTACTCCTGGGCTTTTTTGACAAATGGACAGGTCGCATCAACAATGGTCAGGTTGCTCTCATGGATTTTCTCCATCTCTTCCGAGGTAATCCCGTGAGAGCGCACAATCACTGAACCAGGCGGAATATCCTCTACCTTGGAGACAACCTTCACGCCCTGCTCTGCAAGCCCTTTCACGACCTGAGGCGAATGAATGACCGGCCCGAGAGAACAGATGTTCTCATGCTTGGAGGCCGCCTCAAAAGCCATCTGAGTGGCACGCCTGACGCCGAAACAGAAACCGGCACTTTTTGCGAGAACAATTTCCATGGTTTCAATCCGAAAAGAAGGCTCTCAGCTTTGACGATATTTGGCGATCACTTTGAACATGCGTTCGAGGACCTGAGTGATGTTCAAATCCGTGGTATCTATGACAATGGCATCATCGGCCTGTCTTAGCGGAGAGTTCGTACGGCCGGTGTCGGCATTATCCCGAGCCTGAACATCGGAGATGGTCCGAGCCAGATCAACGTCAGCACCTTTTGCCTGCAGTTCCAGGAAACGTCTTTGGCCGCGAACTTGCGACGAAGCCTTGAGGAAGAATTTCACATCGGCATTGGGGAACACAACCGTGCCGATATCCCTGCCCTCGAGGACAACACCGCCATCAGCACCGAGAACTCTTTGGCGCTCAACCATGGCCTGGCGAACAGCAGGACAAGCCGCGACGGAGGCGGTCAGAAGACTGATCTCCGGTGTGCGGATCTGTGCAGAGACATCCTCGCCATTCAACAACACACGCTCTTCCTTCTCTCCGCGTACAAACTCTATAACGATTTTTTCACAAAGCTGCTTTAGTGCCGCATGGTCTTTGGCGTCAATCCCCTGCCGTAAGGAAGCAAGAGCAACGGCCCTGTACATCGCACCGGTATCGAGGTTGATATAACCGAGATCAAGAGAGAGCAATTTACTCAAAGTGCTCTTGCCCACGCCCGAGGGGCCATCTATAGCGACAATCAGTTCTTTCATAATTTAAAGCTGCTTTCTATTATCTAGTTGAATTTACCGAGTAAATCCCAGAACCCCGGGAAAGAAGTTTCCGTACAGGCAGCATCCTCTATCGTCACACTGTCTCTTGCCGAAAGAGCAGCGACAGCCAGGCTCATGGCAATCCGATGATCGCCATGGGACGTCACTGTGCCACCGTTAAGTTGTTCAACACCCGTAATCACCATACCATCGGGACGACCTTCGACCTGACCGCCCAGTTTGCCAAGTTCACTGACCATGGCATCGATGCGATCGGTTTCCTTGACCCGCAGCTCTTCCGCATCCCGGATTGTCGTGGTGCCTTCTGCCAACGCGGCAGCGACACTGATCACAGGAAATTCATCAATGGCACGGGGGACCATATCGCCACAGATTTCAATGCCTTTCAGCTGGCTGTGCCGAACCAGGATATCGGCAACCGGCTCGCCGGACTGTTCCCTGATATCGAGCATTTCCATTTGACCACCCATGGCAACCAGGATATCGATGATTCCACTACGGGTGGGGTTGATGCCGACATTGCGGATCAGCAGCTCTGCACCCGGTGTAATCAAACCGGCAACCATAAAAAAGGCCGCGGAAGAGACATCTCCAGGGACAATAACCTCCTGGCCCAAAAGTCGTGGCCTGCCGGTCAAACTTACACCACCTTCAAAGGGCTTCACCTCAGCACCAAAACAGGACAGCATGCGTTCGCTATGATCCCGCGACAGGTAGGGTTCAGTCACCGTCGTTTCGCCATCAACAGAAAGACCGGCCAGAAGAACGGCTGACTTAACCTGGGCGCTCGACACGGGAGAGGCATAGGTGGTTGGAGTAAGAGCACCACCCTGAATCGCCAGAGGAGCTCTTTCACCACCATCGCGGCCCCAGATTTGCGCGCCCATGGCTGCCAGGGGCGTCACGACGCGTTTCATCGGTCTTTTGCGCAGGTACTTGTCGCCGGTCAACACAGAAAAGAAATTCTGCCCGGCCAGCAAACCGGACATCAAACGCATGGTCGTGCCGGAGTTACCACAATCAAGGACATCACCCGGTTCTTTCAGGCCATTGAGACCCACGCCCTTGATCTCAAGCGCATCTATTCCTGTCTGAGAGATGGTAACGCCCATGGACTCGAAGGCCTTCCAGGTGGACAGGTTATCCTCCCCCATCAGGAAACCACTGACCCGGGTCGTCCCCTCGGCCAGAGAACCGAACATGATCGAACGGTGCGAGATGGATTTATCGCCAGGCACGGAGACTTCACCGCGGAGGGTCTTAATGGGAGCGACAGTTCTGGTCTGTGATTGATGACTGTTCATTTAAAATACTGTCTTGTCTTTTAAGGAGTAAGAGGGACAGTCCACGTTCAGGGACTGTCCCTAGAGGATTTCGTCACGGCTTTGCTTGGAACGGCGGAAGAATTCGAAAAGCCTATCGTCCGAGCCAAGAGCAACGTCTTCTTTAAGTTCTGCGAAAAAGGTCTCGAACTGTTCCATCATTTCGACCAGTGCGTCACGATTGGTCAGGGCGATATCCCGCCACATGGTTGGATCAGAAGAGGCGATGCGGGTAAAATCGCGAAAGCCGCCGGCCGAGTACTCAAGGATATTCTCGTCGTAACGATCATAAGCACCAACAGCATTCACCAATGCGTAGGCGACCATATGAGGGAGATGACTGATCGCGGCAAGGACCCGGTCGTGCTTTTCAACGGGCATAATCACAACCTGGCTGCCGACGAGCTGCCACATCTGGCGCATGGCCTCAACGGCAGCATCGGCAGTCCTCTCTGTCGGAGTCAGGATGCAGCGGCGCTCACGATAGAGGGTTGCAAACGCGGCTTCTGCGCCACTATTCTCGGTTCCTGCGATCGGATGACCCGGAACAAAATGAACGTCATCGCGCAGGTGCGGTTCAATCGCATCGATCACCGCCTGCTTAACACTGCCGCCATCAGTAATGATGGCACCAGGTTTGAGATGCGGCATGGCCTCTTTTGCCACCAACCCAAGAGACTGCACCGGCGTCGCCAGAAACACCACGTCAGCGTCTGTGACACCTTCGGTCAAGTCTTGAGTCATGCTGTCGACCACGCCAAGACGCAAGGCCGTTTGCAGGTTCGGCAGGCCACGGCCAACACCGACCACATGGCCGACCACTCCAGCTTCCTTCAGAGCCAGGGCCAGGGATCCTCCGATCAGCCCAACACCCACAACAGCAAGTTTATCTATGTAAAAGGTCTTCATCGTTTTATTCGTCGTTTCCTTACGTTGATTTCTCAACGTGCCTTGGGGTAAGAGCCTAGAATCTTCAGGAATTGGCAACAGGTACGCAGCTCCTCAACCGCATCAGCAATATCCTTATCCTCGACATGACCGACCATATCAAGGAAGAAGATATACTCCCAGGCTTTGCCCTTCATCGGACGACTTTCAATCTTGGCCAGGTTGATATCACGTTTACTGAAAGGTTCCAGCATATGATAGAGAATACCCGCCTGGTCCTTGACGCTGAACATGATCGAGGTCTTGTCATTGTCACTCGGGCTCTGCATTTCGTTACCGATCACCAGGAAACGGGTGAAGTTGTTGCGATTATCCTCAATCTTGTGCTCGACCACACGCAAGCCGTAGAGCGAGGCCGCAGTTTCGCTGGCAATGGCTGCGACACTGGCATCTTCAGCAGCCTGCTGAGCGGCAGAAGCGGTACTTGAGGCATCAACCAGAGGGATATCAGGCAGGTTCTCTTCCAGCCAGGTGCGGCATTGGCCAATCGCCTGGGGGTGTGAAATCACTTTACGCACATCGGCGGTCTGCCCGGAGAGATTAAGAAGATCGTGAGAAACCGGCAAAAGGATCTCGGCGATAATCTTGAGATCCGACGACATGAACATATCGAGCGTGTGAGAGACCACACCCTCGTTAGAGTTTTCTACCGGGACGACACCATAGCTGGCCCTGCCCCTGCTGACCTCTTCGAAGATCGAGGAGATACTTTTTAACGGCACAAGTTGTGCCGAATATCCGAATTGCTGCATGGCAGCGACGTGGGTGTATGTTGCCTGAGGGCCAAGAAAAGCAACCTTCAGAGGTTGTTCCAAAGAGAGAGAAGCCGAGATAATTTCACGGAAGACCCTGCGTACACCTTCATCGGGGAAAGGTCCTTTATTTCCGGTAATCAGGCGTTCAAAGATCGCCTTCTCACGACTCGGCACATAGTACTCACCGCGTTTCTCATCCTTCGCCTTACCAACCGCAACCACCACGTCAGCTCGACGATTGAGCAGATCCAGAATCTGGTCGTCAAGAGTGTCAATCTGTTGCCGCAATTTTTTCAGGTTCTTTTCGTCCACAAGGTCTGTCCTTTTCACTGTTCAGGGATTTGTGAATTTATCCTATGAATCATTAAAAAGCAAGCCACCAAGGCGCTTAACACCGCTTGACCAACGACGTGCAGAAGGCTAAACTCGCATCTCAGTTTTTAGACCTATCATATAATTTGCTTAAGGAGTCTACCTGATGACTGTCGCCATAAAAGTTCACAACGCCATTGAGCGCTCTTCCTGGATCAGGCGTATGTTCGAGGAAGGTGCCGCCCTGACTGCCGAATTCGGCGCCGAAAATGTTTACGATTTCACCCTGGGGAACCCCTCCGTGGAACCCCCGGAGGCCTTCCATCGTGAACTGCGTCGCATTGTCAATCAAACGGACCTCGGCACGCATCGCTACATGAACAATGCAGGCTACGAGGAGACCCGCGCAGCCGTTGCCAAAAACATAGCACAATATTCTGGTGTGCCGATCAACGCCAGCCACATCATTATGACCTGCGGCGCCGGCGGCGCACTGAATGTAACCTTAAAAACAATTCTCAACCCTGGTGAAGAAGTTATTATTCTCACACCATTTTTCGTTGAATATAAATTCTACGTCGACAACCATGGCGGCACAACGACCGAGGTCTGGACCGATCCGGAGACATTCCAACCGGATATCGATGCTATTGAGTCCGCGATCACAGATAACACCCGCGCGATCATCATCAACTCGCCCAACAATCCGACCGGCGCCGTCTACAGCGCAGAGACTCTGAAAGCCCTGGGGGAGATGCTCGAGCGTAAACAGACCGAACTCAACCGCAACATCTTTGTCATCTCCGACGAGCCCTATGCGCGCCTGGCTTTCGACGGCAACAGCGTGCCTCCAGTCTTCAACTATATCCGCAATTCGATCCTGGTGACCTCACACTCTAAAGACCTGGCCCTGCCTGGAGAACGCATTGGCTATCTGGCGGCAAATCCGGCTATGTCTGAAGTCAAACTCTTCATGGAGGGAGCTGTCTTCTGCAATCGCGTTCTCGGCTTCGTCAACGCTCCGGCGCTGATGCAACGTCTGGTCGCAGTACTACAAGGAGAAAGTGTCGACGTTGGTGAATACCAGGCAAAACGTGATCTTATCTTTAAGCACTTGACCGGTCTCGGCTTCAACATGGTCAAACCGGGCGGCGGCTTCTATCTTTTCCCAAAATCGCCTATTGAAGATGATGTAGAATTTATCCGCCAGGCACAAAAACACAACATCCTTCTGGTTCCAGGCTCCGGCTTTGGTGCTCCCGGCTACTTCCGCATTGCCTATTGCGTAGACATGGCGATTATAGAGCGCAGTCTTCCTGCATGGGAGAAACTGGCTAAGGACATCGGCCTTTAACCTGACAAATCTGGAACAGGGAACAGGGCCAAGGGTTAAAGGCCACCTCACTTAACCCTTAACCCTTGACCCTTGACCTATAACCTACAGCCTTGGCCCCAACTATGGAAAAACGTTTTCTAACACCGACAGAAACCACCCAGTTAATAGCAACGAATGGTCGCCGGGTCCTGACCCAGCCACTGGCACGCACCTGGGTTCTCAGCCTTCTGGCAGGTTTTTATATTGCCTTCGGGGCTGAATTGGCGACCCTGATTACGTCAGACGCCACCGCACACCTGGGAGAGGGAATTTCACGACTGCTTGGCGGCAGTGTCTTTTCACTGGGCCTGATGCTGGTCGTCATCTGTGGCGCTGAACTTTTTACCGGTAACAGCCTTTTGACCAAGACCGCGCTGCAAGGGCAGATCACCTGGAAGAAGATTGCCGAGAACTGGACCATTGTCATCATCGGCAACCTGGTCGGGTCACTTTTTCTGGCCTGGTTAATGGTTGAGTCTGAACTCTGGCAGATCGGTCGTGTTGCAGAACACGCCGTTAATATCGCAGCGGCCAAGTGTGAACTCTCCTTCAGTGTCGCGCTGGTCCGAGGAATTCTGTGTAACTGGCTGGTCTGCCTCGCCGTGTTCATGGCGACAGCAGCCCGCGACATTCCCGGCAAGATGCTCGCCTGCTACGTTCCAATCATGGCTTTTGTCGCCAGTGGTTTCGAACATTCGGTTGCCAACATGTATTTCATCCCGACCGGTTTGCTCTTGAAAGCAAAACTTGGGCTGCAGGTTGCAGAGCTGACCTGGTCAAACTTCTTCATCAGCAACCTGATCCCGGTCACTTTGGGCAACATCATCGGTGGGGTTGTTTTCGTCGGATTTGCCTATTGGTTTGCTTATCTGAAGGGGACGAGCGAGTAACAAGGTTCAGAGGGATTATTGCCCCTGAAGGGCCTTTTGCAAGCTTTCCAGGAATTTCTCTTTCAGCTCCTTTGGTTCAAGGACCTGAACGTAAGGCAGGTACGAATAAAGCCAGGCAAGAATCTCTTTCTCGCCGCTGGCCTCAAAGGTCAGAACCAGTGAACCATCTCCCTCTTCAACCATTTCCTGGCTTGGGTGCCAGGTCCTTTCACGAATCAGATGGCCGATCTCAGGCCCGAACCGGACCTTGACCATAAACTGTTCTTCGTCGATCAGCCCAAAAGCAGAACCGGTCAGATCGCCCGCCGAAAAGTCTTCAGGAATTTCAAAACGCTCATCCAGTACAGTGAGTTGCTCAATACGATCAACCAGAAAGAGCCTTAAGGCCTTGCGATTGTGGGCGTAGCCTCCCAAATAGAGAGCGCCCCCGTAAAAAAGCAAGGTGTAAGGATCAAAGCGATAGGTTTCTGTGTCGCGGCGTGCTGGCGTGTAGGACAAATCAATCTGATACTGATAAAGAAGCGCCCTGCGCAACTCCTTGAGAAGCTTTTTCTTTACGGCATAATCCCTCTGCCCCTGGAATTTGGGGGCTGCTGCTTCTGCGATCCGTTCCAAATGCGCTACGCTGCGTGGAGGCAAACTGGAATGGATGCGACCGAAGATGGCGTCAAGATCGTCCTGAAAAGGGGTGCCCTGCAAGAAGCCAAGTTGCCCACGACAGAGATAGAGCGTCATCAACTCTTCAAGGGAGAAAGTGATCGGTGGCAGTCTTCTGAAGCCGGTCATGAAGCTATAAAGAACCCGCCCATCGGCTTCAGTCTCTGAGATTAATGGATACCCGGCATCGCGAATGGCGTCAAGGTCTCGATAAACGGTTCTTCGGGTCACACCACACTCTTCGGCGAGTTCGTCGACAGTGGCCCCGTAGCGTGCTTCGAGAATGCGGATAACGTCGTGCAAACGTGCAGCCTGACTATATTTCTTGGCAGGCTTGCCTGGTTTTTTTTGAGCGCTCTTAGTCATAGGTCACAATCACAGAACAAGGTGAGCCCTTTATTAAACGGATTTATAACCCCAAAAAGGTTGTAAGGGTTTAACGCAAAGGCGCGAAGGGGTAGAGAAAGCGCGCAAAGAAAACCACTTCAAAAAGCGAGACAGTCACCCTTAGCGTCTTTCCTGGCTCTTCTTGGCGTCTTTGCGTTGGTCTTTTGATTTCAGCTTATGCTGTTTTGGTGTAAAGACCTATTCCCTTTATTTGGGTTATAGGTCCATTGTTAAAAAGCATCACACATTACAGAATCGCTACAGAAGGTTACTTGCCTCCACCGAGGATTCCACGTAGTGCGCTCGGCAAATCTGCAGGCAGCAGCACAGTCTTAGCATTCGGCGAACTCGCCATAGCCTGAATTGACTTGATGTATTTCTCTCCAAGCAGGTACATCGCCGGAAGTTCCTGATCGGTAATCGCCTCGGTCACCTTGGTAATTGCCGTTTGCGTCGCTTCGGCCAGTACCACCTGAGCCTGAGCATCACGCTTGGACGCTTCGAGACGACCCTCGGCTTCGAGAATAGCGGCCTCTTTCTCACCACCAGAACGGGTTACCGTCGCCCTTCTTTCCCGCTCAGCAGCCGCCTGCTCTTCCATCGCCTTCTGCATAGTCTGCGATGGCTTGATATCCTGAATTTCAACTGTCTTCAAGGTAATGCCCCAGTCGCTGATATCATCGGAGATGGCCTCTTTTAACTTCGACTTGATCGAGTCACGCGAGCTTAAGGCCGAATCCAGAGCCATCTCGCCAATAATTGAACGGAGCGAGGTTTGTACCAGATTCTGTATCGCCACGTGGTAGTTTTCAACGCCATAGACAGCCTTTTCCGGGTTCATCACGTTGATAAAGGCAACGGCATTCGCCAGGATCACCGCATTGTCCATGGTGATGACTTCCTGTGAATGAATATCGAGTACCTGGTCCTTGGTGGTGACCTTGTAAGCAACGTTATCGACATAAGGAATAAGAATATTCAGACCGGGATTGAGAGTCTTATGGAACTTGCCGAGTCTCTGTACAACCCACTTGCTCCCCTGCGGCACCAGACGTACACCCATGCTGATAGTCGTAATAACCAGAATGGCAAAGATAACAACAACAATCAGACCGCCCATGTTTAACCCTCCTCTGTAGTTTGATTGGCAGCCGAATCATCAGAGCTGCTCGTGACTTTTTTGACCACCATAGTGTTACCGGAAACATCCTGAACCATGACTCTCTCGCCAGCAGCAACCTCGTCGTCGCAGATGAATGGCCAGGTATCGGAACCAAGCATCGGCACAGAGAAACGTATTTCGCCACGTCGATCGCCTTCAGGAACACGAGTTACCATGGCCGTTTCACCAAGCATCACCTCGCGGCCGATGCCGGAGGTCGTTATATCGGTCATACGTGGTTTGAGCACCTTGAACCAGAAAAGCACGAATGCCACCGAGGCAATAATCCAGACCAGAACCTGCAAGGTCAGGCTGAGACCAGGGACCACCAGTAACAATACGCCGACGACCAGTGCTCCCAAGCCAAACCAGAAGATCGTGAAGGAAGGAACTGCTAGTTCCAGTAACATCAGTATCATCCCGAAGACCAACCAGTACCAGTAAAGCATTTGAAAATTTTCCATAAATCTTCCCTTCAATTTTGACAACACCAAAGAACAAAAAACTAAGACAATTTTCATCTTAGCTTATTCATGCAGAGACATTCAATCGAGAAGCAGAAAAGCAACGAATTCTTTGACAATTGAGATAGGAAAGGATTAATCGAGACGGATTAAATAAAAAAACAGCGGAGATGAGGTTGTTGCCATTCTCCGCTGTTTATCCAATCTTTTCCAGCCACGCGCCACTTGCCGCTGATTTATTCCCACTCTATGGTTGCCGGAGGCTTGCTCGAAATATCGTAAGTGACACGATTGATGCCGCGAACCTCATTGATAATCCGGTTACTGATCCGCGCCAGGTCTTCGTAAGGCATCGGGTACCAGCCAGCAGTCATAAAGTCTTTCGTCTCGACAGCGCGTAAGGCGACAACATACTCATATGTGCGTCCATCTCCCATCACACCGACACTCTTAACAGGCAGAAACACAGCGAAAGCCTGGCTGATCTTGTCATAATGGCCGGTCTGGTAGAGCTCTTCGATGTAGATGGCATCAGCCTGTCGCAGGATGTCGCAGTATTCTTTTTTAATCTCACCCAGTATGCGCACACCGAGTCCGGGGCCCGGGAAGGGGTGGCGCCAGACCATGCGATGCGGCAAACCAAGCTCTTCACCGACCGTACGAACCTCATCTTTAAAGAGTTCACGTAAAGGTTCAAGCAGTTTGAGCGTCATGTAATCGGGCAAGCCGCCAACGTTGTGATGACTCTTGATATTATGAGCCTTACCCGTTTTACCACCGGCCGACTCTATAACATCGGGATAGATTGTCCCTTGAGCCAGCCATTGGGCATTAGCCAATTTTTTAGACTCTTCTTCGAAAATATCAACGAACAGGTTGCCGATAATTTTGCGCTTCTTTTCCGGGTCAGTTTCACCAGCGAGCTTGCCGAGGAAACGATCCGCAGCATCAACGCGGAGAACTTTGACACCGAGACTTTCTGCAAAGGTCGACATAACCTGGTCGCCTTCACCGAGACGCAAGAGACCATTGTCGACAAACACACAGGTAAGCTGATCACCAATAGCACGATGAATCAAAGCAGCAGCCACAGAGGAGTCGACCCCACCGGAAAGGCCCAGGATAACTTCTTCATCACCAACCTGTTCCCGGATCCGGCTAACAGCGTCCTCGATAATCTGTCCGGGCGTCCATTTGCCGGTGCAGCCGCAAATCTTGCGTACGAAGGTATCAATGAGCATCTCGCCACGGGGAGTATGGTTGACTTCGGGATGAAACTGCACACCATAGAGATGACGCTCAAGGTTCTGGATGCCACAGACCGGCGCATTTTCGGTGACAGCAATTTCCTCAAACCCCCGGGGCTGAATCTCGACATGATCACCATGGCTCATCCAGACCGGGCTATGACCATCAACGAAGAAGCCGTCAAAAAGAGGACCGGGAGTGTTCTTGGCGATCAGGTCGGCGTGGCCGTACTCGCGCTTGCCTGCCGGCACGACCTTGCCGCCGAAGTGATGACACATCAACTGCATGCCATAACAGATGCCCAGAACAGGGACTCCCAACTCGAAAAGCTCTTCCTCAATGGCCGGAGCGCCTTCTTCGTAGACTGACTTCGGTCCACCGGAAAGGATAATGCCCGTAGCTTTGAAAGACTTGATCTCGTCGAGAGTCATATCGAAGGGGTGCAGCTCACAGTAAACATGAGCTTCACGCACACGCCGGGCAATCAACTGAGTATATTGGGAACCGAAATCGAGAATCAGTATTTTTTCAGCATGGATGTCTTGCATGTTACCTCTGGGGACTGGGGGCTGGAGGCTGGGGACTAGGGTTTGAAATTGGGGCTAGAAAAAGGGTTGGCTGTTACCAGCCTCCAGTCCCTAGCCCCAAGCCTCAATGTTTATCAGTTCTTCTCAATCCGATAGTTAGGTGCTTCATGAGTGATGTTAACATCATGAACATGAGACTCACGCAGGCCGGCGTTTGTGATACGCATAAACTGGCCGTTCTCCTGCAATTCCTTGATCGTTTTGCAGCCGGTATATCCCATACCAGAGCGAAGGCCGCCCATCAGCTGATGGACATTTTCAGAGAGCGGACCACGGAAGGGCACACGGCCTTCGATCCCTTCGGGGACGAGCTTGACATCTTCTGCCCCTGCCTGGAAATAACGGTCTTTGCTACCCTGCTTCATTGCACCTATGCTGCCCATACCGCGGTAGGTTTTGTATGTACGGCCCTGAAAAAGAATTGTCTCACCCGGGGATTCATCGGTCCCGGCAAAGAGAGAGCCGATCATGATTGTATCGGCGCCGGCAGCGATCGCTTTCGGCAACTCTCCCGAATACTTGATGCCACCGTCAGCGATCAAAGGGACGCCAAATTTACGGGTAATGATCGAGACATCGGAAATGGCTGTAATTTGCGGGACACCGACACCTGCCACCACGCGCGTCGTACAAATTGAACCGGGACCGATACCGACCTTGACAGCATTGGCACCAGCCTTGATCAGAGCCTCTGCCGCATTTGCAGTGGCAATATTACCAGCGATCAGGGAAAGTTCAGGATAGTTGCGACGGGCTTCGGCAACGGCCTCAATGACCGACTGAGAATGGCCGTGCGCTGTATCAATAATGATTGCATCGACACCCGTATTCACCAACAGGCTCAGACGCTCTTCAAAATCATCGCCAACGCCAACAGCCGCGCCGACCCGCAAACGCCCCATATCATCTTTACAGGCATTGGGGTATTTACGGACCTT
>Ga0316196_10000552_pt1 | contig 14921 bp, 13 predicted proteins | sample Eddsed2cm_MG_FD_204938 | JGI IMG/M metagenome (GOLD analysis project Ga0316196, IMG submission 204938) | Coastal sediment microbial communities from Maine, United States - Eddy sediment 2 cm | ecosystem: Environmental > Aquatic > Marine > Coastal > Sediment | place: USA: Maine | collected... | reverse complement strand
TCGTATCGAAACCGGTATCACTGGAAACCCTGCGTAACCTCGTCGACAAAGCCCTGACCCTGCCGCCACCCTCGCACCTCGCCGCGGCTCCCGGGGATGAAAAATACCAGATAATCGGCGATTCGCTACCGCTGCTCGAATTAAAGAAATCAATCGCAAAATTCGCACGCAGCCAGGCGCCGGTGTTTATAAACGGCGCTTCCGGCACCGGCAAGGAACTGGTTGCGCGACAGATACACATGCAGGGCGCCCGCGTCAGTGCCGCCTTTGTTGCCGTCAATTGCGGCGCGATTCCGTCCGAATTGATGGAAAGCGAACTATTCGGGCACTTGAAAGGCAGCTTTACCGGTGCCACCAGTGATAGCGAGGGCTTGTTCAAGGCCGCCAACGGCGGCACCTTGTTCCTCGACGAAATCGCCGACCTGCCGCTGGTCATGCAGGTCAAGCTGCTGCGGGTTATTCAGGAAAAATCAATTCGCGCGGTCGGCGCCCACCAGGAGGAAGCGGTTGACGTACGCATTATCAGCGCCTCGCACAAGGACCTGGAAGCAATGGTTGCGGCGGGCGAATTTCGCCAGGACCTGTACTACCGCGTCAACGTTATCGGTATCAGCGTGCCGCTCCTCAGCGAGCACGCCGACGATATACCGCAGCTGGTGGACTATCTACTGGAAAAACACAATTACCAAAACGACAGCAGCGCCTCGATCTCTGCAGAGGCGCTAAGGGCACTCCAATCCTACCCGTTTCCGGGAAACGTTCGCGAACTGGAGAACATCCTGGAACGAGCACTGGCCCTGTGTGAGGATGACTCTATCGAAATTGCCGATCTGCAGCTACCCGAGGCGAACCCCGGCAACGGCGATAAACAGCAAAGCCTGGGTGAAATGACACAAAACCTGGAGAAGGAGCACATAATCAGCGCACTCGAAGAAAATCGATGGAATCAATCCGCGACAGCACGCGCGCTTGGCCTGAGCTTGCGGCAACTGCGCTACCGTATCGACAAATTAAAACTCGGTAACGAGTAGTTTGCGGGCTATCCCGGGTAAATGTATGACAATCCCCGTACAAACTTGACAATTTTGTCAAGAATCAATGTAAGAAATCAGTACAGATCACAATCAAAAAACCTCAAGTAATTGATTTTTATACAAATAAAATAATTCCTCAAAGTTGGCATCGCGCTTGCTTACTCTATTTGCATGGAACGACATTTGTCGATTCCAAATTTGAACTTAGAATTTTTTGACAACAAGAGGCAGCACAAATGAAAAAGCTACAATCTGGTTTTACCCTGATCGAACTCATGATCGTCGTCGCGATTATCGGCATCCTGGCCGCTATCGCTATTCCGCAATACGCTGATTACACCCAGCGCACCAAGGTAACGGGCGCACTGGCTGGTATCGCCGGCATCAAGACCCAGGTCGGTCTGTGTGTGCAGGAAATCGGTGAAGTCACTGGTTGTACTGCCGGTAGCAACGGCATTTCGAACGACATTGCGGCTAACGAAGTTAACTACGTCGTTTCAACTACAACGGCAGACGGTGTTATTACACTGGTCACCGAAGGTGTGGACGAGGACGGTGTCAGCCTGGACCTGGAATTGACTCCTACTCCCCAGGGTGCAGCACTGCGCTGGGACTTCGACACAGCTCAGACTGGTTGTCGTACCACAACTCCTGGTCGTGGAATCAACTGCGATCCGTAATCCAGTCGAGTTAATAAGCAGTAATAGAAACGGGCCCTTCGGGGCCCGTTTTTTTTGTGCCGCGGGCGTCTCCGCAGGCAGCGAACACCCGGTTAACCTGGCGTGTCAATCCTCCAGGCCGCGCTGGCCTCACTGCCGGACTCTTTGGCTTTCGGCAACCAGTCAAGGCTGGCAAACAATCTCAATCGGAACAGCGATCAACGCTTATCGTAGATCCGGGGCAATCTCGGCGTAGCGTCGATCAGCCTCGGCGCATCGACGCGCGTACTGGTTCTGACCTGGTGGCGGGTACACTACCGCATTGAAAAAACTAAAGCTGAAACAGCACTACACCCAGCAAACCGGCCAAAAAACTCACAACCCCTGTAAAACTGTGACAAAATTGACATTTCATTGCTTTTGAATCCTTTCCACCAATAGGAGAATAATATCTAAACAATTGATTTTAATGGGAAAATTAAGTATAGGGCGCTATTGGCATCAACCTTGCTTTCATATAACCATGAATCGGCATTTGCCGATTATTGAGAGGTTAACTCAAATGAAAAAGCAACAAGCTGGTTTTACCCTGATCGAACTCATGATCGTCGTCGCGATTATCGGCATCCTCGCAGCTATCGCCATTCCGCAATACGCTGACTACACGCAGCGCACCAAGGTAACGAGTGCACTGGCTGGTATCGCCAGCATCAAGACCCAGGTCGGTCTGTGTGTGCAGGAAATCGGTGAAATCGAGGGTTGTACTGCCGGTAGCAACGGCATCGCCGCCGACCTTGCCGCCGACGAACTTAACCACGTCGTTTCAACTACAACGGCAGACGGTGTTATTACACTGGTCACCGAAGGTGTGGACGAGGACGGCAACAGCCTGGTCCTGGAATTGACTCCTACGCCTGTCGGCAAGGTAATGCGCTGGGACTTCGACGACACTCAAAGCGGTTGTCGTTCGCAAACTCCTGGTCGCGGCATCAACTGCGATCCGTAATCCAGTCGAGTTAATAAGCAGTAATAGAAACGGGTCCTGCGGGGCCCGTTTTTTGTGTCACCAGGTCTCCTGCCCTCAGCCTGACAGCCAGTTTATAAACTGGAATAACCCCGTTTGCTAAACGATTGATTTATTGCGATTTATAGGCAGTACCGAATTAGGCTTGTGATACTGAAAATAGGGTCTAAAATCAACAGTACATACCTCAACAATGCGACCGGGCTACATTATACTCGGCCTTTGGGTTAACGTCCGTTTAAAACAAGAGCGTCTATGGCTGCAACCAACATGAATCTGACCGGGATCGCCCGTAAGCTGGTGATGGATAATCACCTCGATGAAGCCACTGCCGTGGAAGCAGTCGAAAAAGCAAACAAGGAAAGCATCCAGCTAACCAGTTACCTGGTGCAAAACAATCTCGTCCCTTCCCAGGTCATCGCGATGATTTCGTCGCAGGAATTTGGCTTGCCGGTATTTGACCTGACGGTCATGGATACCGAAATGGCGGCCTTTGCACTCGTGCCGGAAAAACTGATTACCAAACTAAACGCAATCCCGTTGTTTAAGCGCGGCAACAAGCTGTTTATCGCGATTTCAAGCCCAACAAACACCCAGGCGGTCGATGAGTTCAAATTTGCCACCGGACTGTCGACTGAAGCGATCCTGGTGCAGGAAGATCAGCTTGCCATCTTTATTGAAAAAGCGGCCAGCGCGATGGACACCGGCATGGACGACATGCTCGACGACGATCTTGAAAATCTTGATATCGGCGGCGCAGAGGAAGAACAGGAGGGGCCGACGGCTGCCGATGCCGACGATGCTCCGGTCGTCAAGTACGTCAACAAGATTTTGCTGGATGCCATAAACAAGGGCGCTTCGGATATCCACTTCGAGCCTTACGAAAAGCGCTATCGCGTGCGTTATCGCATTGATGGCATACTCTCCGAAGTGGCATCACCGCCCATTACGATTGCCGCCAAACTGACCGCGCGTGTCAAAGTCATGTCGCGCATGGACATATCCGAACGCCGCGTGCCCCAGGACGGGCGCATAAAGTTAAAGCTGTCGAAGAAACGCGCTATCGATTTTCGTGTCAACACCTGCCCCACCCTGTTCGGTGAAAAGGTGGTGCTGCGTATCCTCGATCCGTCCAGCGCCAAGCTTGGCATCGATGCCCTGGGCTACGAGCCCGAGCAAAAAGAGCTGTACATGAGTGCGCTCGCCAATCCTTACGGCATGATCCTGGTCACCGGACCGACCGGTAGTGGTAAGACGGTATCTCTGTATACCGGCCTCAATATCCTGAACGTTGCGGAAACCAATATTTCGACCGCTGAGGACCCTGCCGAAATAAACCTCGAGGGGATCAACCAGGTCAATGTCAACGACAAGGTCGGGCTCACCTTCGCCGAGGCTTTGAAGGCCTTCCTGCGGCAGGACCCGGACATCATCATGGTGGGTGAGATTCGTGATCTCGAAACCGCCAGTATCGCGATTAAAGCGGCACAGACCGGTCACCTCGTGCTGTCCACACTGCACACCAACGATGCACCGCAGACACTGACTCGTTTGATGAACATGGGCGTACCCGCATTCAATATTGCCACCTCGGTTACCTTGATCATCGCGCAGCGCCTCGGTCGACGCCTGTGTGGGGAATGCAAAATCGAGGATGATCTGCCCGAGGATGTTTTGCTCAGTGAAGGCTTCACGCAGGAAGATCTGGCAAAGGATACTTTCAAGATCTACAAGGCGGTTGGTTGCGATAAATGTACCGCGGGCTATAAAGGACGTGTCGGCATTTATCAGGTGATGGCTATTTCGGAAGAAATGGGACGTCTGATTATGGGTGGCGCTAATTCGATCGACCTTGCCGATCAGGCTCGCAAAGAAGGTATCGACGATCTGCGTCGTTCGTCGCTGAAAAAAATCATGCAGGGCCTGATCAGCCTTGAAGAAGCAAACCGGGTTACCAAGGACTAAGTCATGGCAGCAAAAGCAGCAACAGCCGAGAAAGTTGAATTCGCTTACGAGGGGATCAATCGAGGTGGCACCAGGGTAAAAGGGGACATCTTTGCGCTTAGCGATACCCTTGCTAAAAACGAGTTGCGCAAACAGGGTATCAACCCCACCAAGGTCAAAAAGAAGCCACAGCCCCTTTTTGGTGGCGCCGCGAAACCCGATGCCGCAGATATCGCCATATTTGCGCGGCAGATCGCGACCATGATGCAGGCAGGTGTGCCACTCGTGCAATCCTTCGAAATCATCGGACAGGGCAACGACAAGGTCAGCATGCAGAAGTTGATTCTCGGTATCAAGACCGAGGTAGAGGGCGGCGTATCACTCGCAGAAGCCCTGGCCAAATATCCGCTGTACTTCGATCAGCTGTTTGTCAACCTGGTCAATGCCGGGGAGCAATCCGGTGCACTGGAAACGATGCTCGACAAGCTGGCAACCTACAAGGAAAAGACCGAGGCGTTGAAGGCCAAGGTCAAAAAAGCATTGTTTTACCCGATCGCGGTACTGGTAGTTGCGTTTATCGTAACCGTCATACTGCTGGTCTTCGTGGTGCCACAATTCGAGGAATTGTTCGATTCCTTCGGCGCCGACCTGCCCGCCCTGACGGTTTTTGTCATCCGCCTGTCCGAGTTTATGCAATCCTATTGGTACATTATCGCGGGCGGCATCGGTGGATCTATTTATGTTTTTCTGAGGATCAAGAAAACATCGCCCAGGCTACAGGAAGCGGTCGACAGGATTGCGCTCAAGGCGCCGGTCATCGGGGAAATTACTACCAAGTCAGCGATTGCCAGATTCTCAAGAACGCTTGAAACCATGTCCGCTGCCGGTGTTCCGCTGGTTGAGGCGATGGACTCAGTCGCCGGTGCTACGGGAAACATTATCTATCATGACGCCAGTTTGAGAATCAGGGATGAGGTATCGCAGGGAACCCAACTGCAGACCTCGATGCGCAACACCGGGCTGTTTCCAAACATGGCGATTCAAATGGTTTCGATCGGCGAAGAAGCCGGATCGCTCGATAACATGCTGGCCAAGGTGGCGGATTTCTATGAAACCGAGGTCGACAACGCCGTTGACGCATTAACTTCGTTGCTTGAACCAATCATCATGGCGGTGCTCGGCGTATTGGTCGGTGGCCTGATCATTGCCATGTATCTGCCAATCTTCAAACTCGGCGCCGTCGTCTAGTACCACTATTGTTGGAACAGTTTATTTCTCTGTTTGAACTGTATCCGGTTCTCTATATCGGAACGCTGTTCGTATTCGGTGCGCTCATTGGCAGCTTTCTAAACGTCGTCATTTATCGACTGCCGGTGATGATGCATCGTGAATGGCGTAGCGAATGCCTCGAATTTCTGGAGCAGCCCCCGGATGCTGAAGAAGAACCCTTTAGCCTCAGCGCTCCACGCTCACGCTGTGGTGGCTGCGGGCAACAAATCAGTGCGCTGCAAAATGTCCCTGTCATCAGTTATCTCCTGTTAGGGGGTAAGTGCGCCAACTGTAAAATAAAAATCTCGGCCCAGTATCCCCTGGTCGAACTGTTTACCGCGTTGGTCTCGGTCGTTGTCGGCTGGCATTTCGGCGTCAGTCTGCAAGCCCTGGCGGCATTGCTGTTGAGCTGGTGCCTGATCGCGGCGAGCGGCATCGATATCGGCCACAAACTGTTACCCGACAACATTACCCTGCCGTTATTATGGCTCGGCATCCTGCTCTCTCTGTTCGATGTCTTTGTCAGCCTGCAGGACAGTGTGCTGGGTGTCATGGTTGGCTACATGAGCCTGTGGACAGTATTCTGGCTATTCAAGCTGGTCACCGGTAAGGAGGGCATGGGCTATGGCGATTTCAAGCTGCTGGCCATGCTCGGAGCCTGGCTTGGATGGCAGCCACTGTTCGTGGTAATTCTGACTTCTTCGCTGGTTGGTGCCGTCGTCGGGATCACTATGATCATGATGAAGAAAACCGGGCGCGAAACGCAAATTCCGTTTGGCCCCTACCTCGCTGCTGCCGGCTGGTTGACACTACTCTGGGGGGATCAGATGATGCGCTTCTACGGCAGTTTACTGCAGTTTTAGCGCAGCGTACAGGCATATGTTTTCAGTCGGACTTACCGGTGGCATCGCGTCGGGTAAAACCACGATAAGCAACCTGTTTGCCGAACTGGGCGTGCCGATCATCGACACCGACGTCATCAGCCGCAATTTACTGGCACCGGGCGAGCAGGCTTACCACCAGGTTTGCGCTCACTTCGGGGATGAAATCCTGCAGGCTAACCGTGAAATCGACCGTAGCGCACTGCGTAAAATCATTTTCTCCAGTCCACAGCAGAAATCCTGGCTCGAAACCATGCTGCACCCGCTTATTTTTCAACGCAGTCACGATGCGATTGTCGAAAATTCGCGCGCGAGATACGTGCTGGTCGTAGTACCCCTGTTGTTCGAAACCAATTTCCAGTCGCTGGTCGACCGCATCCTGGTGGTAGACTGCCCCTCTGATCAACAAATCAAACGCCTGGTAAAGAGAGACAATATTGATGAGACATTAGCGCACAGCATGCTAGAACAGCAATTGAGCAATGCTGAGAGACTGAAGCGCGCACATGACGTTATCAAAAATCGCGATGATGATGCCGATCTTGCATCTCAGGTCGCCGCGTTGCATCGTTCCTATACAATTATGGCCGCAGATAAATGATAGCTATACACTGCTATCAGCATCGACATCGAGCGCACTTTTTCGGCTATACTTTACCCGCTTTGCAACGCATAACGGGTAATGTCAGTTAAATATCAAATATTCGAGCAGCCGCTTAACGAACGCATACGTATGTGCCTGCGAGTGGAAACCCTGATGAAGCGGTTTGCCTATTTCGAAGTGCTCAAAGGCGACTGGAGCGCATACAGCGCCTTGTTAACCATACTCGAACTAACCGCACTGCTGGAGCGAGGCGACCTGAAACAGGAGCTGATGAAAGAACTCGAGCGCCAGCTTTCCGCGCTCAACGCTCTGTCAAAGCACGAAGGTGTGGACCATGCCAAACTCGATCTAATACTAAGCAAGCAAAAGCATTCTCTTGATCGGCTGCATAAACTGGACGGCAAACTCGGCGAACACCTGAAACGCAATGATTTCCTGCTGGGAATCAAACAGCGCACTTCGATTCCAGGAGGTTCCTGCGATTTCGATCTGCCGCAATTGCGTTTCTGGCTCAACCAGTCGCATGCGCAACGCAGTGCCGATCTGCGCCACTGGGCGGAACCTTACCTGGAACTGGACCAGGTCATCGAACTGGTCCTGAAAACGCTTCGCGATAGCGCGAACGCCCGTCCTGTGGTGGCGGAAAACGGGTTTTATCAGCAGTCGCTGGACCCTAAACAATCTACCCAGTTGATTCGCATCAGTGTGGACACCGATGCCACCATCTATCCGGAAATCAGCGCGGGCAAACACCGATATTCAGTTCGCTTCATGCGCGTAAACCCCGGTGATATGCCACCTACCCAGGTCAAGGAGGATATTGATTTCCTGCTGTCTCGCTGCTCTTTATAGCCTCGATGATCGGCAGGTCGGCGGGCGGCAGTCGATATTGATGCACCTGCGAAGTATCAATCCAGCGTAACAACTGCCCTTCTCCCGACATTGTCTCGCCCTGGTATTCTTCAACCATCCAGGTATCAAGCAATATATTTCGATCAGGATATCGGTAATAAACCTGCATATAGGGCGCAGCCTTTGTCGGCGCAATTTTGATTTCTTCTTCAAGTTCGCGCTGCAGGGCTTGCCACGGTGACTCGTCGAGCTCCCGCTTGCCACCGGGAAATTCCCAGTAGTCTTCCAGATGCTTGCCTTTCTGGCGTTGCGAGATGAGGAACTTGCGCCGACTGCTTCGTTGATCGGGCTGCGGACTGAGCGCTTGCCAGATAATCGCCGCAACGACGTGCAGATAATCTTCGTCGATAGACGTCGGATTGATGATCAGCGAATCAGCTGCGGTACTCGGCATTTATCTTGACGTATTCATAGGACAGATCCGAAGTCCAGATTCGAGCCCGGGCAGCACCTAAATTCAGATTAACGCGAATCGAGATTTCTTCACGCGACATTTCCGCCTGCCCGAGTGACTCCTGGTAAGCGGGATCCGGCAAGCCCTGGTGCAACAGGCGTACCGAGCCAAGAAACAGATCGATACGATCGATATCTATGGACTCGACCGGCGAGCGCCCGATCGCCATGATAAACCGGCCCCAATTGGGATCAGAGGCAAACAAAGCTGTCTTCACTAACGGCGATTCGGCGATGGTGAAACCCATGCAGCGGGCATCCGCCTCACTGGCGGCGCCTTCGATAATAATTTCAACAAATTTAGTCGCGCCTTCCGCATCGCGGATAATTGCCTGGGCAAGTTGTTCAAACAAACCCTTGAGCGCGACGAAGAACTCGACATGATTACGATCCACATCGACCCCTGACGCTCCCGTGGCAATGAGTACACAGGAATCGTTGGTGGATGTGTCTCCGTCTACGGTAATGCAATTAAAGCTGCTGGCGACCAGTAGATCGAGCACTTCGGTGAGCTCCTGCGCTGCGATCCTCGCGTCGGTAGCAACATAGGTAAGCATTGTCGCCATATCGGGTTTGATCATGCCCGAACCCTTGGCCATTCCGGTAATCGTAACCACCTGGTTATCGATATTTAGCTGCACACTGATTGCCTTCGGCAAGGTGTCGGTGGTCATTATGGCCTCGGCAGCAGGCAGCCAGTGATCGGCAGCGAGCTTGTCGACGAGGTCGGGTATCGCCCGTGTAACGGGCTCGATGTTCAACTGCTCGGCAATAACCCCGGTGGAAAAGGGTAATACCTCTTCGACACCGACTTTGCCTGCCGCTGCAACCGCCGCACAACAGGCGCGCGCATTGTCGAGACCCTGCTGCCCCGTCGCGGCATTGGCATTGCCGGAATTGATCAACAGGTAGCGAGCAGATTGCTGAACGGCCAGATGTTGTTTACAAAGGCTTACCGGGGCAGCGCAAAAGTGGCTTTTGGTGAAAACCGCGGCAACACTGGCACCGGGCTGGATTTCCACCAGTGCCAGATCTTTGGTTTCACTACCAGCCTTGATGCCACAATGCAGCGCGCTGAGGCGTATACCTTTGACCGGGTATAGCCGAGATGGCGCCTGTAATCCTACGGCCATTATTCGAGCCCCTATAATTTACCGTGGCATTGCTTGAATTTTTTGCCGGAGCCACACCAGCAGGGCTCATTGCGACCCAGCTTGGGTTCCTTGCGCACGAAAGGCTGATGCGGATCGTCCTCTTCTCCGGGCGTTCCGGCATCGAGTGGGTTCAAGGCACTGGCGTGCTCCATCTTGATCTCCTGGTCCGGCTGGTGGCGCTGCTCCAGGGCCTCTACCTGTTCCTCGCTACGAATCTGTACCCGGGTTAGTGCCTGTACCACTTCGTAATTAATACCGTCGAGCATGGTAGTGAACATTTCAAAAGATTCGCGTTTGTATTCCTGTACCGGATTTTTCTGCGCATATCCACGCAAGCCGATACCCTGTCGCAGATAGTCCATTGCTGCCAGGTGATCTTTCCAGTGACGATCGAGAATCATCAGGGTAATTTCCTTTTCGAGACGAATGACAAGTTCCTCTCCAAGCGTTTCCGCCTTTTCCCGATAGCTGTCCTCAAAATGCGCGAGCATTCGATCGTAGATATCCTCATCAGTGATCTGGTCTTCATTGTCGACCCAGCTCTGCACAGGTAACTCCATGCCAAACTCGTTCATCAGGGTCTGCTCAAGACCGGCAATGTCCCACTGCTCATCCAGAGAATTAACCGGCAGGTGCGCGCGAAATACTTCCTGCAGCACATCCTTGCGCATGGCGGAAATCGCCTCGGTAATGCTTTCGCTATGCAATAAATCATTGCGTTGCTGGTAGACTACCTTGCGTTGATCGTTAGCCACGTCGTCGTACTGCAGTAACTGCTTACGGATATCAAAGTTATGCGCTTCGACTTTGCGCTGGGCGTTTTCAATGGCGCGGCTCACCCAGGGGTGTTCGATTGCTTCACCCTCAGCCATACCCAGCTTCTGCATCAATCCGGCAACTTTTTCCGACGCAAAAATGCGCATCAGGCTGTCTTCCATGGAGAGATAAAAACGCGTCGAACCGGGATCACCCTGGCGTCCCGAGCGGCCACGCAGCTGGTTATCGATGCGTCGTGATTCGTGTCTTTCCGTGCCGATGATGTGCAACCCACCTGCCGCGATCACCGCGTCATGGCGTTTCTGCCATTCGCTTATACGTTCTTCACGCTCGGACTGACTGTCCTCGCTCTGCTCCTTGAGTTCCACTTCCAGGTTACCGCCCAACACGATATCGGTACCGCGACCTGCCATGTTGGTAGCGATCGTCACAGTGCCCGGTAAACCCGCATCGGCAATAATCTTGGCTTCACGTTCGTGCTGCTTGGCATTCAGTATCTGATGCTTGACCTTGACCTTATCGAGCATGCCTGACAGTAACTCAGAAGTTTCGACCGAGGTCGTACCCACCAGCACCGGTTGGGCGCGGCTCACACAATCATGGATATCCTCGATGATCGATTCATACTTCTCGCGCGCAGTGAGGTAGATCAGATCGCCCATATCGTTGCGGACCATCTCTTTATTAGTTGGCACCACCACGACTTCAAGACCATAAATTTGCTGGAACTCGAAGGCTTCGGTATCAGCCGTTCCCGTCATCCCAGCCAAACCGTTGTAAAGGCGGAAATAATTCTGAAACGTTATTGACGCTATCGTCTGGTTTTCGTGCTGTATGCTGACACCTTCCTTTGCCTCGATCGCCTGATGGAGACCCTCTGACCAGCGTCTGCCCGGCATCGTGCGTCCGGTAAATTCGTCGACGATGACTATGGCACCATCCTGTACGATATAGTCGACATCATTAAAGTAGATTGAATGTGCTCTAAGGCCGGCATTCAGGTGATGTACCAGAGAGATATTAGCGGCATCGTAAAGGCTTTCACCCTCCTTCAACATCCCCGCCTCAAACATTAATCGCTCGGCGCTGTCATGTCCTGATTCAGTCAGGAAAGCCTGCTTGGCTTTTTCGTCGACGCTGTAGTCACCGGGCCCGTCCTCGATTTCAACGCGGGTCAGCTGCGGGATAATGCTATTGATCCGGGCATAGAGTTCTGAGCTGTCACTAGCCTGTCCGGAAATGATCAGCGGGGTACGTGCCTCATCGATCAGGATTGAATCCACCTCATCGACGATGGCGTAATTCAGCTCGCGTTGCGCGCGCTCCTCGAGTGAGAAACACAGGTTATCGTGCATATAGTCGAAACCAAACTGATTATTGGTGCCGTAAGTGATATCTGCGCTGTAGGACTCGCGTTTAGTCGCGTAGTCCATAGTACTAAGTACGACACCGACCGACAGGCCCAGGAAATTATAAATTTCCCCCATCCATTCGGCATCACGTTCCGCCAGGTAATCGTTAACGGTAACGATATGAACACCTTTGCCACTCAGCGCATTCAGATAAGCCGGCAAGGTTGCGACCAGTGTTTTACCTTCACCGGTTCGCATCTCAGTTATCTGGTTATTATGCAGGATCATGCCGCCGATCAACTGAACGTCGTAGTGGCGCATTTCCAGCGCTCGCACGGCGGCCTCTCGGCAGACCGCAAAGGCTTCATTGAGCAGTTGCTCAAGCGTTTCGCCGGCGGTAAAACGCTGCTTCAACTCCTCGGTTTTGTGCTTCAGCTCATCATCGGAAAGCGCCTGCATTGACGCTTCTAGTTGATTGATCAGGAGAACACGTTGATGGAGCTTCTTGATTATTCGGTCGTTACGACTGCCGAATACACTTTTGATCACTTTGGACAACATCGAGCGACAGCCTTTACAGAACTTCTATCAGAGGTGGAGGTTACTTGAAATGTTTCAAGCGGTGTGACGAAATAATACCGTCCTGGGTAAAACAAACAAGGTCAATTCGACGCCCGAATGAATGGAATCGGATTAACTTCGCGACCATTTTTGATCACTTCGAAATGCACGTGTGGTCCAGTAGAGCGACCCGAGGAACCGATTTCAGCAATTTGAAATCCTTTTTCAACCGTATCACCTACCGAAACCAGCAGGACCGAATTGTGTGCGTAGCGAGTCGAGTATCCATTGCCGTGCGCGATCTCGATAAGATTACCATAGCTGTAACGCTTGCCCGAATAGGTAACAACACCCTTGGCTACGGCTATAACCGGGCCACCCATGGTGCCGGCGAAGTCGATACCCTTGTGCATTTCACGACGGCCCGAGATAGGATGCGTGCGCATGCCGAAATAAGAGGACAGCCAACCCTTGGTAATCGGTCGACCACTCGGTTCGACTTCCTTTTGCAGGTTTTCATTCAGCACCAGATTTTCCATGACGCTGAGCTGATTCTCACGATCACTGAGTTGCAACCCGAGCTTGTCGATCGCCTGGCTCAACTCGTCAAGCTCAAACACCTTGTTATCGTCAGATTCAGGACCACCCAATGGTGGCGAGCTATCAAAATCAAATTCAGTTGTATCGATACTGGCCATATGCACCAGCTTTCGCCCCAGTGCGTCGAGACGCATCACATGGGCCTGCAACAAACCAATACGCGACGACAGGGCATCAACATTTGCGTCAGCCACTTCACGAATATTTGCCAGTTGTACCTGATGACGATGGACGTCAGTCTGCCACTGACCAATCAATGCCTGATTATCCTGGCTGGGATTGAAGCTATATCCCAGAAACACAGCACCGGAGATAACCATCCCCAGGATTCCAGTCATCAGTAATAGATGTAGTGGTTTTGCGAGATTTAATCCGCAAATCTGGCCTCTATTGGATGACAGGAACAGGATATTCAAGTGTACACCTATACGGTTGCTTCAACAGGTTGAGCGTAGGATATGGGCGCGGTCGACGCATCTTCAAAAGTGACCTCTTCCCAGGCTTCTTTATCGGCGACCAGGGCCCGTAACAGGCGATTGTTAAGCGCATGTCCCGATTTGTATCCCGAGAAGGAGCCGATCAGACTGTGCCCGAGCAGATAAAGATCACCGATCGAGTCGAGAATCTTGTGTTTGACGAATTCATTGTCATAACGCAGACCGTCTTCGTTTAACACCCGGTAGTCGTCAAGCACGATGGCATTGTCCTGGCTGCCACCCAGTGCCAGATTATTGGCGCGCAGGAATTCTATATCCTTTTGAAAACCGAAAGTTCTTGCCCGGCTCACTTCCTTGACGAATGAAGTCGTCGAGAAATTAATATGGCAGGTCTGTTTTTGCTTGGTGAACAGCGGATGGTCAAAGTCGATTTCGAAACTCACCTGGAATCCGTCAAACGGTTTGAATTCGACCCACTTATCACCATCTTCAACGCGCACTGACTTTTTGATCTTGATGAATTTCTTGGCCCGGTTTTGCTCGACAATTCCGGCTGACTGTATCAGGAAGACAAACGGCCCCGAACTGCCATCCATAATCGGCACTTCCTCGGCACTTAAGTCGATGTAGGCATTGTCGATGCCCAATCCGGCAATCGCGGATAACAGGTGCTCCACCGTAGAGATGCGGACATTCCCCTGCACCAGAGTTGTCGAAAGATTGGTGTCACCAACGTTCTCGGGACGGGCCAGGATCTCAACTGGAGATTCCAGGTCGATTCGACGAAAGCGGATACCTGAATCGATCGGCGCGGGGCGCAATGTCAGATAAACTTTCTTCCCGGTATGCAGACCAACACCCATGGCGCGGATTACATTTTTCAACGTGCGCTGTTTAATCACGATCGTTTCCTAAATATATAGAGTGGAATCAGATACTTGGCTTGCCCTTTTATTATGCCGCCAATTATTCCGCTATGATCGCCGATTTCGCCGCTAAAATCAATCCAATTCAATTAGGTATCCCCAATAAATGACTGAAAAATCAGAAAGTTTTGCGTTTCCCCTGCTCACTTTCAAGCAGCAAATGTCAAGCACCCGGCAGGCCGGAGATTCGACTCTCTCAAAGTTTCGTTAGTTTTATGAGTGTAGTAGGTTTTCTGAACTTTCGGGTGCGAATAAGTGTGAACCACAGCTAATTTCATCGCCTTCGGACGAGCGGTAGCAAAACCCCCGGGAATGCACCATAACGGAGCGCCAC
>Ga0316196_10000547_pt1 | contig 14975 bp, 11 predicted proteins | sample Eddsed2cm_MG_FD_204938 | JGI IMG/M metagenome (GOLD analysis project Ga0316196, IMG submission 204938) | Coastal sediment microbial communities from Maine, United States - Eddy sediment 2 cm | ecosystem: Environmental > Aquatic > Marine > Coastal > Sediment | place: USA: Maine | collected... | reverse complement strand
ACTCGCCCGCGTCGGTTACCTCGTGAACCAGCCGCGGACTTACGGTATCACCGCCCGCGTCGCGTTCTGAGGACTCGCCGGAACCCAACCGGGGTCAGAGTAAGTCCCTTACTCTGACCCCTTTTCGTTCAGTCGACCACCAACCAGCTGCCATCCGCCTGCCGGCAGGCGGTACCGTAAATCTGCTCGGTCTTGCCGCCGATAGTGGCGTCCATCGTGTATTCGCGGCAGGGGCCGGCGCCCGCATCGTAGGTATTGGTGGGCGTCACGACGTACTCATAGCCGGTGTCCGGGTTGACCCAGCTCGACGGCACGCCGGTCCGCACGTTCTCCAGTGCCGCCGCCGTGTTCAGCCGGTCTGTCTCGTCCATCTGCCGGCCTATGCTGCCGCCGATCATGGCGCCCGCCACCGTGCCGACCATCGTGGCCAGCACCTGGCCGGTGCCGCCGCCGACCTGGTGGCCCAGGATGCCGCCCGCGATCGCGCCGATTAGCACACCCTGATCCTGCTTGGTGGGGGCCGTGCTGCAGGCGGCCAGTGTCAATGCCAGGCAGGCCGCCAGTGCCAATCTCGAGTATCTGTTCATCGCTGCGCTCCTTTTCGCACAAGGCCCGTGAGCCTTGGCCTAAATGTACCGCAGCCAGCTGAACCTGTCCTGAATGCGCCGGGTCCGGGGATCGTCCCGTTGCAGAGCCATATCGCCCCGGCTCTGGTATCTTGTTAACCATGGCTTTGCTGATCACTTTCGTGCTGGTTGCACTGGTCTTTTCCTTTTTGTGTTCGATCGCCGAAGCGGTGCTTTTGAGCGTCTCGATGCCTTACGTTGCATTGCTTGAGAAAGAAGGCAAGCCGTCGGGGCGGCTGCTGCGTTCGCTGAAAACGGAAATCAGCAAGCCGCTCAGCGCCATCCTGACCCTCAACACCATTGCCCACACGATCGGTGCGGCAGGCGCCGGTGCGCAGGTAGCGATCGTGTTTGGCAACGCCTACCTCGGAGCCGCCTCGGTGATTCTCACCCTGCTGATCCTGTTCCTCTCCGAGATCATTCCCAAGACCCTGGGTGCGCAGCACTGGCGTCGGCTGGCGCCGGCCACGGCTTACGGCCTGAAATTCCTGATCTGGCTGCTGTACCCGTTCGTGTTCCTGACCGGGAAAATGACGAGAGGACTGGCGGGCGGCCCAACGCTGAACGGCTTCAGTCGGCAGGAATTTGCGGCCATGGCCGAACTCAGCGCGGAAGAAGGTCAATTGAAGGAACGCGAGTCGGAGGTGTTGAAAAACCTGCTGCTGCTGCGCGAGACCCGCGTCAAGGACGCCATGACGCCGCGCCCGGTGGTTTTCAGCCTGCCTGAAAGCACCACGGTCGGGTCTTTCTTCGAGGCCCACGAATCGGTGCGATTTTCGCGAATACCGCTGTACCGTGACGACCCCGACCAGCTCAATGGTTTCGTCCTGCGCGGCGATCTGCTGCTGGCGCATGCGAAGGCCGAAGTCGACACTCCGCTGATGCGATTCAACCGTCCCTTGCCGGTGCTGCCCGAATCACTCAGCCTGGCGCAGGCCTTGAACCACGTACTGAGGGTGCGTGCGCACATCATCCAGATCGTCGACGAGTATGGTGGCCTCTCCGGAATCCTCACGCTCGAAGACATTATCGAAACCATGCTCGGGCTGGAAATCGTCGACGAGGGCGATGCAGCCGTCGACATGCAGGAACATGCCCGGCACCTGTGGCGGCGCAGGGCGCGCGAGATGGGCCTGGATATCGATAGCCCATAATCAAACCACCGCACCGAACCAGCGGCCAACTGCCGCCGTCAGGGCCATGGCCAGCGCGCCCCAGAACACGATGCGCCCGGTGGCCACCCAGGTGCGTGCGCCACCCACCCGGGCGGACAGTACGCCCAGCACGGTCAGGGCCAGCAGTGAAGCAACGGACACCCAAAGTGCAATCCGCAATTCCGGTGCTACCACCACGGCCAGCAATGGCAGCGCGGCGCCGACAGTGAAGGTGCCGGCGGAAGCGAAAGCCGCCTGCAGAGGGCGGGCCGACATGATTTCCGAGATGCCCAACTCGTCGCGGGCATGCGCGCCGAGCGCGTCGTGCGCCATCAACTGCACGGCGACCTGGTGCGCCAGATCCTGGTCCAGTCCACGCCGCTGGTAGATGTGGCTGAGTTCGCGGGTCTCAAACGCGTGGTCATTTTCGAGCTCCACCCGTTCGCGCTCCAGGTCGGCCTTCTCGATATCTGACTGAGAACTGACCGAAACGTACTCGCCGGCGGCCATCGACATCGCGCCCGCGACCAACCCGGCCACGCCGGCGATCAGCACCCCGGAGCGATCGGCTGCGGCCGCCGCCACGCCCACCACCAGGCTGGCGGTCGAGACGATACCGTCGTTGGCGCCCAGCACGGCGGCGCGCAGCCAGCCGACGTGGTGGACGCGGTGAAAGGATTCGCTTTTCATGCTCATATTCCCGTTGGGGCTGTCCGTCATTGTCACATTTGCTGCTAAAGTACGTAAATGTCACTGGTCAACGAACTCAAACGGCGCAACGTACTGCGCGTGGGTATCGCCTACGTGCTGATCGCATGGGTGCTGTTGCAGGGCGCTGATTTCGCCCTCGACCTGATCGACGCGCCCAACTGGGTCATCCAGGCGTTGTTCCTGCTGGCCCTGATCGGTTTGCCCGCAGTGCTGATCTTCGCCTGGGTGTTCGAAATGACCCCGGAAGGCCTCAGGCGCGAATCGCAAATTGACCGCTCGCAGTCCATCACACCACAGACCGGCCGCAAGCTCGACCGGGTGATCATCGTGTTCCTGGTGCTCGTCATCGCACTGATGGCCGGCGAGCGGCTGTGGCTGGCGCCTGGAAAGACGCAAATGGTGGCCGAGCCGGCGGCTGCAAGCCCTGAACCTGTCGCGCAGCAGCCGGTTGAATCGCGGCCATCCATAGCGGTACTGCCCTTCGTCAACCGCAGCCGCGCCGAGGACGACGCCTTCTTCGTCGATGGCGTGCACGACGACCTGTTGACCCAGTTGGCAAGGGTCTCGGCGCTGAAGGTGATTTCGCGCACCTCGGTCATGGGGTACCGGAATACCGAGAAGCCCATTCCGGTCATCGGCCAGGAGTTGGGCGTGGGCAACGTAATGGAAGGCAGCGTGCAACGCGCCGGCGACCGCATTCGGATCAACGTGCAGCTGATCGACGCCGCCAGCGACGAGCATCTGTGGGCCGAGATTTACGACCGCGAACTCACGGCCGCCAACATCTTCGAAATACAGAGCGAGATCGCCACGGCCATCGCCGGCGCCCTGCGAGCCGCGCTGACCCTGCAGGAAACTGAACGGCTGGCTTCGCGGCCAACCGAAAATCTGGCGGCTTACGAGGCCTTCCTGCTGGGACGGCAGAGCCTGGCCCGCCGGACCACCTCATCCATCGCCGAGGCAACCAACTATTTTCAGCAGGCCGTCAACCTGGACCGGCAGTTCGCCTTGGCTTATGTCGGCCTGGCCGACGCCTGGCAATTGCAGGTGGACTATGGCGGACTGGCTGTCGAGTTGGCTGTCAACAAGGCTCAGCCTTTGGTGGAGAAAGCGCTGCAGCTGGATGACCAACTCGGCGAGGCCTACAACTCGCTGGCCAGTATTCGTGAATATGCCCGCGATTACGAGGCTGCGGAACGCAACTATCGGCGCGCCGTGGAGTTGGCGCCGAACTATGCGGATGCGGCGCATTGGTACGGGCTGTTTTTGATGCAATCATTGGGCTTGCCTCAGCGTTCGATTCCCTGGTTTGAGAGAGCGTTGGAGCTGAATCCGCTGTCCGCCATTACACTGTCCAACTATGCCAATAACCTGGAGCAGTTGGGCCGGTTCGACGAGTCGCTGGCTGCGATACAGAAATCCCTGGCCATGCACCCGGAGGGCATGCTCGCCCATGCGAGCATGGCCTATTACGAGGCGAGCGTGAACGGTCGCCGCGACGAGGCCGTCCGGTGGATCTTGAAAGGTCTTGCCATCGACTCGAGGGAACCCGCTGCCAACGCGGACCTGGTGTGGCTGTTCAGCGAGCTGGGCGATCAGCGCGCCGCTTCCTGCTGGCTGGCACGGGCGCGCGAGCTGGGCCCGACTTCGGCCTTCACCACGTCCACTCAAGCGCTGCGTGCCCTCTACGCGGGCGATCACGAACAAGCCGCATCGGCGGCTCTACTGACCCTGGAAAACGCCTGGGTGCGCAGCTCGAAAGCGCTTCCGTTGGCGGTGTTCAAGGTTATTCGGCAACAACAGGGTCGCGCCGACGAGGCGCTACGCCAATATGAAATACACTTTCCCGAGCACTTCACTGCGCTGCCCGGCGACTTCACTCGTGCGAATTTCAGGGCCGCCATCGACCTTGCGGAAGTTCTGACGAGCCTGGATCGAAATTCCGAAGCCAGTCCGCTGCTGGATGCCGCCTGGTCCTTCATCCAAAATATTCCCCGGCTCGGTATGGCAGGGTTCGGGGTGGATGATGCGCGTATCCTGATGTTGCGGGGCGATACAGAGGCGGCGCTCGCCGCCCTGGAAGAAGCTGTGCGCGCTGGCTGGCGCAGCGACTGGCCTTTCTACCTCGAGTACGATTCGGTGTTGGCCCCGCTGCGCGGCCGTCCGCGGTTCGAAGCGTCAGTCAACGAGATCCGCCGCGACATGGCCGAGCAGCTCGAGCGCGTCCGGGCCGCCGGACACGACTTCGGCCCTTGCGCCGAAGGTCTCTTGTAGGACCGAATTCATTCGGGAAACAGACCGCCCAAACCCATCGCGGATAAATCCGCTCCTACGGCCTCAATCCCCCAGCGCAAACGCCACCACGTAATCGCCCCTCCGGGTGCCCAGGCTGCCGTGGCCGCCGGCGGCGATGACGACGTACTGGCGGCCTCCCAGCTGATAAGTCATCGGCGTGGCCTGGCCGCCGGCAGGCAGGCGGCCGCGCCATAGCTCCTCGCCGGTGTCGATGTCGAAAGCGCGCAGGTAGTCGTCCATCACGGCGCCGATGAACACCAGGCCGCCGGCCGTGACCAGTGGCCCGCCGAGGCCGGGCAGGCCGTAATTGAGTCCGAACGGCAGGCCGCTGAGGTCGCGCGTGGTGCCGAGCGGCACTTGCCAGAGGATCTTGCCCCTGGCCATGTCAACCGCCGCCAGCGTACCCCACGGTGGTTTCACGCAAGGCATTTCCCAGGAAGAGATCAGCGGCTTGCGGCGCAGGCCGAAGGGCGTGCCGAGTTGGGGCGAAAACTCGGTATCCGGGTAAAGACCTGAGTCGCGGACGGTTTCAAAATCGTCACGCGGGATCAGCGCCACTACGAAGGGGAAATGCAGGGTGTTGGCGATGGCCACCTGCCGTTGCTGATCCCAGCCGATGCCGCCCCAGTTCGAGCCGCCGCCGTTGCCCGGGATCATGATCGTTCCCTGCAGGCTCGGTGGCGTGTAAATGCCCTCGCTGCGCAGCGAGGCGATCAGTTTCCGGCATTCGTCGCGATCGATCGGCGTCAGGCCCCAGGCGTCGTTCTCGGTCATGGCGCGGTGCGGGACCAGTGGCGGAGGCGCAACCGGGAACGGTTGCGTCGGCCAGGCCTGCTCGCCGGAAACGTCCGAAGCGGGCACCGGCCGCTCCTCGATCGCGAAGAAGGGTTCGCCGGTGTCACGGTGAAACGTGAACAGCATGCCCATCTTGGTCGGCAGGATCACCACCGGCACCCTGACGCCGTCCCGTTCGATATCCGCCAGGGTCGGTTGCGCCGGAAGATCGTAGTCCCACAGGTCATGGTGCACGATCTGTTGCGACCATACGATCTCTCCGGTTTGGGCTTCCAGCGCGACCAGCGAGTTGGCATGGCGGTTGTTGCCGAGACGTTCGCCGCCGTAGTAGTCCGGGCTGGCCGAACCGGTGGCGGCGAAGACCAGGCCGCGATTGGTATCCACCGACAGCGGTGACCAGACGTTGGCCGTGCCGGTGCGCGCCGCCTGTTCCGGCAGCCAGTCCGCGGCATTGTCGGCCGACGGGTCGCGGGGTATGGCGTGCCACTTCCAGCGCAATTCACCGGTTCGCGCGTCGTAGGCCCAGACCGTGCCCAGGCCGAGGTGCGCCTTCCAGTTGTCGATCATGCCGGAACCCAGCACCACCGTGTCGCCGATCACTACCGGCGGCGAAGTCACGGGGTACGCGCGCCCACGGTCCGCCTCGCGCAGGGCCGCTTTGAGAGCCACTTCGCCGTTGCCGGCGAATTCCGTGCAGCGCTCGCCGCTGGCCGCGTCCAACGCGATCAACCGGGCATCCAGGGTGCCGACGAATACACGTTCCTTGCAGGGCTGGCCGGCACGCGCGTCAGGGTCCACCCAGTACACGACGCCCCGGTTGGACACCTCCGTGTAATGCGGTTCCGGATCGATGCCGGCATCGAAGCGCCAGCGCTCGGCGCCGGTCTCAGCGTCGATGGCAAACACGCGATTGAAGGCGGTGGAGAAATACAGCGTGGTGCGCACCAGGATCGGTGTGGCCTGGAAAGTGTGCTTGTAGACCGAGGTATAGCCCTCCCCGGTCTCGCCGGTGCGGAAGACCCACGCCGGCGCCAACCGCGTGACATTGTCGCGGTTGACCTGCCAGGCGCCCGAGAAGTGGGAGCCGCCGGGGTCACCGGCATAGACGGGCCAGCCGACATCCGGCAGGCTGGGTTCGGCCGCTGCAGGTTGTGCCGTCACGCCGTTCCAGTGATCCGCCACGAGCCAGGCGACGGCAAATCCAAACAGACCCAAGGCCGTCACACCTCCGATTAGCATTGCGGCAAGCCTGAATGCTCTCGCCATACGGAACCACCTCGCGGACCATGTGCTGGTTGCTATAGATTATAGACACTACCCCAATCCGTACCGGCTATTGAGGCCACTTCACGAACGAGCCCCTCCTAGAAGACGATTCTCGCTACCTGGCTGTCCGCCAGCCCCAGCCGTTCCAAGGTCTGTTCCCACCGAGGGTCTTCGTGCAAGACGCGCAGGAAGGGTTCGGTCTTGATGCCAAAAACGGACTGATCCTCCTGCAATGCCCGATCCAACCACCAAAAGGCCTCATTGATCTCGTTCCGCCAGGCATGCGTGACGGCGATGAAGTACGCCGCATCTTGGGCATGCTGTCGCTCCAGTGACGCAAGCGCCTCCTCGGCGTCTTCCCAACTCCCGGCTGCGAAGTGGGCCAGTGCCAGGACAAACTGCTGCGCAGCCTCGTTTTCGATGGCCTGGGCAGATTGCAGGGCTGCCAGGGGTTGCTCCTGCAGCAACTGGGCCAGTGCCAGGTTGCCCTGGGCATGGCTCATGCCGGGGCTGAGCTCCAGTGCTTTCCGTGCCGCATGCTCGGCTTCGACGGGCCGGTTCATACGAATCAGCTGATCCGCGCGGTTGGCATAACCAACCGAATTGACCGGGTCCAGCTCGATGCCGCGCTCGGTCAGTTCACGCGCCTCCGCCAATCGCCCCAACGTGACTGCCAGCACGCCATTGTTGCCCAGTACGACGCTGTTGCTTGGCGCCAACGAACGGGCGCGGCGGAAAAGGGCTGCCGCGGCTTCATAGTTGCGTTCATAGGACATGGATACCCAGGCCCGGGCCGAATGTGCGAGCGCGTAATCCGGTGCAATGGAGCGCGCGTGGTCAATGGCCTCCGTAGCGAGACGGTATCCTTCATCCCGCGGCCGCTTGTTCAGATTGACCTGGTTGATGTATGCGGAGGCAAGCAAGGTCAGTGTGGGTGCATAGTCGGGGTCGATTTCAATTGCCCTGGAGGCGTACTCGATGGCGCGGTCCAATCCCGCTGCTGTGCGCTGCAGGAAGAAATGCACGGCCTGCAAGTGGAGTGAGTATGCGGTCGGATCTGTGCGTATGGCGGTTGGCGGCCGTCCGGTGAGCTGATACTCGATGGCCGGCAGTACCGACTCCGCGATCTCGTCCTCGATTGCAAAAATGTCATCCAGCATTCTTTCGTAGGATTCGGACCATACGTGGCGGTCCGAGGCTGCTTCGATCAGCTGGGTGGTGACGCGTACGCGCTCACCCGACCGGCGCACCGACCCCTCGAGGACGTAACGGACGCCAAGCTCCTGCGCGATCTCTCCGATCTTCAGGCTGCTGCCCTTGAAAGAAAAGGCGGACGTGCGCGAGATGACGCGCAGGTTCGGCAACCGCGCTAACAGGTTCAGCAGTTCCTCGGTGATGCCGTCTGAAAAGTACTCCTGCTCCGGATCGGAGCTCAGGTTCACGAACGGCAGCACGGCGATGGAATTTTCACCGTAGGATTCGACCGCGGCTTCGACCTGTCCTTGCCGTCTTGCTGCCTCGATCTTTTCCAGGTCGCGGGCCGGATCGAGCACGAACTTGTCGAAGGCGAAATAGCCGAGCGCCAGCGCCAGCAGTACCAGGATCAGGTGATTCAGCCGCTGCTCCGGAAACCGTGCATTCGCAACGCTTCCCGCAAGGTCCGCTTCGCGCCTCAGTCCTTTGGGTGTGATCTCGAATGCCCAGGAAAACACGAGAGCCGGTATGAACATTATAACCAGTACGATAACCGCGATACGGACGGCGCCAACTCCAAAACCGAAGGCGGGGGCTACGGTTTCTACCACCTGGACAATCAGCCATGCGGCCACCACGTAGGCGGTGGCGACGCGAATCACGTTACGTCGCTTTAGCTCGTCGAGGAACGACATGTACTTACTTTAGCAGCAAACTCTCTGCCTGATGGATGCTTTACTGTCCGACGACAGCCGTCTGCTTTCGGGCCAGCGCTGCGGCAATCGCCCGGTACATCGCCAGCTGCAGGGCTGAGTCCTCCCGCCTGCTGGCGTGCGGGCGAGCACTGTGCATGGCGATGACCAGGTTCGCGGCCGGGTCGATGTAGATGCCCTGTCCGAATATCCCCGAAGCGCGATAGGCGCCGTCACCGAGCAGCCACCAAAGGTAGCCGTAGTAAGGCGCACCCTTCGATGGCGTGGTCGACTCCTTCATCCAGTCCTTGGGCAGTACCGGTGTACCGTCCGGCAAGCGGCCATTGTTGAGGGCGAACAGGCCGATGCGTCCATAATCGCGCAGCGTCGCACTGATGCAGCAGCCGCCAAATTCTCCGCCGCCGGGCTCGGTGAGGCCCCAGGCAGCGTCCGACTCCATGCCGAAAGGCTGCCAGATCCTCTGCTCCAGGTAGCTGGACAGGTTGTTGCCAATGGCCGAGCGCAGCAGGTTGCCGACCAGGTTGGATTCGGCCGTGTTGTAGTTGAAGGTCTCGCCTGGCGGGCCGTTGCGCGGCTTATCGTCCAGGTAGTCGTACAACGCCAACGTGTTCCAGTTGGCCTGGTTGATATCCGATTCCGGATCGTCGTAGGTCTCGTCCCAGGCCACGCCCGAGGCCATGTGCAGGACGTCGCGAATGCTGGCCTGGTCGTAGGAGGAGCCTTTCAGGCGCGGCAGGTAGTCGGTGACTTTTTCGTCCACCGACGCGATGTAGCCATCATGGATCGCAGCGCCGATCAGCATCGACGTCACCGACTTGGTCACCGAGTAGGAAATCCAGCGCGAGTCACTGTCGTTGCCCAGGCGGTACCGCTCATAGGCGATGACTCCGTCCTTGATGACCAGCAAACCAGCCACGCTCTGGCTTTCCAGGTATTCCGCCAGCGTCATGTTGCCGCCCTCATGGACGACCGGCAGGGTATCGAGGTCGACCGGGCGTTCCGGCAGCACCAGCGGCCCATCTGCGGCCCGTACCCAACGCACCGGGGCCAGCTTTTCCATGTTGCGGTAACCCGCCACCTGCTGCTCCGGGGTCCAGAACAGCAGGTTTTCAACCGATCCCAAGTGCTCGCTGTCGTGGGCGGGGTCGATGTAAGGGGCCCCGCCGTGGGCCTGGAGGGTGAACGACAGCAGCAGACCGACCAGCAAGAACAGGGAACGCTTCATCAGATGACCATCTCGGGGTGAATGATGCGGACATGATAGCCGAATCGCCGTCGAAAGCGCCAAGCGGTGCCCGCAACCGTCCTGTCAGAGATTCGCTGCTGTTTCGTTGCGTGCCAGGTTGGCGCGTTGGACGACCAGGCCATCCTCGATGGTCTGCATCGCGGCCTCGAAGCGCGGGTCGCCCCACAGCGGTTCGTACAGGGGCATTTTCCGCAGGAACCACCACTGGCCCCAGTGCCCATGGCTGACTCGGGTTTCGATGGCCGAGAGCGCCCTGTCCGAGTCTCCCAGGGCCATGTAGCAGGCTTCGATAGAATAGCGGTCGGCGTGCTCGACATAGCGCGGCAGATCCTGTTCCAGGTAATCGAGCGAAGTCCTGACCAGGTCGCTGCCCAGCTGCTCGTCGCCGGTTCGCACCATGATCCAGCCGATAAAGCAGCCATCGTCCGGTCGTTTCTCGATGGCGGCACGCCATTGTTCGCGATCGAACATTTCAGGCATAGCCTTCTCGAATGTCTGGCGGGCAGCGTCGTAATCGGTCTTCAGGGCATTTACGTAGCCAAAGACGGTGTTGAAAAAAGGTGGCCGGCCCATGCGCTCATAAGCCCAGCGGCCCGACTCCAGCGCGGCGCTGTAATTGCCTTTATAGATGCTGGACACGAGGTCCGCGACGCCGAGCAAGGCATGTTCCTCGTTGATCGCCGCCATGCGCTGCTTGATCTCCTCGAGCGGCGCCACCTCGCCGATATCCACATAGGCCCACATCAGCGGAATGAAATGTGTCAGGCGGCCGGGATCGGCCGCAACGGACTTCTGCAGCCAGTCGATTTGCTCGTCAAAGTGGCCGCGTTGTGCCGCGAGGTCGGCCCGCGTGGTGAACGCAGGCGAGAAACCCGGGTCCAGCTGCTCCAGGCGATCCAGCTGCTGTTCCGCTGTCTGGTAACGCCCCAGCTGTATGTAGCGGAACGACAGGTTGGACTGGACGATCGAAGAAAGTGGGTCCAGCTCCAGCGCCTTTAGCAGCATATCGAGCGAATCGCCCAGGCGGTGCGGCGACTTCGCGAGGAAATTGCCGTACCACTGGTAGGCGGTGGCATAGCCCGGGCTCAGGTCGATCGCCTTGAGATAGGCTGCCTCGGCTTCATCACGCTCGTCGCGAAACTCGTGCAGGCTCGCCAGGCCGAGATAGGCCTCGCCGAGTTGGTTGTCAATGGCCAGCGCCCGTTCGGCGGCCATCTTCTGGCGCTCGAAAGACTCGACCACGCCCAGGTCGCTGTACTGGGCTTGCAGCGAGGCCGACTCGGAGACACCGACCCAGGCCAGCGCGAATTCCGGATCCAGTTCGACCGCGCGCTGGAACTCCTTCGCCGCCTGGTCAATGTCCCTGGAATTGCGCCGCGCCATCAACTGCCGGCCGCGCAGGTAGGCGTTGTAAGCGGCCAGGTTCTCGGTCGGCCGCTCGGTCAGCCGCTGCTGCTCCCGTGGCGACAACGTGGCCTGCAACGCCTTCGCAATTTCCGCGGAAATTTCGCTCTGGATGGCGAACAGGTTGTCGGCGGTCAGTTCGCGGTCGAAAATCTCTGCCCACAGGTGCTCGTCGGTTTGCGCGTCGATCAGCTGCACGTTGATGCGCACCGTGTTGCCGGAACGTTGCACGGCGCCTTCCATCACGGTCGCCACGCCCAGCTCGCCGGCGATTTCGGGGATGCTCTTCTCCGTGTCCCTGTATTTGCCCACCGAGGTTCGGGAAATCACCTTCAACGACCCGATGCGCGCCAGGTTGGTGAGCAGGTCGTCGTGGATGCCCTCGACGAAGAACTCGTCCTCCTCCAGGCGGCTGCGGTTGTCGAATGGCAGCACCGCGATGGATTGGCGGTCGATGGGTTTCGTCGCGGCGGGATTCGCGCCGGGCGAGGATGGCTCCTTAGGCTGCGCCGCGGCCTGCCGGGCGCTTTCCGACCCAAGTTCTTCCAATTGCTGCGAGAGGTAGAACTTGTCGAACAGCAGGTAGGCGATCGCCACTGCCATCATCACCAGGATCGCATTGTTCAGCTTCTTGCCGGTTTTCGGGGTGATCGACTGGCTGCGGTCGACCTCGTGCTCGCGCTTGATTCCCTCTGGCGTCAGCTCGAAGGCCCAGGCGAGGAACAGCGTCAGGAAAAAACCGATGACAATCAACACCAGGATCAGCTTGCCACCCCAATCGGGAAGATCGAGGATTTCACCCACCACGTCGAAAATCTGCAGCAGCACCCACGCCCCCACGGCGTAGGCGATGCCCACGCGGACGACGTTACGGCGCTTCAACTCTTCGAAGAACGACATGCGGCTGCGTCTACCGGCCGGCCGCGTCGTTTGCCAACAGGATCCTCATGGATGCTCTCCAGTCAATTCACCGGGTTGATCCCGACTTGTCGCAGAGGAGTATATCCGAGCTGGGCTGCTCTTAGGACCGCCATTGGTCATGATCTTGTGCGCCGTGGAATATGCACGATAATCAGGGCATGCCCAATCTATCGAACAAAATTGCTCCAGACCTGACCGACGAATTCTTTGAAACCCTCGTCAAAACCGGCAGCGTCCACATCGAGCGCATCATCTCGCAAGGCCACACTTCGCCCGCTGAAGGCTGGTACGACCAGGACCGCAACGAGTGGGTGCTGCTGGTACAGGGGGCTGCCTGTCTCGCTTTCGAGGACGGCCGCGAAGTAGCCTTGGGCCCCGGCGACTGGCTGGAGATTCCCGCACACCAGAAGCACCGCGTCGCATGGACCGATCCCGCCCAACAAACCATCTGGCTCGCCGTGCATTACCCGTAGGAGCGGCTTTAGCCGCGATTGTTTTTCTTTACCGTCCGCAAAATTCGCCTGCGGCTGGCAACCTCGATCGTTCCGGCCGGTGCTGCGCCTAGTCAGCCGGGAACGGCCCGCTGACCGGCTTCCAGCTGCCATCCGGCTGCAGGCAGGCGCTGCCGTAGGCGGGCACGGACTGACCGCCGACGACGATCTCGGTCTGGTATTCGCGCACCTGCAGACAGCTGGCATCGGCCGGCCGGTAGGCGGTCGGCGCGGCCTGGGCCGGCACGGGCGGTGGAGCCGGCTGTGGTGCGTAGCGTGGGCCGAAGTAAAGCGGGATCGCAAAGGACAAGCCGAGACTGCTGCCGTGGCCGCCGTAACCATAGCCGAGGCTGAGGTAGCTCGGGCCCCAGGTTGGGCCGTAATGGGGGTAGTAGCCATAGCCGGGCGGATAGGGGCGCCAGTGCGGCGGTGGGTAGGCCCAGCCCAGGCCCAGGCTGTAGCTGGAGTGGCTGTGGGAGCCGTGGTGGTGGCCGCCCGCCCAGGCGGTCGGGGCCGACGCGACGAGCGCGATAGCCAACAGGGCGATCATTCGAAGCGTGCGCCGGGAAATACTCATCTCAGGCTCCTCGCGTCAAGGCAGGACTGCCTGCCTCTACCGATCAATGTATCACAACCGTTTGACCCGCAGGCCCGGGTCACGGTTCCGGAACCGGGCGCAGGCTGGCGGCGGCACCAGCCCCGCCAAGTGCACCAACCTGGGACCGTGCACCCAGTAGGTTGCAGGGCTGCCCGTCCGCGCATGCCCCGTCCCGATTGACGTACAATCCGGGCGATGAAACTCGCCAACCAGCGACAACTGTGGGATATACCCGACGACGTTGCCTACCTCAACTGCGCCTACATGTCGCCGCTGATGAAGCGGGTGCGGGATGCCGGCTTCGAGGGATTGGCGCGCAAGGCGCACCCCTGGGAGATTACGCCCGCTGATTTCTTCAGCGGATCCGATACGCTGCGCGCCGCGTTTGCGGAATTGATCAACGCCGGCGCCGATGACATCGCCATCGTGCCCGCGGCCAGCTACGGGGTGTCGACCGCCGCCCGCAACCTGCCGCTGGCCCACGGCCAGAACGTCATCGTGGTGGAAGACCAGTTTCCTTCCAACGTGTATCCCTGGCGGGAGCGCGCCCGGGAAGTCGGCGCCCGCGTGCACACGGTGGCGCGGCCTTCGTCGGGCGGCTGGACCAACGCGGTGCTGGAGGCGGTCGACGGCGGCACGGCCATCGTCGCCCTGCCGCAGTGTCACTGGACCGATGGCGGCCTGTTTGACCTGGAACGGATTGGCGAGTTGTGCCGTGGCAACGGCATAGCGCTGTCGCTCGATGTCACACAATCGCTCGGTGTGCTGCCGCTGGACGTTCAGCGCATCCAGCCGGACTTTCTCAGCTGCGCCGCCTACAAGTGGCTGCTGGGTCCTTATTCAATCGGATTTTTATACGCGGCCGAGCGCTGGCAGCACAAGGGCACGCCGATCGAGCACAACTGGATCCACCGCAAGAATGCCGAGGACTTTGCGCGGCTGGTGGACTACCAGGACGCCTTCGAGCCGGGCGCCCGGCGCTTCGACGTCGGCGAGCGCTCCAATTTCGCGCTGGTGCCGGCGGCCGAGGCCGGCCTCCGGCAGATCCTCGAGTGGGGTGTGGACAATGTGCGCGAGACCATCGAGGCCATGGCCGATACCATCATCGAACGAGTCGGGCCACTCGGACTCACCGCGCTGCCGAAAAGCGAACGCGCTCCGCACTACCTGGGTCTGCAGCTGGAATCAGGCCTGCCGCCCGACCTGCTGCCGCTACTCGCGCAGCGCAAGGTCTTCGTCAGCGTGCGCGGCTCGTCGATCCGCATCACGCCGCACCTCTACAACACCGGGGCGGACATCGACCGCCTCGTCGAAGCCCTTCAAGCGGTTCTGGGCTGACCGGGCAGGTTATGCCGTGGGAGCCAGCTTCCATGGGCGGGTTGGTATTCGTGGGAGCGGCTTCAGCCGCGATTCTTTTTGGATGCTCCCATTGCTATATCCGGGCTCTCTTTTACTCTCCCACCGTGAACGGCAAGACAAAGCCGGCGGCTTGCGGACCCGGCATCTCGGCGATAAAGGCGTAATCGCCCGGCTCGAGGTCCACGGTGAAATAACCGTGTGC
>Ga0316196_10000544_pt1 | contig 15008 bp, 14 predicted proteins | sample Eddsed2cm_MG_FD_204938 | JGI IMG/M metagenome (GOLD analysis project Ga0316196, IMG submission 204938) | Coastal sediment microbial communities from Maine, United States - Eddy sediment 2 cm | ecosystem: Environmental > Aquatic > Marine > Coastal > Sediment | place: USA: Maine | collected... | reverse complement strand
CTTATGGCCCACTAGACGAGCGGTTTGTTGTTGAGGAAACTGAGACTCCCACTTTCTTGAGTACCAAGGGAGCCTCTTATTTATTCTGGACGAAGCAGATTGGAGAGTGAAATGTGCGGATTCAAGGGGCGGAACGGGGGGCAGATTGCGGGTAATAGTTGTTCTATTGCCAAGATCTGCAACAATGAAGCTGTGCATTTCAGTCCCAAGATGCACGTTCACGAATAGATCAGAGGCTCCCAGGCTCATGGCGATCGATCAACTTGATGCGTTCGAGGCCAGGCTGCGATCCATGCTGGCGCTGGAGGGTGAAGCCGACCAGGGCGGTCAGGCGGCGGCACGGACGGTGGAGTTGGATCAGACACGGGTGGGGCGCTTGTCTCGTATGGACGCGCTACAGGCTCAGGCCATGTCGGTGGAGGTCAACCTTCGGCGTTCTGAGCTGATCCGGCAAATCAAGGCCGCGCTCGCGCGGATCGATACTGGAGACTACGGTTATTGTGTCAGCTGCGGCGAGGAGATTAACCCAAAGCGTCTGGCGTTCGATCCCGCGGTGGCGATTTGCATGGACTGCGCGACCCGGGCGGAAAATGGCGCCCACCCTCACACCTGACGGCCCGGCAAAGGTATGTTTCAGCCCAGTGCCTTGCCGACTTCGCGCAGGGCCGGCAGGCTGCGCTCGATCATTTCGTCGTTCGCGGTCAGGCAGATTCGAAAATGATCCGGGGTGTTCATGATGCGACCCGGCATCACAAACACATCCCGGTCTGCAAGGGCATGGAAGAGTGCGTCTCCATCGCCTCCGGGGGCGCGGGCGAAAAGATAAAATGTCCCCTCCGGGCGCAGCAGAACGTAGCCCGATTCCTCCAATATCCCCGACAGCTTGCTTCGGCGCTTCGATAGAATATCCAGGTCGACGGTCAGCCCCTCAAGGTCGGGCACAGCGTACTGCATGACCGCGTTGGGGAAAGTCCAACCCAGGGCCATCTGAGTGGTGAACAAGGCATCCCGCAGCGGAATCCGGTCTTCGTCCGGCATCAGTGGTGACAGAGCCAGATAGCCGATGCGTTGCCCCGGGGCGAGCAACACCTTGCCGTAGCTGTAGTCGATCAATGTCCACGGGTAGACCGTGGCCGGGCTGACAAAGGGTCTGCCATCGAATCGGATGCGTCTGTAGGGTTCGTCGGACAACAGGAAGATTCGATGCCCGATGCGGGCCGATGCGGACTCCAACAGGTTCGCAACGGCTTCCAGCTCGGCCTTGTTGTATATGCGCCCAGTGGGATTGTGGGGTGAGTTCACCACCACCATGCGTGTGCGCGGACCGATCGCCGCGTCCAGGGTAGCCAGGTCGATGTCGAAGCCATCCGGACTCAGCGCCGCCTCCACCGGAACCATGTTCGCGAGACGTAGCATCGGCGCGTAGCAAAACCACCCGGGGCGAGGTATCACCACCTCGTCGCCGGGGTTGAGCAACAGACCGAAGGCCAAAGCAATCGCGCCGAAGGCGCCGGCGGTCAGGGCGATGTCATCGGGCCCGAAACTGAGCCCCAGTTCCGCCGAAAGGTTTTGCGCAAGAAACGCCCGGGGCTCGGGCTCGCTGGTTTTGTAGGCAAACCAGTTCTGGTCCCGGGGCACCGCGTGCTGGCGGATCGCCTCGACCAGGCCGGGCAGCGGAAACTCATGGGGATTCCCGAAGGTGAAGTCGCAAATCGTCGGGTCGCCCCGGCGTTCACCGTAGCGTGACGAAAAGAAAAAATCCTGCACCGGCGCGAAGGCGGCGGCGGCCGACAAGGCTCGATTCGATACCACGCCCACTACCCTTGCTCCTGTTGCCTAGCAAACCAGGGCTCGTGCAGCGCGGAGGTTCGGAACACGTGGCGTCTGCGTTGGCGAAAGGGCGTTCGAAATAGCGCCTCCGCGGTGATCGTGAATCTTGCTCTGACCGCCGCGGCGTCCACCGATATCAGCCTTCGTCCTTATCCTGCAGTTGCTGCAGCAGTGTTACGCCCTTCCTGCGCTGCACATTCAGAATGGTGATCTTCTCCTGTATGCGCTGGCGCTCGGCCTTGCTGTCGGCCTCTTCCAACGCCTCTTTCAATGCATCCCGTCGCTTGCGCAGTTTTTTCAGCAGATCTTTCAGCGAGTCGCGTTGAGCGATCTGGTCTCGCTTTTCCGCGCTCATGAATCGCTTGAGTTTTTTCAGGAGCTTATGGCTTTTCATCAGTGTGTCACTCGTTATCCGGACTCAGTTCCGTTCGGGGTAATGGGGCATTGGGCGGCGGCCGACGAGGCCGGCTTCGACAATACGCCGCCCGCGCGCTCGATCCCGGTGAAGACCGAGATCGAGCAACGTCACAATAGTATGCCTTGCGCCTATTTGAGATGCCGATGTACTGCATCCTCGATTTCAGCCTCGTCCAAGGCCAGGCTCTGCTCGATGCCGTGCGCCTCAAATTCGTGCGGCCCAAGCAAAGTGGTTGCTGCGTCCAGCACGTTTTGACACAGATCATACGCATAGCCCGCATCGTTCATGAGCGAAGTTGCGGACCGCGCATCGATACTCTGGTGACGGATAAGACGGTCCAGGGTTCCGTCTGAGACCAAGTCGTTCTTTTCCAACTCGACCCGGGCGGCGTCCAATGACAGGGTTGTGAGTGCGTCATCCGGATTCTTCCTGAGGTCTTCCACCGCACGCAGGACGGTGCCGATCTGTACCCTCAGTGCGTCGTATTGATCGCGCACGTGCTCATTGGGTGAGCGCATGTTCACCAGCAGATTGGACTGAAGATGTTTGAGTGCTTTGACCGATTCCACCACCTGGCGACCCGCGTTGCGCAGGGCGTTTATGTGATCTCCCACTTCTGGCTTGCCATCTGTGGGCGCCTGGCTGCTGAACTCCACGATGGCGCTGTAAATGCTCTTGATGCTGTGCTCGTAGCGCTCTTCCACGTCTTCCGGGAAAGGCCGTCGCGACTCATGCACCAGGGTTTTAAGGTCCTGGTCCGAGAACAGCTGTTCCCGGTGCAGGGCCAGTCCATGGGCGATGATTTCCACGGCACGGTCATACAGACGAATGGTTTCGTTGCGAATCGCCTCCAGGGCTGTCTCCGGCAATTGCATGGTGGCTTTGGACAGAAATTCCGGTTTCTCGAATTCGACCACCGTTGCGGGCATTACGCGGGTGAGCACCCGCACCAGGGTCTGGGTGAATGGCACCACCAGGATTATGCCCAACACGTTGAACAGGGAATGAAATACGGCAAGCTTCAGGGTGTAGTCGTCGGCTGCGATTCCCACAGTATTACTGATAATGTCCACCGCCGACATCATTTGATGGATCAGGGCGATGGCCACCACACCGGTAGTGACGTTGAATATGAGATGGGCGCCGGCCAGCCTGCGCCCCTCCACATTGGCCCCCAGAGCGCCAATGATCGCCGAAATACAGGTGCCGACATTGGAGCCAATGGCCAGCGCCAGGGCATTTTCGTAGCTTACCTGCTGGGCGGCCAGCGCGGTGATCGTCAACACCAGCGTGGCGTGGCTGGACTGCATCACCACCGTCGCCATGATGCCGATGGCCGTGTACAGCAGCAGTCCACGGAGCCCGCCCACTGAGTAAGCAGTGAGGTCGATGGCGTTCTTGAAGGTCTCGAAGCCGTCCTTCATATAGGCGATGCCCAGGAACAGGAACCCAACCCCCGCCAGAATGTAACCGGTGCCTTGCATCGCCTTGGACTTCTGGAAGATCAGAATCACCCCGAACACCAGCATGGGCATGGCGTAGGCGGCGATGTTGACTTTCAGACCGAAACCCGCGACCAACCAGGCTCCGGTGGTGGTGCCCAGATTGGCGCCGAAGACGACGCCGATTCCGGCCGCCAGGCTGATCAGGCCCGCGCTGAGAAAGGAGATCGTCAGCACCGACACCAGCGAACTGGATTGCATGATGGTGGTGGTGACGACCCCGAAGCTGATGCTGCGGCCCAGTCCCCGGGTCGAGGACTCCAGCACGCGCTCCAGGGTACCGCCGGTAAAGGACTTGAAGCCCTGTTCCAGCGCCAGCATGCCAAACAGAAAGATCGCCACACCAGCGGCGATGGTTTTGGCCTCGGGGCTCTGCCAGAAGCCGTAACCGAGCAGCAAAAATACGACGGGAAGAGTGATCCGGCGCAATATATCAGTCATACACGCATCCTCGACTGCGCCGTTCCATGTTGGGGCGTAGTCACGTTCGTTAAGTCAAAAAAGGCCACTGCATTGATAAGCGGTAGCCATACCGCGGACGGCCATCGGTAATGGAAATGGCTGGATTTGGCCGTTACGTCGGTGGCTTGATCAAGCCCGCCCCAGGTCGCGGCACTCAAGCCCCCGTCCGCATGAGATCGCGGTGGTAAAATCCGAATTTGGTGCTCCCCCTTGTGTGTTTCATTCTAGTGCCTTGTCACACAACTGTAACATTTGCGTCATAGAGCGCCATTTCGAATCGGCCCGCCTTGACTTGCGTCATGGAGCGGCCACAAACAGCGGCAATACGCCACCCTCGGCAAGCCATCCGGAATTCGTTAACATGAGAGAGGCTGCAAAACGGGGTGCTGGCCAAGCTGAGAGGGATCCTGTCCCAACCCGATGAACCTGATCCGGGCAATGCCGGCGGAGGGATTGATTGGCAACGCAGGGCCGTCTCCCACGCATAACCGTCTGGGAGCCATGCCGTGCGCTTGTTGATCGTTACGCTGCTGTTTCTGATGTGTACCCCGCTTCATGCAGACGAGCGTCCGACGCTCACCGTGTACACCTACAGCTCCTTCACCGCTGACTGGGGTCCCGGTCCCGCGATCAAGCAGGGTTTCGAGGCCGAGTGTGACTGCAGGCTGGAGTACGTCGCCACGGACGACGGTGTGGCATTGCTGAGTCGAGTTCGGCTCGAGGGTAAGCGTTCGAGGGCCGACGTCGTCCTGGGCCTCGATACCAACCTGATGGCCGAAGCCAGGGCCACTGGTTTGTTTGCGTCCCACGGCGCCACCCCGGCTTCGTTGAGCCTGCCCGGTGGTTGGTCAGACCCGGTGTTTTTACCCTACGACTACGGCTACTTCGCATTCGTCTATGACAGGACCGCGCTCAGCGCGCCACCCGACAGTCTGCAGGCGCTGGTGGATGGGCCGCCGGATGAAAAGATCCTGATTCAGGATCCACGCACCAGCACCCCCGGATTGGGTCTGCTGCTGTGGATACGCAAAGTGTACGGGGACGATGCCGGGATGATCTGGGAGAAACTGGCCCCCAGGATTCTGACGGTCAGTAAGGGATGGAGCGAAGCCTACGGGCTGTTCTTGAAGGGCGAGGCGCCGCTGGTACTGAGCTACACCACATCCCCGGCCTACCACCTGATCGCCGAAGGCGAGGGCAAATACGCAGCCGCCGCCTTTGACGAGGGCCACTATCTGCAGGTCGAGGTGGCGGCGAAACTGGCGTCCAGCCCCAACCCTGAGCTGGCCGATCGGTTCCTCGCCTTCATGCTGTCCCAGGGCTTTCAGAAACACATCCCGACCGGCAACTGGATGTATCCCGTGGTGGGGTTGGAAAGCGGTCTGCCGGGTGGATTCGAAACCCTGGTTTCACCGGCCATCGCCCTGACGTTTACGCCTGAGGAAGTCGCCCGCAACCGTAAGGAATGGGTGCAGGAGTGGCTGAACGCTCTGAGCCGCTGATGCATCGCTTTGCGCCGGGTGTCCTGGTTATGGCGCTGCTTGCCATGATTGTTGGCGCTGCGTTTTTCGGGCTGTTGCGGGAGTCCACCGGCCTTGAACCCGGATTGCTGTGGGACGACATCTATTTGCGCCGGGTCGTTGTGTTTACGCTCTGGCAAGCGTTTCTTTCGACCCTGCTGAGCCTGGGGCTGGCCTTGCCGGTGGCTCGGGCGCTGGCGCGCCGTCAACGATTCCCGGGTCGTTCCCTGCTCTTGAGACTTCTGGGTCTGCCCCTGGTGGTCCCCACCATCGTGGCGGTGTTCGGCATTGTCGCCATATACGGCCAGACCGGGCTGATGAACCGATTGGCCGCCGGGCTGGGCTTTGAGCCGGTCCAGTATCTGTACGGTCTTGGCGGTATTCTGATCGCCCACGTGTTTTTCAATCTACCCCTGGCTGTGCGGTTGTTGCTGCCGGCCTGGCAGTCGGTGCCGGGTGAGAGCTGGCGGCTGGCGGCGCAGCTCGGGATGTCCTCGCGGGACATCCTGTGTCTGGTGGAATGGCCCATGCTGAGGCCCCTGTTGCCGCAGGTGGCCACGCTGGTTTTCATGTTGTGTTTCACCAGCTTTGCGGTCGTGCTGACCCTTGGCGGGGGGCCTGCGTCCACCACCATCGAAGTGGCGATTTATCAAGCCCTGCGTTTTGACTTCGATCTGGGTCGGGCCACGCTACTGGCGCTGCTTCAATTGATCTGCTGCGCCACGCTGGTGGCGGCGGTGCAGGCCATGGGCAAGCACCATCTCGTGAACCCAACCGAGGGCCGCGTCCAGCCACGACCCGATCTAGACCATGTGCCGGGCCGATTGTTTGATTTCGCCTGCATCGGGCTGGTGCTGGTCAGCACCCTCCTGCCTTTGGGCGCGGTGGTGACATCCGGGCTTGTGGGGCCCCTTGCCCAGGTTCTGGCGGACCCCCAGCTTTGGAACAGCGCGGCGCTGAGCCTCGGCATCGCCCTGACCTCCAGCGCCCTGGCCGTGTTGGCGGGTGTGGGCATACTGATCACCAGTCGCGAGTTGCGGATCAACCGGCGGCGGACCGGGCTGGCGGAGGCCACCGAACTCTGTGGATCGCTGATTCTGGTCATCCCGCCGCTGGTGTTGGGCACCGGGTTTTTCATCGTGTTGCGCCCACTGGTAAATGTATTCACCTGGAGTCCGCTGCTGATCGTCGTTGTCAACGCGCTCATGGGGTTGCCCTATGTCATGCGGGTGCTGGGCCCGCCCATGACCCGTGTCACCCAGCAGCACGAGCGTCTCTGCGCCAGTCTGGATATTCGTGGCTGGGACCGGCTGCGGATGGTGGAGTGGCCGTTGCTGCGGCAGCCGGCCGGCTTGTCCCTGGCCCTGTGCGCCGCCCTTTCCACTGGCGATCTGGGGGTGGTGGCTTTGTTCGGCAGTCAGGACGTGACCACGCTGCCCCTTTTGCTTTACCAGCGCCTGGCCGGCTACCAAATGGGTGAGGCCGCTGTCACCGCGTTGTTCTTGTTGACCTTGAGCCTGCTGTTGTTCGGCGGCATCGAGCGTCTCATCGGAGGTCGTGCGCATGATTGAGCTGGATCAGGTGACCCTGGTCTATCCGGGCATGACTCTGTCCTTTGACCTGAGCGTGGACGCCGGGGAGTGCCTCGCGCTGGTCGGGCCCAGCGGCGCCGGAAAATCGACCTTATTGTCCGTGGTGGCCGGCTTTGAGCAGCCCACTTCGGGCCGCGTTCGTCTGGCAGGCGAGGATGTGACCGAATCGCCACCGGCCTCCCGACCCGTCACCACCGTATTCCAGGAGCACAATCTGTTTGCTCATCTTGATGCTACCGCGAACGTTGGTCTTGGCATCGATCCCGGTCTCAAGCTCAGCCGCGACGACCATGCGCGCGTTGCCCTGGCCCTGGACCAGGTGGGTCTTGGCGGTCTCGGGGGGCGCCTGCCGGTCGAGTTGTCCGGTGGGCAACGCCAGCGTGTGGCATTGGCCCGGGCGCTGGTCCGACGGCGTCCCATATTGCTGCTGGACGAACCGTTCGCCGCGCTGGGCCCGGCCCTGCGCCGGGAGATGCTGGACCTGGTGGATGCCCTGAGGCGTGCCGAAACGCTGACCACCATCCTGGTCAGTCATCATCCGGAGGACGCGCTGCAGGCGGCGGACCGCAGCGCGTTTGTGAGCGAAGGACGGATCATTGCCATCGATCAGACCGCACGCCTGTTCTCCAGCGGCACCCATCCCGAATTATCCGACTACCTCGGGCGCGCAGAATGATGCTGCCCCTGGATCAGATCAGATCCATTCCGATGTTCCGGACGACAGATCCAGCACTGCTCCGAATCGAGCCTCTGGACGGTCTCACCAATCGAAGCTTCCGGGTGTCCACCGGCGTTGAGTGGTACGTGTTGCGTATTCCGGGCACTGGGACGGAGCGCTACATTGATCGCCGTCGCGAGGCTTACAATGCGGCGCTTGCCGCGGATCTGGGCATCGCTCCGGAACGGGTGTGGCAGGATGCTGAACGGGGCATCATGCTGTGTCGCCATATCGAGGGTGCGCGTTCTTTGAATGAGGCGGACCTGGCTCGGTCGGGCACCCTGCGTCGGGCAGTGGAACTGCTTCGCAGATTGCACCACAGCGGCGCCGTGTTCGAGGGCCAAATGGTCCCGTCCGTGCTGTTCGAACACTACCTTAGCCTGGCCCGGCAGGCCGGTTCAGCGCCGGCCGGGCCATTGACCGACCTGTGCCAGACTTCGCCCCGGCTCCAACAATTGCTCATGTCGAGTGTGCCGACAGCCCTGTGGACGCCATGCCACGTGGATCCGGTGCCCGCGAACTTCGTTGCCGATGACAGCCGCCTTTGGCTGCTGGACTGGGAATACGCCGCCATGACCGACCCCATGTGGGATCTGGCCTGCCTGGCGCTGGAGGCCAATCTCAACCGCGACCAGGGTGCACAGCTCCTGTACCACTACGGCGCGTCAGTGGGCACGGATTCGAATCGCCGTTTTCGGGAACAATTGCTGCTGGTCAGTGTTGTGGGTGCAGCCTGGACGGTGCTTCAAATTGCGCTGGGCAACGCCGTCGCGGATTTCCAGTTGGACTATGAACGGCGGCTCGTTCGACTTACCGGCCTGCTGGCGGACGCCGAAACGACAGAGTCCTGAGAACACCCTCGGCACTGTGTTCGGTATCCTGGATCGCAGGCGCCTCAAGTGGCCGGCGGCCGACCATCCTCTTCTGATGCCTTCCAGGTCGGCCGGACCATGGAGAACACGTCTCGGACCGTCACGTAGTCCATGTAACCGAGACGTCCTATGGGCAGCACCCGGGCGTAGTCGATTTTTCCATCGACGATGATTTCATCGGCGATGTGTATCCCGATGACCTCGCCGAACACCGCGCTGTTTGGCTGGTCCGGGTTCCGGGTGAGCAGTTGCACGGTTTGTGTGTGGCGACACTCCAGGTGGATGGGGCTTTCCTTCACCCGGGGCACCGCGATCAAAGTCGACGGTTCGGCGGTCAGGCCGGCGAGCGCGAATTCGTCGATCCCGTGGGGTGCTGAGACCGACGAGGCGTTCATGGGCTCACGCAGTTCCCATGTTGCGATGTTGACCACGAACTCACCGGTGGCCTCGATGTTACGCACGCTGTCCTTGTACCCGCCGAATTCGTGCTGTCCGGTGGCGGAGAACATCACCTGGGGCGGGTCGTAGGCCACACCATTGAAGAAGGAGTAGGGTGCCAGATTGGGGCGCCTTTCCCGGTCCATGCTCGAGATCCAGCCAATGGGGCGGGGCACCACGATTGCGTTGAACGGGTTGTGCGCCAGCCCTTGTTCCAGGTGGGCATTGGGCTGATCGGTTCGATAGAACATGTGGGATTGGCCTTGTTCGGGTTCAGGGTAGCTACTTTAGGGTGGAATCGATCTGCTACGCTGAGTTTGCCGCCGTCGGATCGGGGCAAAATCGTTCCACATTGTAGAGGCTGCTGATGATCATCGTATCGGGAAGTTTTCAGTTCGCACCGGAGCATCTTGAACGGGTGCGGGACGAGATGTCCCGCGTCGAGGGCGCTACCCGCGCCGAGGCGGGCTGCCGGACCTACGCATTCTATGTCGATCGGGACGATCCATGCCGCTTCCGGGTCTACGAAGAGTGGGACTCCTGGCAGGCTCTGGATGCCCACGGCGGGTCAGCGCATATCGCCGCCTACCGGGCGGTTTTGGCCGAGATCGGTTTACTCCAGCGTGAGGTGAGGGCGTTTGAGGTCGGGGAACCCCGGGAACTCTGACCCACGGTTCGAAACTCCTGGGTCCGCACCGCGCCGTCCCGAGGTCATCCCACCGGTCCGGATATCCGCTTCCCACTGCGCCGGATTGATGGGTCCTGCCTGTTACAGATGAGCAAGGGCTGCTACCTTTTATCAAGGCATTGCTCGGTTCGTCACTGTGTACGGCAGCGAAAGCGGCTTTTCCGAGCTCGACCGAAGAGTGGGCACTGGGGGAAGTATCTCCAAATATATTTCGCATCCATTCATCTAAGGGGAGTGACCATGGATCGCCATACCCATACAGGCCGGACGCTTTGGCTCGTCCGGAGGAAAAATCGATGACCGATCAACCCGTCACCGACTACGAAGTTGGTCAGGACAACATTCATCCCTTCGGGCTCGATATTCACAACCCGGTTTTCGTTGTTTCCGCGCTCTTCATTACGGCTTTCGTACTGCTCACCCTCGCGTTTCAAGCCGAAGCCACGGCCTTTTTTGGCTGGTTGAGGCCGTTTCTCACCTCGACTTTCGACTGGTTCTTTCTTCTGTCCGCGAACATCTTCGTTCTGTTCTGCCTGATGTTGGTCGTTACGCCGTTGGGCAGCGTTCGACTGGGCGGCCAGGACGCCAAACCGGACTACTCATACATGGGCTGGTTCGCCATGTTGTTCGCTGCCGGCATGGGTATCGGTCTGATGTTTTTCGGTGTGTCGGAGCCCATGTCCCACTTCGCCTCGTCCATGGGCGGGACCAGCATCGAAAATGGCTTACGGACCGATTGGGCGCCCCTGGGCGCCGCCGCCGGAAGTGTGGATGAAGCGCGTAATCTGGGTATGGCGGCCACGATATTCCATTGGGCTTTGCACCCCTGGTCGATCTATGCGGTGGTCGCTTTGGCCCTGGCGTTCTTTGCTTTTAACCGCAATCTGCCCCTGACGCTGCGCTCGGCCTTCTATCCCATTTTCGGCGAATCGGTCTGGGGCTGGACCGGGCACATCATTGACACCCTGGCGGTGTTCGCGACCCTGTTCGGTCTGGCGACGTCACTGGGTTTTGGCACCGAGCAGGCCCTGGCCGGGCTCAACTACCTGTTTGGCACACCCACCGGAAACGGCGCCCGGGTCGCGCTGATTTCGGTGATCACCGCTGCCGCATTGATATCGGTGTTGCGAGGTCTGGATGGGGGCGTGAAGGTGTTGTCGGAAATCAACATCGGGTTGGCCGCCCTTTTGTTGCTGTTCGTCATATTTGTCGGCCCCACTGCAGCCATCTTCGACAGCATCGTGTCCGGTGGCGTCGCCTATGTGAAGGAACTGTTGCCCCTGTCCAACCCGTTCGGGCGGGAAGACGCCAACTTCTCCCAGGGCTGGACGGCGTTCTATTGGGCCTGGTGGATTTCCTGGTCGCCCTTTGTCGGGATGTTCATCGCCCGGGTCTCCCGTGGACGCACGGTGCGGGAGTTTGTGATTTGTGTGATCCTTGTGCCCACTGTTGTGTGTGTGCTTTGGATGGGCGCTTTTGGCGGTACCGCGATCGCTCAGGTCATGGCCAACCCGGACGCCGCGGTCAGTGCCGCACCGCTGGAGCTGAAGCTGTTTGAAATGCTCAAACCGCTTCCGCTGGCTTGGTTGACATCCCTGCTGGGTATTGTTCTGGTCATCGTGTTCTTCGTGACCTCTTCCGATTCCGGCTCTCTGGTCATCGACACCATCACCGCTGGCGGCAAAACCGACGCGCCGGTGTCTCAGCGCGTGTTCTGGTGCACCTTCGAAGGTCTGGTGGCGGCGGCGCTGTTGCTGGTCGGGGGATCCCAGGCGCTGACCGGCCTGCAGGCCATGGCGGTGTCCACGGGGTTTCCGTTCACCATCGTGCTGCTGCTGCTGTGTGTCAGTCTGTTTATCGGGCTCAATCAGGCGCGAAAGGAGATGTCGGGCGGTTAGGCGGCGGCCTGGATTGCGATCTCACAGCCCCGGTGCGTCGGCGGGGCTGTTTCTGGATGTCGTGGGCGGCGCCGTCATTGCGCTGACGTTTCGGACCCTAGCGCACGATCAACACGGAGATCTTCGCGTGGGAGGCGAGATAACCCGCGTTGGACGAGAAGATGTATTCGGCAAAACCGGGCACATGGGACGCCATGACGATGAGATCGGCGCCCATGTCGTTCGCCTCGCGACCCAGTCTTTCGTCCAGATCGATGGCCGGGTCCGGACTGGTTATGGCGTGGGCGCCGAAGGTCACGCCGTGCTTGGCGGTTTGAGCCGCGGCATACTGGTCCAGCTTGGCTGCAAACTCCTTGGGATTGTGGGCCACCTCGGTGGGGTTGGTGACCGTCACGGCGACCAGTTGCAGCGACGCGTTGTACAGCTTGGCCAGATCTGCAGCCGTGGTCACCGCCTTGTCCAGTTTTTCCGTGTGACGCATGTCCACCGGAACCATGATTTTCTGATACATATCGGCGCTCCCTTTGAATCGTGTCTGGGGCATCGCGTAAGCCGGGCCCTGGCACATGGCGAACGCCAAGCATACTGCCCGCCATTCCCTTGCGCATTGATGCGCATCAGGTATGGCGGACGCCCCCGGGTGTCGGTTTGGGTACGGCGTCGGTTCAAGTGAGACCTGACCGGTCCTAACGGTATCGTACGCCTGCTGCAGCAGGCCTCCCCTCACGCTTTCCGGCTGCCAGGTCCGCGCGAAGGGAGGCTGCGGTCTATACTCCGGGCAGAACCTTTTGTTGCGGCTTCCAACCGGACCCGGATCCACCGTCTTGAACATCCAGGGGGTAATGAAGGTGAAGCAGGGCAAAGACGATCGGGCATCACGCCGACGCTTTCTGCGCAGCGCAGCGGTTGCGGCCCTCGCGGTCGGTGCGGGACCCGCGGTCATCGTTCCGGGCCGGGCACAGCAAAAAACCTTAAAAATTCTGAAGTGGAAGTTCTTTGTGCCGGAGTTCGAGACCTGGTTCACGGACACCTTTGTCAAGGAGTGGGGTGAGCGAAACGCAACCGAGGTCATTGTCGACAGCGTCGGGCTCGGGGACCTTTCCGGCATGGCCGCGGCGGAAGCGCGGGCAAAAAACGGCCATGATCTGCTGTTACTGCTCAGGGGGGTGCCGGAACTGGAGTCCAGCGTAATCGACCACCGCGAGATACACGAAGAATGCGTGCATCGCTTTGGCGCCCAGCTGGATTTGGCATACAAGAACAATTTCAATCCTGCCACGGGGGGATACCACGGTCTTTGCGCCGGATACGTCCCCGCGCTGCTGAATTATCGGCAGGACCTGTGGGGAGAGATTGGCGTCGTACCCGATACCTGGGATGCGGTTTTGCGTGGGGGTCGTCAGCTCAAACTCTTGTACGACAGACCGGTGGGGATCAGTCTGGCGCCTGAACACAATAGCGAGCATACACTGCGCGCCATCATGTACTCATTCGGGTCATATGTGCAGGACGAAGCTGGGAATCCAAGCCTGAATTCCGAACAGACCCTGGAAACCCTGAAGTTCGTCAAGAGTCTGTACCAGGACGCCATGCCCAGGGACGTGGTCAACTGGAACGCGGTGTCGAACAACCGCTACATGCTGTCGGACGAGGGCTGTCTCACCATCGACACACTGTCCATAGTCCGTGCTGCCGAAAGTAAGACTTTACCGGTAGGTGACCGGCTGGGACTCCGCGCGCTACCCGAGGGCCCTGGGGGGCGCCCCGGGCTTGGACCCGCGTTCGGGGTCGATAACTTTGTCATCTGGAAATTCGCCGACAACGTGGAGGGCGCCCGTCGATTCCTGGTGGATTATGTCCAGCAGTCGAGAATGGCTTTCCTGACCAGCGGCTTCCAGCATATGCCCTGTTTTCCGGACACGGTTCCCGATCTGGTTAAGCTCGTGGATCAGGATCAGAGCGGCGCCGTACCAGATCAATACAGTCTGTTAGCCGGCGTGAATGACTGGGTTACCAACATGGGCTATCCCGGGTTTGCCACCGCCGCAGTTGGTGACGTCCTCGGTTCCCATGTCATACCGAACATGTTTTCCCAGGCGGCGACGGGAAAGCTGACGCCCGAGGAAGCCCTGGCGCAGGCCGACCTGCAGGTCCAGGACCTGTTTCAAAAAAGGACAGCAATGAGCGGGGCTCGAATTCTCGCGCGCGCCGGCTAGGACCAGGGCCTGTTAAAACTATGCGGATTCGCACCAAACTGCTGCTGACCATGATGGTGCCCCTGGCGCTGCTGATTACGCAGATCACCGCGGTCAATGCCTTTATCCGTGAGCTGCAATCCGCCGTTTCATTCGTTTCCTCGGCCCACAGTCTGATCGAAGCGGATCTCGCTGCGGCGGATCTGGTGCATGTCCTGCGGACCGACGTCAAGAAACTGCCGTCGCACTACGTGATGAACGACGACAGCACTGGCGGGGCCGATCCCATGGCGGCCACCTGGGAAGAGCTGACGGCGCAAATCGCCCTGATCAGTTCGTCAGAAGCCAGCAGCGCGGTTGGTGCTGAGGTGCTTGAACCGGTGACCCGGCGATTTGCCGAGGCGACGCTTGAGTACCAGCAAACGCTGAGTGTCGCCGGTGGAGGCGCGGCGGATCTGGAGAGTCTGCTGGAGCGCGCCATCGCCATCGACCGAGCCCTGAGCAATCTCGACGACGCCTTGAAGACCATGGCGGTGGACCTGCGCGGGAAGCTTCAGGTGGCGGTGGACGAGGAGCGCAAGATCCACAATCGTCCCATCCAGGCGGCGGCCATTATCGGCGTCCTCGCCGTCATACTGCTGATCGGTTTTACCTGGGTCATCGCGGCCTACGTCATCCGACCGGTTCGCGATCTGATGGACGGCGCCTCCCGGCTGGCCCAGGGGGAACTGGATCAACGGGTTCCGGTGCGCACCAAGGACGAGGTCGGGGTGCTGGCACGGACCTTCAATGACATGGCCGGGCAGCTTCAGCAGTCGTTCGACACTCTTGCGCGGCAGAACGAGGAACTCCAACGCCTGGACAAGCTCAAGGAC
>Ga0316196_10000540_pt1 | contig 15052 bp, 14 predicted proteins | sample Eddsed2cm_MG_FD_204938 | JGI IMG/M metagenome (GOLD analysis project Ga0316196, IMG submission 204938) | Coastal sediment microbial communities from Maine, United States - Eddy sediment 2 cm | ecosystem: Environmental > Aquatic > Marine > Coastal > Sediment | place: USA: Maine | collected... | reverse complement strand
CTAATGAAATACAAAAAACATACTATGTCATAATTTTGATATACTTCTAACATATAAGAATACCAAATTTATACCCAGTTTATCAAGATAAATTTCGTCGTTGATCAGACACTTCTATGTTTTAACATTTGGAAAAGTATAGAAAAATTAATCCGCTGTCCGTGGTGGACGCCGACACCCGACGAATTCCGATGCAAGGCGCAGTAAGATGATACGGGGCGGTCAGATATGGGTGCCCTGGTCACAGCGGCACGCACGAGTGACTTTTTCGTGTACGTGATTATGATAATAGGCGATTGAAGGAAAAACCGCCGACACACCGGGTTATGTTACGATGAATGACAACAGGCGTACGGGAAGCTTCAAGCCTTTCAAACAACTGGGCCGGCTATTAAAAATTGAATCCTTGCCGCTATATCCCGGTCCGAAACTCCCTGCAAGCATCGGGACCCATGACGCAGAGGACCCGGTGCGCGAACGAGACCTTTTCAAAAAAGCCATGAGCGGCGTGGCGCCGATCGTGCAGGACAAATACAGCCCGGACGAAGACCTTGCTGCGGTATTGATCCACAAAGAACCGTGCCGGCCTCAATGCGATGTTCTGCGCCGACTCGACGAGTTGGTTCAATCCGGTGACGGTTTTATTGTCGCCGACACGCCGGAGTACCACGAAGGCGTCGGTCACCGCGTCCACCCGAGGGCAACCCGGCATCTTCACGGAGGCCGCTTTTCGATTCAGGCCCATATCGATTTACACGGCTTGAGTGCGCCTGACGCCGAACGGGCTGTTGATGATTTCTTGCGAGAGGCAATCCGCAGCGGTAAACGGGCCGTACTGGTCGTGCACGGTCGCGGTTTGTCATCACCAAGACGCCCTATTCTCAAGACAAAAGTTCGGGATTGGTTGACGCGCGGCACATGGCGCAAATGGGTGATGGCCTTTACAAGCGCGCGTCTTTGCGATGGCGGCGCCGGAGCGACATACGTGCTGCTTCGACAGCGGCCGGTGACCCGGCAATTCAGAAAAAAGCGCCGGCGCTGATAAAGTTAACATTGGGTTGCAGCCGACAACTTTATAAAAACAGGCACGGGTCAATTTGCGCAGATCCAATAATTTTCGTATTCAAAACGGTTGATCTTTTAAAAATGCTTGACAAGAATAAAAAAAATAACGATTATTCCTGGTTTAAACGTTATAATGTCGGTAGACCGATCAGGTAAAGACCGTCATCTGATACTGAATCTGGTCCTGCACCTGGTCCGTTATGAGGTCCTTCATCTGGCAGCGACATCCAAATGAAGGGCTTTTTTTTAGCGACGATGACCGGTTTAAAATTTTTCCGCCCCGCTTACGCAATAACATTGCCAAGATGGCGATTGCACCAGCGGGTCATCACAACAGTTCACCAGAAGAGGCAGGGATATGATCAGCGAACAAAAACGCGTCAGAAACATCGGCATCAGCGCACACATCGATTCCGGCAAGACCACGCTGACGGAACGCATCCTTTATTACACGCACCGAATTCATGCGATCCACGATGTCAGAGGTAAGGACGGCATCGGTGCGACCATGGATTCGATGGAACTAGAACGTGAGCGCGGCATCACCATCGCTTCGGCCGCCACCTTTTGCCAATGGAACGGCCATGAAATCAATATCATCGACACGCCGGGCCACGTCGATTTCACCATCGAGGTAGAGCGATCCCTGCGGGTTCTCGACGGTGCGATTCTGGTGCTGTGCGCTGTAGGGGGGGTTCAATCCCAGTCAATCACTGTCGATCAACAAATGCGGCGCTACAACGTTCCCTTTATCGCCTTTATCAACAAATGCGACCGAAACGGTGCCAATCCGGAGCGTGTGATCCGGCAGCTCGCACAAAAACTGGGCCACAAACCGGTTGCCATGCAGATCCCAATCGGCCTGGAAGCTGACCTTCAGGGTCTGGTAGACCTGGTGAGCATGAAGGCCCTTTATTTCGAGGGGCCCAATGGTGAAGAACTGCGCGAAGCAGAGATACCGGAAACCCTGGTAACGCTGGCTCTCGAGAAAAGGGAGGCCCTGATCGATGCGGCGGCCATGTTTTCAGACGAATTGACCGAAGCCGCCCTTGAAGAAAAGGTCACGCCGGAACTGATCATCGAGGCTGTTCGCAGGGGAACTATTGCCCGGGCAATGACACCGGTCTTTTTAGGATCGGCCTATAAAAACAAGGGCGTTCAGACGCTTCTTGATGCCGTAACCCGCTTCCTGCCTTGTCCGGCCGACATACAAAACGAGGCCTTGGACATGGGAAAAGACGAAAAACCCGTTACACTCACCTCCGATCCCCAAGCGCCGCTGGTGGCCTTGGCATTCAAGCTCGAAGACGGGCAATACGGTCAACTTTCCTATGTTCGCGTCTACCAGGGCACGCTCTCAAAGGGCGAATCCATCGTCAACATGCGCACCGGTAGAAAAATTAAAGTCGGCCGGGTCGTGCGGATGCATGCTGACCAGATGGAAGAGATCGTATCAATTCCTGCCGGTTACATCGGCGCTCTTTTCGGTGTGGACTGCGCCTCCGGCGACACCTTTGTCAGCCCCGGCATCAACGTGAGCATGACCTCAATGTTCATCCCCCAACCGGTCATATCACTGGCGATCGTGCCCAAAGACAACAAGGCCCAGATCAACATGTCCAAGGCCTTGAACCGCTTCACAAAAGAGGACCCGACCTTTCGCACCCATGTCAACGAAGAGACGAACGAAACGATTATAGAGGGGATGGGTGAACTTCATCTCGAGGTCTATGTGGAGCGCATGCGGCGTGAGTACAATGCCGCCGTGGAAACCGGCCAACCGCAGGTCGCCTATCGAGAAACCATCACCCGCAGGGCCGATTTCAATTACACCCACAAGAAACAGACCGGTGGCGCCGGTCAGTACGGCCGGGTGGCCGGATATATAGAGCCGGTCGAAGGCGAAGAGTTCGTCTTCGAAAATCAGGTGTTCGGCGGGGCCATTCCGACCCAGTTCATCCCAGCCTGTGAAAAAGGCTTTCGCGGATGTCTGAAAAAGGGGCCAAAGATGGAATTTCCGGTCACCGGTATCAAAGTCGTGCTTGACGATGGGGCCGCCCACTCGGTCGATTCATCCGAGATCGCCTTTATGGCGGCTGCCCGTTCCGCCTTTATGGAAGCCTATCTGAAGGCCCATCCGGTGATTCACGAACCGATAATGAAAGTCGTGGTGGAAAGTCCGACCGAGTTTCAGGGGTCGGTCATGGGCTCACTGAACCAGCGCCGCGGCATGATTCTCGGCGCTCAGGACGAAGGCGTCATTTGCGTGATCGAAGCCCAGGTGCCACTGGCGGAAATGTTCGGATACTCAACTGTTCTGCGCTCACTCACCCAGGGCAAAGCGCAGTTTACGATGGAGTTTTCCACCTACAAGCAGTTGCCGCAGTCGATCACTGAAGAGCTTGCCAAAAAGGTTCTCGAAAGAAAAAAAGTGGCGTAGGGTCTGTTGTTTGGTCGTAACGCGCCTTGGCGACCCAATGCGATTTTAAACTCGCGATGCCGATGGAATACAAAATCAAGCAACTGGAAAATCAGACGCCTGGGACAGAGAGTGTGCGGCTCGAACCCAGGCGTATCTTGGCCGCCGGCGTTGTTTTGGCGAGCACCGCAATGCGCCGCGTGGGTCACCGCAAAGCCACGGGTGCCGACTCGGCCGACAAGCAGCAGTCGTCTGCGAAATCGAATCGGCTCGTCTACCTCAAGGAAAGGAGCCTGAACATGCTCAAAAACGACCTAATCCTGCGCAATCCATTGCGGTTCATGCAAAAAGATCCCCAAAAAAGCCTTCTTCCGGTCGGTGGTTTCGGTGCCGTGTTGGCGAGGGCCGGAGTTGGAAAAACGGCTCTGCTGGTGCAAATATCTCTCAATTCCCTTTTGGAGGGCTGGAATGTCCTCCACATCAGCTTAGAAGACCCGGTCGACAAGGTCAACCTGTGGTATACCGAGGTATTTAATCACATCGCTCGTCAGTACAATGTCAAACCGGCAAACGAACTTTGGGATACCCTGCTGCCTCACCGGTTTATCATGACCTTCCGGGTGGAGGGATTCAGCGTCCCCAAACTTGACGAGCGGCTCACCGACCTGGTCGAGCAAAACATCTTTTCGCCCCACGTCATTATCATTGACGGTCTACCCTTCGATCAAACCGTGCGCCCTCCATTGGTAGAATTGAAGGAACTGACCCAAAGACGAGGCTGTCACGCCTGGTTCACCGTTCGCACCCACCGACACGAAATACCGGACCCCAGAGGTATCCCGACCCAGATGGCCGGTCTGGTGGATCTTTTTGACGTGATTCTTTACCTTAAGCCGCAGGGCAAAGACATTCATGTTAGGGCGTTGAAAGGCCAGGAAAACGTCGGGGAACAAACCGGTCTGATGTTGGACCCAGCCACGATGCTGATCACTGAAACCAGTTAGTTCTCTTCAAAACGGATTAGACAGCTTCCAGCACACCCGTGCGCATGTCGAGGGTGTTGGTCTTGTCCGCGCACCCGCCGTGATGGATGTCCAGCCAGGTTTCTTTTAGATACTCCCAAGATGAATTGCTGATAGAGGCGTGTCCTACCGTTAATTCCCACATACCCGTCTGCGAATCACGCAGCAACACATGCTTCTGGCGGCAATGTCGGCACTCGATCGTTTTGGCTTCCATAAATCGTCTCTCGGTGATCGTTGATCCTGAAAATTTTAATGTTGAAAAGAATCCAAGCATGATTTGTGCCAGGGTATGCAAATTTAAATTGTATATTATATTCGTACAGTTAGTGAAAAAGAACGATGTCGTCGCTGGATGATGTTGTGGAATCGAGGAGTGAATTATATGAAAAAAACTTCACATGACTAAGTGGTCCTGTTCGTAAATAAGGTGACGCACCGAGATGACAGAGGCGCCCGCCGCGCAAGGCGCGAGAAGCAAGCATATCAAGCGTATGCGAGCGCCGAGCAACATAGCGCGGCGGGATGCATCGGTCATTGAATGCCACCGTATTTACGAATAGGGCCACTAAGGCCGTGGACCGGTTCAAAACAAGCGAACGCCGAATTTTAAGCCTTGTCATGAGCCGGGCACAGATATATATATCGCAAACTCGAGCCAGCGCCCTATCGGTTTAATGACACAGGCCAGTAGCTCTAATGGTAGAGCACCGGACTCCAAATCCGGGTGATGGGGGTTCGAATCCCTCCTGGCCTGCCACAATAACAAGGGACAGGCATCAAGTCTGTAAACCCTTTACTTTGTGTGCCGATACAATGGCTATAGACTTTACGATAAAGTTTTTGGACTGCGTTATCGGTCGTCGGCGTATTACAATACAGCCTCCTCCCTCTAGCCTTGCCAAAATCTTTATCTTAAAGCCTATATCTATGACTTCACGTCCGGTACGGAGTTTTTGAGATTACTCAGCCAACCCGGTGTCTTTCAGTACGGCACGATCGGCCTCGCGCATGGCTGCCTTTTCGGCGCGGGATAGGCGCCGGAGCGCTTCCGCGACCTTAAATCCGCAGGTATTCTTTGTGCAAGAAGCCTCGATATGTCGCTCGGTTTCTTCAACAAAAAGCCACGCGGCGACATCAATAGCCTCGGAAAGTGTTTGCCCTGTGAAACTTGCAGCAATCTTTAATGCCCGGTGAGCGTCTCGATCGAGTAGAATGGTTGAACGGCTTTTTGGATCGGCCAATTGTTTGCCCCCCTCTCTATTGTGCTTTAAAATCAACAATAACACAATATATTGTAGAAAACAAACAAATTATATACCGATCACTCCTGCTCAAGGCAGCAGACGCACAACATGCTCGGCGATGGCCGGTGAGGCTGTCAACCCCGGGGACTCGATGCCAATCAGATTGACCAGACCCGGCATCCCTTTCGCAGATTCCTCCTGAATGATAAAATCCCTGACCGCATCGCCTGGTTTCTGCAACTTGGGTCGAATGCCGGCATAGTCCGGTGCAAGATCGTCGAGCTGCAAACCTGTCAAGTAGCGCTGCGCCGCTACAAAAAAGTCCTTCCGGTGTGCTGCGTCAACAGTGTAATCGTAGCTGCGCTGCGGGAGAAAAATGGTGTTGGGGCCCAATTTGACCCTTCCGCTCATGTCAATTGTGGCATGGATGCCCAACCCTTCGTTGTTGGGCAGTGGGACCGGATAAATCAAGTGATTGATGGTCCCGGGCGCTGGCACCACGCTGAAGTACTCCCCTTTCCAGAAAAACTGCTCATATTGATGGACGTGGACGTCGATCCCTGTACTGGCGGCGATTCGATCGGATTCCAAACCGGCACAATTGACCAGGTAACGGGTCGTAAATTTTTCCGTCTGTCCGTCGGGATAGCGTACATGAACCCTGTAGCGCGGTCCGGATAGGGGCTCGACCCTTTCAACCAAGCACCGATAGACGAACTGGACGTTGTTTCTTTGGGCCTGTGCGACAAAATAGCGCATCAGACGGTGCGAATGGATAATGCCCGTCGACGGAGAAAATAAGGCCGAAACCGCCCTAACCGTGGGTTCCATCCGGACCACCTGGTCACCGCTCAGGTACTGCAGGTCCTCGACCCCATTGTTCCGCGCTTTGGCTTCAATCGATGCCAAGAAGTCTTCTTCGGTCTTATTGATCGCCACGATGAGCTTGCCGCATTTTCGAAAGGGAATCCGCCTTGCTTCGCACAAAGCGTAAAGCAATTGCCGGCCCTCCACGCACAACCGCGCTTTGAGCGAATTGGGCGGATAATAGATCCCGGCATGAATCACCTCACTGTTGCGACTGCTTGTTTCCTGACCGAACTTTTCATTTTTCTCGATCACGAAGACATTTTTATGATCCTGTGAACATCGGGCGGCAACGGCCAAGCCGACAACTCCCGCGCCAATGATGGTCGTTCCGATATCCAATTTCTTAGTCTTTTTCGATCGTTTTATTAATTTTTTTTACGTATGCCATTATGTCGCATTTTCGTTCGAGACCGGAAGCCGCCATGAAGCGCGTCTTGCCGAAGATCGGCCGTTCCGGCCAAGGCCGGTCGTGGACACCGTAAATCCAGGCCACACCGGTGTAAGAATTCGGATCGCGCCCGTCGAGGAAGTATTTGTTGTTGAGCGCAAGGGTGGTATCGAAGGCTTGCTGCGGCGTCCGGCTCCATTCGAGTATCTTTTTACCCCAGTACATGCGCATGTAGTTGTGCATAAAACCGGTATGTTTCATCTCCAACATGGCGGCATTCCAGTAAGGATCGTGAGTTTCGGCATTCTCCAATTGCGTCCGACTGTAGCAAATTGGGCGTTCGTCCGACAGATGGTCAGACAGCGTTTGCGAAGCCCAGCCGGGTATACAGTCATATGTGTCGTAGTTTGGTGTGAAGTTGACAAAATTGACCGCCAGTTCCCGTCGCACAATCAACTGTTCAAGATATGCTTCGATAGCGCCCAAACCGACCGATCGGCCGTCGGTGGCCTTGACCTGCAGCGCCAAATACAGCGGCGAGATCTGGCCGAAATGAAGATAGGGACTCATGTGGGAAATATCATCTGTTTGCGGCTGGTTGTGGTGGTCGGGGTAATGCTTTAGACTTTGGTTTAAAAATTTTTTTAGCCTTTTTTTGGCCTCGCGGGTGCCGCCTTTGAAGAATAGGTTGACCGGCTCGACGCTGCGGTCGACGTCCAGTCGGGACTGCAGCGCGTCGATCGCCTCAAGGTTCAGATTCGACGTTAAATTTTTTATGTCAAGCCCCTGGGACCTGTTCTTCAGAGGTATGACGTGAAACTCTTTCAGGTATTCGTTCAGGTGCCGGGTGATTTTCGGCCGTAGAGTCCGGGCGGCATACTCGGCCTTGCTGCTGGTGACATCAACCGGAACGACCACATCGGCTTCCACCTGAACAACCCGGCAGGCGGCCTTGCGTGCGACGCTTTGACGCCAGGCCTTCTGAAAACGTAAATAGCCGCAGTCGCAGACAATGACAGCCGCCTTCTGCCCTGCCTTCAGGGCCACATCGGGCGGTGAGCCCAATTGTAACGCCATTTGTATCCCGCGCTTAGCCAGAGTCGCGGCCGTTTCGCGCAAACCCTCCAGCATGAAACGGTAATGACGCAAATTGGCCTCGGGATACCCGTTTGTCAGTCCGAACACCACCACCATTGGCCGATCGAGATGGTTGGCGAGTTCAACGGCATATTCCAGGGCGTGATTTTCTTCGGCCCGCTGGGATTGCTGCATCCAGTACAGCACGAAGTCGCCGCCGGTCATCTTCTTCTGATTAAGCGGCTGGATGCGGGTGGGTTCGATCGACAGAGAATGCGTCGGTTGAGGCATGGATTGTATCCCTCATATTGGCTCACGCTCTCTAAAAAAAAAGGTAACAGTGCCAGGCACTGTTACCTTTTAACATCAAGACGCGTTATCCGGGGATCGAAACCGGCGAAGACTTTCCAATTTCTTCCATCGTTTCTTCGTATTTACCGCGCATGTCGACATGCCCCTTGTCGATTTCTTGTTTCATCGGGCTCCAGTCGGTCGGGCACTCGACCTTTAGCTGGTCGAGCCGTCCGGACAATTCCTCGACAATCATGTGAAGATCTTCAATCTTGGGCTGAATCTTTTCTCTCTCGGCCGTGCCGAGTTTGTCGAATTTACGCCACGTGTCGTAGATCTTCGCCTTCCATGCGGTGAGTTCAATTTCCATTCCAGAACAAAAATCTTTAACGTCCATAGCTTCCTCCTCTTCTGATTGCGGTTTGTAGGTTATTGATCTGCCGAACGCCCCTTACAAAATTCCATAAACAACCTTAAAATGTTAAGATAAAATAGTAACGAATCAATGATTGTCAATGGACTCAACCGATGGCCCGGCGGTGCTGCCGATACAGCGGAGGGAAGCCCACAACGAGGAGGAGCCCGGTTTCATGGGTCAAGCCTTACGCGTGATTACGCAGTTTGAGTTCGATGGGGTGCGGATTAAGATACGTCTGTTGCCGCAGATACGGCTGCTGATACTTGCGCACGTAGTGGTTGATCAGAGTGATCGGCACGATCAGCGGAACGACCTCGCGCCGGTACTGATCGATAATGTCGAGCAGTTCCTGTTTCTCGTCGCTCGACAACTCTTTCTTGAAGTACCCCAGCAGGTGGTAGAGGACATTGCCGTTTTTTTTGATCGTCACCTTCAGGCGCAAGGCTTCGATAAGCTGCTGCTCGTAACGCTCGTAGAGTTCCCCGGTCGCCAGAGACTTTCCGTTGGCCACCAGCTTCCCCATGACGCGGTAGTGCTGCGGGCTGTGCGAGAGGATCAGCAGTTTATGCCGGGTGTGAAAGTCGACCAGGTTCGCCATGTTTTTTTTCTGTGCCAGGGCCTCGCGCCAGCGCTTGAGGGCAAAGATCAGTTCGATGAAGGTTTCCCTGAGCACCGGATCGTTCAAACGACCCTGTTCTTCTACGGGTATGCGGGGAAACCGTTCCGTAAAAGCCCGGGCAAACAGCCCGACCCCCTGTTTCACCGGCATGCCCGTATCGGTGTAAACCTTGACCCTGAACAGACCGCTGTTGGGCGAATCTTTTTTGAAAATAAATCCACAAAGATTCTCATTTTCCAGCTCCGCAACACGCTTTGCAGCCCACCGGCGCACCCGATCGGTGTGATCGACTTTGTTTTTCGACGTGACCAATCGCGGATTCGCCGGGTCGCCGACCAGCCGAAACGTTTCCCTGGGTACGGGAAACCCGGCTTCCACCTCCGGACACACCGGAACGAAGTCGACATATTGGGAAAGAATGTCGGTGATGAAACGGTCCCTGGCGTGTCCACCGTTCCAGCGCACATTTTCTCCCAGCAGACAGGCGCTGACCCCTAATTTAATTCGGTCTTCCATTCCTGATTCTCCTTATCCGCATCACGTCGTTTCTGTTGTCGGACGGCCCTCACGAAGCCTGCTTCGAAACACTTTAAGCGGTCGAACTCCGACCCGCCTATATTGCGCAATTACCAAAACGCCGGTACCCTTTCCGTACTCAAAAATCACTGCAGATCAGGCATCGGCTGTTTCCAAACTTCGACCCAGTTCTTGTAATTCGGAACCTGTTATCGTCTCTTTTTCAAGGAGGAGAACGGCTCCTTTATCAAGCAGGGGCTGTTTGCCACGCAGGATGCCGAAAGCAACCGTGTACTGCTCTTGTATGATTTCTTTTATTTCTGCAGCGATCAATTCGGCCGTGGCCTCACTGCATTCCGCCGGTGATCCAAACCCCGGTACATCGATAAATTGGCTCCGTTTTTCCCGTGCCAAATAAACCTGTCCGGCTTTCGCACCCATGCCGTACTGCGTCACCATGCTGCGAACGATGTCGGTGGCCCGCGACAAGTCGTTGTGCGCCCCTGTAGAAATGTCTGAAAAGATAATCTCTTCCGCCGCCCGCCCGCCGAGCAGGGTGGCGATGCGGTTCAACAATACTTTCTTGATGTGAACCTTTAAGATCGCTTCGCGTCCGGTTTTGTCCGGGCGGTCCACCAGCACCTGGCGGTCGAAGCGTCCCGGCCGCAGCAGATTGGCCGAGAATTTATAAAAAATTTGCAAAATCAGTCAGAAAGTGCTTTTATTTAGACACGAGAGTCGATCGGCCGCGCAGCGAAACCGGATCTCCGAAAGAAGCCGATGATGCCGTCGGCATTGCTGTTCCACCCTTATCGTAAATGACACTCAGTGGTCAACGATTGGATCGTCGCCACTCATGTCGAAACCATTAGCGAGCCATATGAAATTCAGGATCTCTTTTAAGTTATTTGTATGGTCAGCGGGCGCCGTCCTGGCGTTATTGTTGATTGGCGGCCTCAAACTTTTCGGTCTGCAAGATAATTCTCATACGCCGCTACCGACGCGAATTTCAGGAGAGGCGCGCCTGATGTCGCTCACCGGTTTTTCAACCCGACAGCTTGTGGTTCGAAAAAAAATCCATACCGAGACCCCGACGCTGCCGGCGTTGCCGGCCACCGCCTATTCTTTCATCGTTACCAAGAAAATCGTGCCTCCCCCCTCCGGCTCTTCGGATGAAACCGATTTATCCGCGTCGCAAACGCTTGTGCCGGTGACCAGCGGTATGGCACCCGCCAAAACGGCCTCCCAGAACAATTCAGCGGCTGACAAACTGCCGCTGCCCTCCGCGTCCTTATCTTCTAACGAGCCATGGCAGGAATCGGCACTTATCAGTAGACTGATGAATGAAGCCGACGCCACCCCATCATTTGTTGCCGCATCGGCCCCAACTGCAGATGCGGCTTCACCGTCTGCCGATCCGTCTCGGGAAGCAGCGTTCGTGAGTGCGGTGCTGGATCGCGTCACCGTCTCTCCGGAAATCGTGCCTGCGTCGACTTGGACAGCTAACACAGGTTCACCTGCAGGTGATCAACTTCAGAAACGGGAGGCGCCAACGCCGATATCGGCTTCGAAATCAGTTACCATTTCCAAACAGACCCCTTCCCTTCCGTATTCGCTTCAGCTTTCCAGCTGCCGGTCCCTCGAAAACGCCCGAAATGCCGCGGCCGATTTTCGCAAGAGGGGTCTGGACCCATTCATCGTGAATGTCTATCTCAAAAATCACGGCGGTTCCTGGTGGCGTGTTTTATCCGGCCAATATTCATCTGTGGAAGAGGCACTGTTAGCCAAGAATGAGCTCAAGTTATCAGACGCGATCGTCAAGAGAACGCGATTTGCAAACCTCATCCGCGAGTACGAAACGCGGGAGTTGACGATCGAGATGAAGAATCGCCTGGAAACCCTCGGTTTTTCAGCCTATTCGGTCGAATACGGTAACCACGGTTATCGAGTTTTCGTTGGCGCTTTTACGCGAAAAAGCCAAGCCGAGAAACAAGCTCTCGAATTGCAGACAAAAGGGATCATGTGCCGGGTTGTCGCACGATAACCCGGTTCACGTGATACCTTTATTGTGTTCGTCATCGACTTCGGTTGATTTAATTATTATTTTGATCTAACATAAAACCTAAGTTAGGCCTTTTGGCATTTTGGATTACCTGACCCTCAACTGAAGGAGGCCTCACATGGTCACCGTCGATCGAGCGTTCCTGGAAAGACGTTCAGGGAAGGAAAGGCGCCGGAGAATGCAGATTCAACGATTCTTTTTCAAAGGTCTTGAAAGAAGGAGCGCAAATGACAGAAGGGAAAACGAGGAACGCCGGAGGGGATGGATCAGGGTCAGCAAGTGGTCCAGTGCTCCCTTGGCGGACTTGAAAATAGGAAAGTTTCTTAAAATTAATCAGTAGTACCGTTTCGTTGTTTTAACCACTCACACGCCCTTCAGCGCTAAAGCCGACACCGTTATGCCCAGCGACTGGGTATCGGCCGGAAGATACTCCACCATACCTCACCCTTTGCATTAGCCTCTTGATAACCATTCGTTATCATTAATCATAACCGTATCCTTGGTACGGCCGGCGCTCCCGATAGGTTCGAAATAAATTCGAAAACCTGGCGCTGGTGGTTCCATTCTGCTCGAGAGGCCGCGGCGCTCATTTTTAATTTCACAAGGTATTTCAGCCATTATTCTTCGCGATAACCTGAGGCTATGCGAAAATCAGGCGTCGACCACGTTCACGGTGGGACAAAAAGCCCCGAGCAATTCGAGCATCACCGGCGTAACCGAATGTTTTTCTTCGGGACCGACGGTATCGATCACCGTCTCGATCAAATCGTAAAGAGTCGTCCGGATGATAACGGCCGATCGAGATTTTTGCCTGAGGTCCGTGCCTGCCTTTTGCTGTCTGCTCATCTGTTCCTCCTCGGATATTGGAATTACTGGAAGATTCAGACGGAATATACAAAAGACGTACCAGCACGCCGTAATCATCGTTTATGATTTAATTTTAGTATCTTATAAAAGTTTTACGGCGAGTGCCCGTTCGGCGATTAAATAGACTGCTGGGTGATTGAACACATTTTCACTGGGGCCTTTCACCCGACATGGTCGTGGTGGGATCGGATGAGAGCGGAGCCACCGTGTGGCCAGGCGGCCGACGGCTCTGTAATAAACCGATTAATTTTTGTCAGGTACGATGAAGTGAATGATGAAAAAAAGCAGGCTCATACCGAATATCAATGCGTAGAGAGGTGTCTGAACGATAAAATGGGCAAACTTCTGAACCATCTCGTTTGGAAGACTGTTGATCCATTCAAACCGTTCGGGTCCCAAAAAACCGATCGGGCTTTGAGGCGCAAACTTGACTTGATCCGAGTAGCCCAAGCCCAAAACACCACCCAAAACATGGTATCCCAACAAAATAATCCCAACAAACAATGTTCCGATCGCTAACTTCGACCACATCCTAACGCCTTTCATTGCATTGCTGTCGTTATAGGCTTTAAGATAAAGATTTTGGGCTGCGTTTTCGGTCGTCGGCGTATTACAATACAGTCTTCTCCTTCTGGCCTTGCCCAAACCATTATCTTTAAAGCCTATGGAACGCCGGGCAACCGAAGTGGGAAACTATAGCCGGTCGATCTCTATGCCGGTTGAGAACCATTAAAAAATGGAGGCGGCATCCGGATTCGAACCGGAGAATGGAGGTTTTGCAGACCTCTGCCTTACCACTTGGCTATGCCGCCTAAAAAAAATGGAGCGGGAAACGGGATTTGAACCCGCGACTTCGACCTTGGCAAGGTCGCACTCTACCACTGAGTTATTCCCGCTCAATGTGGGGCTATTTTTTAACGGGAAATCAATTCTTTGTCAACCAAAAAAAACTCACATTTCGAGTAGTTTCCGGAACCGGATGAAATAGTCGGCCCCCGACCAGACGGTGAAGATAAGAGCGCCGATCAGGAAAAAGTACCCGATCCCGTGAAGGTTGATGCCGAAATAGGGGTAATGAAACAGCAGCGGAATGATGGCAGCAATCTGGAAGCCGGTTTTGTATTTTCCCAGCCAGGAAGCCGATACATCCTCTCCTTCGCCGGCGATCAGGTTCCGCAACCCGGTCACGGCCAACTCGCGCCCGATAATGATGCACACCATCCACGCCGGTATCCAGTTGTGTGAGGTAATCATGATAAAGGCCGATGATACCAGAAGTTTGTCCGCCACCGGATCCATCACCTTGCCCAAAGTCGTTTCGAGACCGCGCCGTCGGGCAAGGTACCCGTCCAGGTAGTCTGTAATGGCGGCCGCGCTGAATAAAAGCGCCGCCAGTGCGGTAAAAACCCGGTTGGGGTAGATCATCAAAATCACGACGATCGGTACGGCGACGACGCGGAAAAGCGTCAGGGTGTTGGGATGACTCAACACGCGTTTGATTCTTTCATCCGATTTCATGGTGTGGGCCCTGACGGCAGCGTCCAATTTACTTTTTAGCCTTTTTCCAGTCATCCAGGAAGGCTTTTAACCCTTTGTCGGTCAGCGGATGTGCCGCCAGTTTGCTGAGGACATTGAACGGAATGGTGGCGATGTCGGCGCCGATCAGGGCCGATTCGAGCACGTGCAGGGGATGGCGAACGCTGGCCACGATGATTTCCGTCTCAATAGCGTAGTTGTTGTAGATTTCGGCGATCTGTTCGACGAGAAGCATGCCGTCGTGCACGACATCGTCCAGCCGACCCACGAACGGGCTGACATAGGCCGCTCCGGCCTTGGCGGCCATCAACGCCTGGATGGGGGAAAACACCAGGGTCACATTGGTTCGAATGCCCTCTTCCGTCAGCTGCCTCACGGCCTTTAGGCCGTCTATTGTCATCGGGACCTTGACCACGATGTTCTTGTGAATCTTCACCAGTTTCCTGGCCTCGGTGAGCATTCCCTTGGTTTCGGTGCTGATCACTTCGGCATTTACGGGTCCCGGCACGATCTCGCAAATCTCCTTGATCAATCCCTCGAATTCTCGCCCCTCTTTGGCGACCAGCGACGGATTGGTCGTGACGCCGTCGACCATTCCCATGCTGTCGGCCTCTTTAATTTCTTTTATGTTTGCCGTATCGATAAAAAATTTCAT
>Ga0316196_10000535_pt1 | contig 15078 bp, 14 predicted proteins | sample Eddsed2cm_MG_FD_204938 | JGI IMG/M metagenome (GOLD analysis project Ga0316196, IMG submission 204938) | Coastal sediment microbial communities from Maine, United States - Eddy sediment 2 cm | ecosystem: Environmental > Aquatic > Marine > Coastal > Sediment | place: USA: Maine | collected... | reverse complement strand
ACCGCACCGACTATCAGCATCCCAGGGAATTTCACCTGGGCTTCGAGGTTCGGGACGGTCAGTTACGCGGTAAGGTCACGCCCCTCAAAGACGACCACACTCACCAGAATCGGCAGTACGCTGGTATATTCCGCTACCATGCGGCCGGTAACCGTTTCGAGGAAATCGTCTACGAACTGCCCGAGGGGTTGGGCGAACTCGAAGATGTGCTGGAATTCACGGTCCCGGAAACGCGCCACCTGGAACTGGACAGTCGCTCAAAATCGCCCGATGGCTTCACCTTCGAATACCTGGGTTACCGGGGCCGGGGCGGCCTGCTGGGCGAAATATTCGGCATGGGTGGCAACCGCGGGAATGAGTACGTGCTAAGCAAGGCAGGCGCACATTTCAACTTGCCAAAGCCGGCGGCCGACCCGTATTACTACCAGCACGACATGCACTTCAAGGGCTGGATTACCGGCGACAGTGAGTCACCGTGAGCGAGCGCGAGGAAGCTTTACGACAGATTGCGGAGATCGCAGCTCGCAACGACCTGAACGCGGATGACATCATCCGGGCCCTGCAAGCGAAGGGGAAACCGGTAGCGGCCGACCGCTCCACCAGTATTCTCGCGCAGGTGCTGGGCTATCTGGGCGGCATCCTGGTGCTGGCCGGCATTGCCATCATCATCGGACTGCAGTGGGACCACCTGAATTCCGCCACGCGGGTGTTGCTCACCCTGGGGGTGGGCTTCGCCATTTTCCTGTTCGCGCTGGCGACCATGACCGACCCGCGATTTGCCCGGGTAACCACCCCGATGCTGTTGGTGGCCGCCGGGCTGGAGCCCACCGGCATCGTGGTGATGCTGGACGAATACTCCCGTGGTGGCGACCCGGAGCATGGCCTGTTGTTCATGTGCGGGGCGATGTTCCTGCAGCAGTTCCTGGTCTTCCTGGCCCGTGGCCGCTCGGTTTTACTGTTCACCTCGCTGTTTTTTGGCGCAGCGGGCTTCGGCACTTTGTGCCAGATCCTCGATATCGATTTCGAAATCACGGGCGTCGCACTCGGTATTGGCCTGATGGCTGTGACCTGGGCGATCGACAAGACGGGGCACCGGGTGATCACGCCGTTCTGGTATTTCGCCGGCTCGGTGTTCTTCCTGGCAGGCATGTTCGAGGTGCTGGATGACACCGCGCTGGAGATCGTCTATTTCGGAGTAGCGGCAGGCATCATGTACCTGGCCACCGTGGTCCGCAGCCGTACGCTGCTGTTCACCAGTGTGCTGGCGCTGATGGCCTTCACCGGCTATTTCTTCCGTGACAGCCTCGCCAACGCCTTCGGCCTGATCGTGATGGGCCTGTTGCTGATCGGCCTCAGCGCCCTCGCGATGAGCCTGAACCGGAAGTACATCCGCAAGCAGTCATAAAGCAGGGGTAGCCACGGGTTACCAGGCGCGCAAACCCCATAAAAAAACCGGGCCCCCAGAATCAGCCGGGTGTCCGGTCTCCTTATCAGAACTGGCTTACTTCGTAGGTGTCATTTTCCAAAGCCGGTTGGATGTACATTTCGACACGCCATCGAAAAGGTTTTTCAGTTCGCTGGCCGCATCGCCGTCCAGTGCAGTTTGAGTTGCTGCCCAGGTGTTGAGGTCAGGATAAGTGTCTACGAACAGGAAAACAGTCTGGTCTCCCACGATGGATGTTCCTACCGCGCTCTCGATATTTTCGTTCACGTTCGCCCTGACCCATTTGAGCCACTTGCCGTTCAAAGCGTGCAGGTCTGCCTCTTCTTTACCTTCTTCCAGCTCGCAGGTGTAAGCGGCAATGACGGAATCTGCGAAAACAGAATTGCTGATGAATGCCATAGCTAAAGCAAACATTGCGATTGATACGAATTTTTTCATGAAGTTCTCCTCAAGTGTGTTTTCTATTTAAATGCCGGGAGAGTATAGGTGACATTCATTTATTCTGCTGGACGGCGAACCGGATATTAACGCTGCAGCTTTTTGACAGACAACACGAAGAGCACTCGAGTGGACATGATGAGAGCCTTTTTTGGACCAGGGGCAATGTTAGCAAGCCCTGTGTATCGCATGGATGCAATTGCACTTTTTGATCCTTTTTTCTAGCCCGAATGGGGGTAGTCCTGCAGCAATTCGAGCAATATTGCATTGATTTCGTCCTGCGACTTATGCGGTTCTTCCGGTGTGGCGAGATGCTTGGCCTGCAGACGCCAAACGTCATTATTGGTCCGCTTATCTATGATATTTATAATCAGGGTGATCTGCTGGTCCGAGTCCGGAGCCAGTTCTGACATCTGATCACTTTCGTTATCGATCGGTTCCAGCGCCAGACCCTGGATGTCCTCGATACCATAACTGTACTGCACTTCAATTGACGCCTCCTCGGGAGAATGTCTCAGTCCTTTGTTTTCAAACCCCTGAATGAGGGCATTCTTCAGCACCATATCTGCATCCGGTCTTCTTTTATTGCTGACCTGCAATGGCTTCAGACAAAATGATTCATAGTGCTCGAAAGGTGCATTCCGGTTGAACGAGAGTTCTTTATCCATCGGGTATTGGTCACCGGAAACACGGCGATTTGACCGGATCTGCAGGGAAAGATTGTTTCTGCTGTCAGCCTGTCGCAAGGCTTCGTCTTCTGAGATTTTGCCTTGCTCATATAACTCGAACAGAGCCTGGTCGAATGTTTTGTGCACCATGGCCTTGCTGCGGGCCATCGCTTCCTTGATTTCGCTGAGATTGCCCGACCCAATCAGGTCGGATACGTGGCCTGTATTGAACATCATCTCCATGACGGCGACCCTTTTCTGGTCAACACCGATGCAGAGCCGCTGGGAGATGATTGCATTCAGGTGCAGTGAGAGATCCATCAGGATCTGTTTGTGGGCGGCTTCCGGGAAAAAGTTGATGATTCTTTCCAGTCCTTCGTTTGCGTTATTTGCGTGCAGTGTCGCAACGCACAAGTGACCGGTTTCTGCGTAAGCCAGTGCGTGGCGCATGGTGTCCTGGTCCCTGATTTCTCCGATCATGATCACATCAGGAGCCTCGCGCAGGGCATTTTTCAACGCATTGGCATAGGTGTGTGTGTCAATTCCGACTTCACGCTGGTTGACCAGAGCTTTGTCATGATCATGGACAAACTCGATCGGGTCCTCTATAGACAGAATGTGACCCTCCCGGTTCTGCGCACGGTGGTTGATCATCGCTGCGAGCGTGGTTGATTTCCCGGTGCCGGTGCCGCCCACAACCAATACCAGGCCTCTTTCACCCATGATGATATCGTGCAGTTTCGTCGGCAGGCCTAACTGGGAGACTGAAGGGATCTGGTCCTTGATATGCCGGCACACGGCCGCCGGCGCACCGCGTTGATAAAACAGGTTCATCCTGAACCGGCCCGCGTTGGGCACCTGCAGGGCCATGTTCAGCTCAAGGTCGTTTTGGAAAGTCTTGCGTTGTTCATCGTTCAAAACTGAATGAAGAAGCGCTCGCGCGGACTCCTCGTCAACCACGTTGTTGTCCAGGGCAGACATTCGGCCTTCTACATTGACCATTGGTGGAGCGCCAACCGAGATAAACAGGTCGGAAGCCTGCTTTTCAACCATTGCTACGAGATATTCAGATAATTCCACGTCTCTACCCCACGGTCTGGACCAGGCCATAGATTAACAAGAAAAATGGGGATGGAGTGTATCAAGCCGCATCAAGCCCGGCTACGCGCAAACCCACGAACTGCGGGTGGAATAAAGAATCGGTCGCCTCGGTGGACTTGAACCCGGATGCGCAGGAAATCAGTCCTTACGAAGGGGCCAGAGTTGACCGCATCCGAAGCGTGTCGTTGAGAAGAGTATAAGAGCGGACAATACGGTGTCAGCCGCCCGACGCCACAAATAAAAAGGGCCCCGAAAGGGCCCTCTTTATTTGGTGGTGATGGGTGGACTTGAACCACCGACCTCAGCATTATGAGTGCCGCGCTCTAACCAGCTGAGCTACATCACCGAAAACTGGTCCGATCCTTTTGAATCGGGGCGCAAATTTTCTACGTATGGCCCCCGAATGTCAACCTAAAACGTCAAAAACGGTAGCCGTAGGCACCGAAAAATCGGTCCTGGATTTCATCGAACGTCGGGTTGTGATTCTGTGGTCCCTGCTGGGCCACTTTAATGGCGCCCATGACGGAGCCGATCCGGCACGCAGTCACCAGGTCCAGGTCATTGAGCAGGCCGTAAAGCAGGCCGGAACGAAAAGCATCCCCGCAGCCGGTAGGGTCCTGCACGTCGTCTGGTTTGACCGGTGTGATCGATTGTTCTCCGTCGCGCGTTCGCAGTATGGAACCTTCGCCGCCCCGGGTGACGATCATTGCTTCGACCTGACCTGCGATGGCGTCCCCGTCCAGGCCGGTTTTTTCTTTCAGCAGCTGAAACTCATAATCATTGACAATGATGTACTTTGCTTCCTTGATGAACTGCCGGAGTTCCTCGCCATTGAACAGGGTCATGCCCTGGCCCGGATCGAAAATGTGAGGAATGCCTTCCTCCACGAAATCCCGGCTGTGCTGAATCATGGCCGCCTTGCCATCGGGCGCTACGATTCCGACGCAAATACCTTCGGTATCAGCAATTCGATTCAGATAACTGTGCTGCATGGCGCCGGGGTGAAAAGCCGTAATCTGGTTATCGTCGATGTCGGTGGTGATGAACGCCTGGGGTGTAAACTCACCTTCCATGTGGCGGACATAGCGGGTTGAGATGTCCATGGCGTCCAGGTGTATCTGGTAAGGCCCGAAATCATCGCCCACGGTCGCCATCGGGTATGGGTTTTCACCCAGCAGGCGCAGGTTATATGAGATGTTTCCAGCCACGCCACCAAATTCCCGGCGCATCTCCGGCACCAGGAAAGCGACATTCAGAATGTGCACCTTGTCAGGAAGAATGTGTTCCTTGAACTGGTCCGGAAATACCATGATGGTGTCGTAGGCCAGCGAACCGCAAATGAGGGCAGACATGCTTTTTCCCGTTACTGATATACAATCGCGCGCATTCTAACGGATTTGGCTTCAAACCGGGGATTTGATTTGTTCATGAGCCCTTCCAGTGATATATCACAGGGGTTAAATGAGCTTGCTCTTGGCCAGGGCTTTTCAGAGAGTGTTGCTCCGAATACCGCATAAATACAGGGTTTTTGGCCTTTTCCAGCTTGCGGGAAATCGTCCCGACTGATACATTAGCTGACCCAACCACTGCGTGGTTCAACGGATTATTTGAAATCATGGTTTTTAAAAGTCTACGAGGCTTATTTTCCAACGATTTGTCGATCGATCTGGGTACAGCCAATACACTTATTTATGTCCGCGGACAGGGGATCGTACTGAACGAGCCCTCCGTGGTATCGGTTCGCATGGATCGCGGACCCGGCGGTCCGCAGCACGTGGCCGCAGTAGGTTCAGCCGCCAAGCAGATGCTTGGCAGAACCCCGGGAAACATCCGCACGGTACGCCCTTTGAAGGATGGTGTGATTGCCGACTTCAACATGACCGAGGCCCTGCTTCAACACTTCATTCGCGAAGTTCACACATCCCGTTTTCTGCGCCCCAGCCCACGTGTGCTGGTCTGTGTTCCCTGCAGTTCGACCCAGGTTGAGCGCAAGGCCATCAAGGAATCTGCCGAAGGTGCCGGGGCGCGCGAGGTTTTCCTCGTCGAGGAACCCATGGCAGCAGCCATCGGGGCTGGCATTCCGGTTCACGAGGCGCGTGGCGCGATGGTGCTGGATATTGGCGGAGGCACGTCCGAAGTGGCGGTCATTTCTCTCAACGGACTGGTTTATTCCCATTCCGTGAGGGTTGGCGGCGACCAGTTCGACGATGCGATCATCAATTATGTGCGCCGCAATTACGGCACGCTCATTGGTGAGATGACCGCCGAACGGATCAAGATCAAGATCGGTTGCGCCTGGCCTGACGAGGAACCGGAGTCCATGGAAGTTTCAGGCCGGAACCTGGCCGAAGGTGTGCCGCGTAATGTCACGATTACAAGTAACGAAGTGCTCGAGGCGCTCAACGAGAACCTCACCAGTATTTTGGAAGCCGTTAAAACAGCCCTCGAACAGACCCCTCCCGAGTTGTGTGCGGACGTTGCTGAAACAGGCATCGTTCTGACCGGAGGAGGCGCCTTGCTACGGGGCATTGATCGCCTGATCGCTGAAGAAACCGGTTTGCCGGTTTTCCCGGCGGATGATCCGCTGACCTGTGTCGCCCGGGGGGGAGGCAAAGCACTGGAATTGATGGACCAGAATAACGGCGACTTTTTCGCAGCCAACTAGCCTTGGTTACTCCAGGACCAGGCTCAGGTTCGAGGTTTACGGGGCCGGCGGCCCAGACGGCAAGGTTGATGCTCTACGGCCTGCTGGCGGTTGTCCTGATGGCCATGGATCAGCGCGGACATTACGTGCCACGTATGCGCAGCGCGGTTGAATACCTGATCGAACCGGCTTACCACGTCATGGAGTGGCCGCTGCAGGCCACCCGAAACCTCTATACACAGTTTCAATCGCGTCGGTCATTGCGTCACGAAAATGATGCATTCAGGATGCAGCTGCTCAGCCAGGAGGCGGCACTCCAGCGACTGGCGACCCTGACTGAAGAGAACAGGCGCCTGCGCTCGTTGTTCGAAGGTGCGCAGGGTCAGGAATTTGAGTACCGTTTCGCTGAACTCCTGCAGGTAGACCTGGATCCGTTTTCGCACAAAGTACTCATTGACCGGGGTGCGAATGACGGAGTCATCGTGGGCCAGGCGGTGATCGATGGATCAGGCGTGATGGGCCAGATAGAGGACGTGCATCTGCATTTCTCCACGGTGCGGCTGATTTCCGATCCGAACCATGCGTTGCCGGTGCAGATCAATCGAACGGGCCTGAGGACGATCGCTTTCGGCACCGGAGAAACCGGGTTCCTGAGTATGCCGAGTGTGCCGCGCGAGGCGGATATCCGTGAGGGCGACCTGATCGTTACTTCCGGGCTGGGTGATCGTTTCCCGGGTGGCTATCCGGTGGGCCGGGTCAGCGTCATCAATCGTGAAGAAGGTCTGACCTTTGCACACGTGGAAGCTCAGCCGCTGGCTGCCCTCGACCGGGGCAGGGAAGTGTTGCTGATCATTAGCCAACCGCCGGAACCAACAGATGGTGCTGAGGCTCCGCCGCAGTGATTATTCGCAGCGACCGCTATTCGACCATCTTTATCACGCTGACAGTGGCGATTGTGCTGACGCTTTTGCCCCTGCCTTACGTGCTCGACCTGATGCGTCCTTACTGGGTCGCGTTGGTCATTATCTACTGGGGTCTGGAGACCCAGGATCATATTTCGCTGGGGCTCGGTTTTACGGTGGGGATCCTGCTCGATTTGCTGACCGCCAGCCTGCTGGGTTTGCATGCGCTCAGCCTGGTCATCCTGGTGTACCTGGTGACGCGGTTTCGGTTCCGTCTGAGGTTTTTCCCACCATGGCAGCAGGCCTTGTCGGTACTGGCCTTGCTGGTCAATGACCGCATCATCCTGCTATGGATCATCAGTCTTCGCGGCGATCCGCTTCCCTCGCTGGAATTCTGGCTGCCACCGATCATCGGCACGGCGCTCTGGCCCTGGCTGTTCCTGCTGCTCGACCGCTATCGCGGCGTCATGCGCCACCGGGCGGGTTCATGAAACTGCATCTGCTGACACGCCATGCAGGCCGCAGGCCGCTCAAAGACCAGATACTTGAAGGTCAGCAGTTCGGCGCGCGTGCACTGACGGCTTTTTTGCTCATCCTGCTCGCGATTTTCCTGCTCAGTCTCAGATACATCTACCTGCAGATTGTGAGCTTTGAAGAATTCACTGCGAGATCGATCAACAACCAGGTCCGTATCGTTCCTGTGGCGCCAAACAGGGGTCTGATATATGACCGCCGTGGCCGTCCCATCGCCGAAAACCTGCCGGCTTACCGGCTGGAGTTGGTGCCGGAAAAAGTAGACGATGTGGAGGAAACCATCGCGGCGCTGGGGCAGATCGTGCAATTGCCGGAAGACGTTCTCGAGAAATTCGAGGAGAGCCGGAAACGCTACAACGTGTTTGACAGCGTGCCGCTGAAGTTCAACCTGTCCGAGGAGGAAGTCGCCCGTTTTGCAGTCGATCGTCACCGGTTCACCGGCGTGGAGGTGGTGTCTTACCTGGCCCGTTATTATCCGTATGGCGATCTGCTGACTCATGTACTGGGTTATGTCGGCCGGCTGGACGTGGATGACCTGAACCGGGTCGACCAGGGCAACTACCGCGGAACCACGCATATTGGTAAATCAGGAATAGAGCGCTACTACGAGGACCAGTTGCACGGCTTCAGCGGCGTCGAAAAAATTGAAACCAACTCCCAGGGCCGGATCCTGACGACGCTGGAGCGCGAACGTCCGGTTCATGGTGACGATCTGATCCTGTCACTGGACGTCCAGGTGCAGCAGGCCGCCTGGGATGCCCTGGCTGACCGTCCCGGCGCGGTCGTCGCCATCGATCCCAATGACGGCTCAGTGCTCGCTATGGTGAGCAAGCCCGCTTATGACCCTAACCTGTTTGTTCACGGAATCAGCAGTAAAGATTACCAGGATATTCTGAACGCACCGGGCCGGCCGCTGTTCAATCGCACATTGCTTGGGGGTTATGAGCCGGGTTCAACGCTGAAGCCGTTCGTTGGCCTGGCAGGCCTGGAGAACGGAGTGGTCACGGCAGAGTCCACGGTGTTCTCGACCGGCCAGTATTTCTTGCCTGGCGTATCAAGGCCTTACAGGGACTGGAAAAAAGGCGGGCACGGCAAGGTCAATATCCTGGGCGCACTGGAACAGTCTGTGAATACCTACTTCTACCAACTCGCCTATGACATGGGCATTGATCAAATGCATGATTACCTTTCCCAGTTCGGGCTTGGCGAGCCTACCGGCCTGGACCTGTTGGGTGAAAGTTCGGGTGTGCTGCCTTCCCGCGGCTGGAAAAGAGCCTATTTCGCGGAGCCCTGGTATCCAGGCGAGACCATCATCGCGGGGATTGGCCAGGGGTTCAACGTCGTGACCCCGGTTCAACTGGCTAATGCGCTGGCGACTCTTGCCAATGGCGGGACGCGGTTTGCACCGCGACTGTTGTACGCAGCCAAGCATGCCGGCAATGAGCAGGCGGAAAAGGTGGTGGCGCCGGTAGCACAGCAGGTTCCGGTAGTCGACCCCGCCAACTGGGACCTGATCAGGTCGGGGATGTGGCTGGTGGTCAATGGCAAAAGGGGTACGGCGCGTTCCATCAAACCTGACTCCGATTTCGAAATAGCCGGAAAAAGCGGCACGGCGCAGGTCGCCGCACAGGCCCTGGATGAAGACATGGACGAATCAACCGCAACCCACTTGCGGCACCATGCCCTGTTTGTCGCCTATGCGCCGTATGACCGGCCATCTATAGTGGTGGCGGTCGTGGTAGAGCACGGTGGAGGTGGCTCAAGGGAGGCCGCGCCCGTGGCCAGGGCGGTCATCAATGCCTGGCTCTCACAGGGGCCTGATCAGTGAGAAGGGTCATTCCGGGTTGGGTCAAGTGGCCCCGACTGGACTTTCCGCTGTTGACCGGTCTGCTGTTGTTGATGTCTTTCGGGCTGATCGTTCTGTACAGCGCATCCGGGGAAAACATGGATGTCGTCTACCGGCAAGCCACCAGGCTGGCGGTCGGCCTGGCATCGCTGCTGGTGCTCAGCCAGGTGCCACCGCATATTTTCCGCATCTGGACTCCGTGGCTTTACGCGATGGGCCTTGTGTTACTGCTCGCGACCTGGGCTGTGGGCGTGGGCCGCGGCGCGGATCGATGGCTGGATTTTGGCCTGTTCCGGTTCCAGCCTTCCGAGATCATGAAACTGGCCGTTCCGATGATGATGGCCTGGTACCTGCATCCACGCCATTTGCCTCCGGAGCCGTTATCCATCCTGGTTTCCTGCCTGATTCTGGCCATACCGGCGGTCCTCATTGCCCGTCAACCGGATCTCGGAACAGCCCTGCTGGTCGCGGTCAGTGGTGGTTTTGCGCTATTCCTTTCCGGCCTGCAGTGGCGGATTATTCTCGGCATGGCGGCGTTGGCGGCGGCGGCTGCCCCGGCGCTGTGGATGGTGATGCACGAGTATCAGCGAAACCGCGTGCGAACCTTTCTGGATCCGGAATCCGACCCGTTGGGCAGCGGCTGGAATATCATCCAGTCGAAAATTGCTGTCGGCTCCGGGGGCTTGACCGGCAAAGGGTGGCTCAATGGCACACAGTCCCGGTTGGAATTCATTCCGGAACGGCACACCGACTTCATCCTGGCGGTACTGTCTGAAGAACTGGGTCTGCTGGGTGTGCTGGTGCTGTTTGCGCTTTATGTTTTCATCGTGGGCCGGGGGCTGTACATTGCCAGCCTGGCGCGAAGCACTTATACACGACTCCTGGCCGGCAGTCTCAGCCTCACTTTTTTTGTTTATGTGCTGGTCAATGCCGGGATGGTGTCCGGATTGCTGCCGGTAGTGGGCGTACCGTTGCCCCTGGTCAGTTATGGGGGCACGTCCGTCGTCACACTTTTGGCCGGTTTTGGCATATTAATGTCCATTTATGGCCACCGGAATTTCATACGATGAGTCAAATCTGATTACAATGCTGTTTGCAGCTCAAAAAGGAACACTGATCACAATGAAAAGGATTCTCACCCTGGCGCTTGTTTCCATTCTCAGCACAGCCTGTTTTGCCCAGCAGCATCCCGGTGCGGAAGAATTTGCTGCCCGCGCAGCGGAAGAATATGACCTCGATCCGGAAGAGGTCCGTGTGTTGCTGGAGAATGCCCGCTTCAAGCAGTCCATTGTCGACGCAATGACCCGGCCTGCAGAAGCGAAACCCTGGTACAAATACCGGCCGATTTTCATCACGGAAAAGAGGATTAACGGGGGCATGAAATTTTGGCGCGAAAATGCGGAGTTGATCGCCCAGGCGTCGGAAAAATACGGGGTCGATCCCCAGGTCATCGTGGCCATCATCGGGGTCGAAACTTCATATGGCGGAAACACCGGCAGCTATCGGGTGCTGGATGCCCTGACGACACTCTCTTTTTACTATCCGACTTCGATCAGGGATCGCTCCGATTTCTTTTCCAAGGAGTTAATGAACTTTTTCGTACTGGGTAACGAGGAAGGTCTGCCGCTGGAAGAAGTGACCGGATCCTATGCCGGCGCGATGGGACTGGGGCAGTTCATGCCCAGCAGTTACCTGGAGTATTCGGTTGACATGGACGGCGATGGCCGTCGTGACCTCTGGAGTTCCATGCCGGACATCATCGGCAGCGTGGCGAATTACCTGCACCGCCATGGTTGGCAGTTGGGTCAGCCAGTGACCTATCCGGCGGTGCTGACGCCCGATGCCGACAAGAGCCTGTTCGAGAAACGGGATTTCAAGGCGAAGACCCCGGTTTCAGAACTCGCCGAAAAAGGCATTACTTCTTCCCAGCCCGTCAGCCCTGACACGCTGGCGGCAGTTGCCAGCCTCGAGGAGGAAGACGGTGACCATTATTTCGTCACCTTCAAGAATTTTTACGTGATTACGCGTTATAACCGCAGCCCGCTCTATGCCATGGCCGTATACGAACTGAGTGAAGCGATCCGCGAAGGGTATCAGCAATGATGCAATCCCGTCCGATTGTCCTGGTGTTGCTCGCCGGGCTCCTGAGCCTGCTACTGGCCTCTTGCGCCAGGGACAAAGCCACCGTGGCCGAACCTGAAGACGGTCCGTCGACGCTGGATATAAAGGCTTCAGACGTGGTGGATGCAGTTCCACGCAATGAACCGCTTGCGCGTTACGGCAACCATTCGCCTTACGAAGTATTCGGCAAGAAGTACCATGTTCTCAAGTCCAGTAAGGGCTATCACGAACGCGGCGTCGCTTCGTGGTACGGCAGCAAGTTTCATGGCCGGCGAACTTCCAGCGGCGAACCCTATGATATGCACCTGGCTACCGCAGCGCACAAGTCTCTGCCGTTGCCGACCTATGCTGAAGTAACCAACCTGGATAACGGCAAAAAGGTCGTCGTGAAAATCAATGACCGGGGGCCCTTCAAAGACGACCGGCTGATTGACATGTCCTATGGCGCAGCATTACGGCTCGGGATGACCGGAACCGGCACAGCCAGGGTTGACGTGCGGGTTATTGACGTAACAGGGCAGAGTCCTGTTGTCACGACTGCCGCCTACACCGAACCGGCTACTCCGGTCAGCGATGAAACCTGGCTGCAGGCCGGGGCCTATGGCAAGCGCGAGGGCGCTGAACAATTGACCGGACAACTGCAGCGCGCAGGGTTGAATCCGGTGTCCATTCATGATGTCGGAGGCCTGTTCCGGGTATGGCTCGGTCCCTATCAAAGCCAATTCGAGGTAGAATCGGTGGTTAACAAGGCCATTGAACTTGGCTTCGAGCGCCCGCATAGAGTCAAGCGCTGAAGAAAATTGCTTCCCGCATACGGAACAAAATCCCAAATGATTAAAAGACTGATACCTGTTTCACTCGTCCTGCTTTTTGTGGCAGGACTGGCTGTAGCGCCCGCCTGGGGCCAGACGCCAGTACCCGATGCGGCCAAGCCGGTTCCGAACGCCAATATGGCGCGCCCGGTGCCCGCCGCGCCTCAGATTGGGGCGAAAAGTTATTTGTTGATGGATTTCAATAGCGAACGAATCCTGGTTGAGCAGAACGCTGACATGCGAGTTGAGCCAGCCAGTATTACCAAGTTGATGACGGCTTACGTTGTGTTTAGTGAGTTGGACCAGGGCAATATCACGCTGGAAGAAATCGTGATCGTCAGCGAAAAAGCCTGGCGAACGGGCGGTTCCCGGATGTTCATCGAGCCGGGGATGGAGGTAACCTTAGAAGACCTGATCCGCGGCATGGTCATCCAGTCCGGTAATGACGCGAGCGTCGCGCTGGCGGAACACGTGGCCGGCAGTGAAGAAGCTTTCGCCAGCCTGATGAATCACTATGTTGAATTATTGGCCATGACCGGGACGAATTTCATGAACGCGACCGGGCTGCCCGACCCGGACCATTACACGACGGCCAGGGATATTGCCATACTCAGCGCCGCAACAATCCGTGACTTCCCGGAATATTATCCATGGTACTCGGAGAAGGAATTTACGTTTAACAGCATCCGGCAGCATAACCGCAATACGTTGCTGTGGCGTGATCCTGCGATCGATGGCCTGAAAACCGGGCATACCGAGGCAGCGGGTTACTGCCTGGCAGCATCCGCGATGCGTGACGGCATGAGACTGGTGAGTGCAGTCATGGGGTCGTCATCAGAGTCCAGCCGGGCCAGTGAAACCCAGACCCTGCTGAATTACGGGTTCCGTTTTTTTGAAACCGTGCAACTGTACGAAGCGGGCCAGGAACTGGCATCAGCCAGGGTCTGGAAAGGCCTGGCCGAAGAAGTGCAGGTTGGCCTGACCGAGTCGGTGTTCGTGACCATTCCCAGGGGTCGATATGATGACCTCGAAGCCCAGGTGCAGCTCGAACCGCAATTGAGTGCGCCACTGGAAGCGGGAACGGTTGTTGGAACCATCAATGTGCAACTTGGTGAGGAACTGATCACCAGCCGGCAGTTGGTGACGATGAGCACGATCGAGGAAGCCGGCTTTTTCGGCAGTAGCTGGGACAGCCTCAAATTGTGGATGAACGGGCTTTTTAAAGATGACGGCGAAGAGTGAAGAGCATATAAGTCTGCTGGAATTTCCCTGTCGATTTCCGATCAAGGCAATGGGCAGGTCCAGTGATGATTTCGAAAGCCACGTAACCGCGATCGTTCTGAATCATGCTCAGCTCTGGCCGGATGAAGCGGTTACCACCGCGCCCAGCAGGGAGGGCAACTTCCTTTCTGTCACTGCGGTCATCGAAGCGAAATCCCAGGAGCAGCTTGACGCCATCTACCAGGACCTCACCGACTCCGAACAGGTGATGATGGCGCTTTGACCGACAGAATACTCCTGCGCCGCCTCGGTGTGGCTGATTACGAGCCCGTCTGGCGGGAGATGCAGGCCTTTACGGATTCACGCGACCGCGACACCCTGGACCAGCTGTGGCTGGTCCAGCACCCCCCGGTATTTACCCAGGGCCAGGCCGGCAAGGCGGAGCACGTGCTGGCGCCGGGTGATATCCCGGTCATCCAGGTAGATCGTGGCGGGCAGGTTACCTATCACGGGCCCGGACAGATTGTGGCATACCCATTGATCGATATCAGGCGCAAGGGCATGGGCGTACGCGAATTCGTAAAACGGATCGAGCAGTCCATTATCGATGTGCTGGCAGGGTATGACGTCACGGGAGAACGGGTGGCCGGCGCGCCCGGTATCTACGTGGATGGATATAAAATTGCTTCACTGGGATTGCGGGTGCGACGTGGCTGCACTTTTCATGGCCTGGCGTTCAATATCGACATGGACCTGGAGCCGTTTCAGAGAATCAATCCCTGCGGCTATGCCGGGCTCGAGGTCACGCAACTATCGGACCTTAAACCGGTCTCATATGAGCAGGCAGAAGAAAAGCTCATTGGCAGCCTGTTGAACCAGCTGGGTTATAGTGAGATGGGCGAGTGGGAACAGAAACAGGATCCGAAAACGTGAGCGGCAGCGACAAACAGCCAGACAGCATCCCCATCCGGGTCAGCGGTTCAAAGGAACTGGGTGCGGACAAAATCGCCCGTAACAAGGCCAGCTTCGATGCCGATGCCCCCCGCTTGCGAAAGCCGCCCTGGATCCGGGTCAGGCTGCCTTCCGGAAACGCGGTTGGCAAACTCAAATCAAGGCTGCGGGAACGTGAGCTGGTGACGGTTTGCGAAGAGGCGAGCTGCCCGAATATCCACGAGTGTTTTTCCAGGGGCACTGCGACATTCATGATCCTTGGCGAAGTCTGCACCCGGCGTTGTTCATTCTGTGACGTGGCCCACGGCAGACCCCTGCCGCCCGACACTGGCGAACCGGCACAACTGGCCCGCACGGTAAAGGACATGGAGCTCCGCTACATCGTGATCACTTCGG
>Ga0316196_10000529_pt1 | contig 15145 bp, 11 predicted proteins | sample Eddsed2cm_MG_FD_204938 | JGI IMG/M metagenome (GOLD analysis project Ga0316196, IMG submission 204938) | Coastal sediment microbial communities from Maine, United States - Eddy sediment 2 cm | ecosystem: Environmental > Aquatic > Marine > Coastal > Sediment | place: USA: Maine | collected... | reverse complement strand
ACTCACCCTTGCGCTGGGTAAGGTGCCGTTAAAGGGCTATTTGTTTTTCAGTCACAGCGCCGTATTCCCCAAGGGACATCCGGATTCAGTGATGCAACCGGATTCTATTCCAGAGCATTTTCTGCGTGGCCAGAAACAGGATATAAAACCGGAAGTGCGCGCAGCCTGGGAGCACCTTAAATGGCAGCAGGCTAATGCCGTCAGCGATCGCGAGATGGGCGTTAAAACTTGAAATGTCCCATTAGAAAGACCAGAATGGCGCGGTTGATCTAGCTGAGGCATACCCACCATGCCTCTCACTACTATAAGAATTTGAAGCAACATCGATAATAAAGGAGAGAATCTGTAATGAAACGTCGTGATGTACTCAAAGGTGGCGTTGCCGCCGCACTCGCAACCGGAGCAAGCACCGTTGCCGCACCGGCAATCGCTTCCAACCGCATTGAAATTACCATGGTATCGACCTGGCCGCGTGATTTTCCCGGTCTCGGTACGGGTGCACAGCGCTTCGCCGAGCGCCTTACCGCGATGACCGATGGTCGAATCAAAGTAACCTACTTCGCCGCCGGCGAGCGCGTCAAGGCGTTCGACTCGTTTGATGAAGTTGCTTCGGGCAACGCGCAGATGTACCACGCAGCTGATTACTACTGGAAAGGCAAGCACCCTGGATGGGCTTACTTTACCGCGGTTCCTTTCGGCATGACTTACACCGAAATCAATTCCTGGATGCAATTTGGTGGCGGCCAGGAGTTGTGGGATGAACTGGCGGCGGGTTCTGGCCTGAAATGTCTGCCCTGTGGTAACACCGGTGTCCAGATGGGTGGCTGGTTCCGCAAGGAAATGCGTTCGGCTTCCGATTTCAAGGGTCTGAAAATGCGCATGCCGGGCCTCGGCGGAGACGTCATTGCCAAGCTTGGTGCTTCACCAGTATCACTGCCCGGTGGACAGATTTATGAGAACCTAGTTTCCGGTGCTATCGATGCAACCGAATGGGTAGGACCCTGGAATGACAGCTTCATGAAGTTTTATGAAGCGGCCAAGTTCTACTACTACCCCGGCATGCACGAGCCGGCGGCACAGCTCTCGCTTGGCATCAACAAGAAATTCTGGGATAGCCTGAGCAAGTCTGACCAGCTCATCGTAAAAGCCGCGGCCGAGATGGAAAATTCGGTCATGATGTCGGAATACAATGCGAAGAACGGTGCATCACTGGCGAAGCTCATTTCTGACCAGGGCGTCAAACTGAGAAGTTTCAACGACGACATCTACGACAGTTTCGGTGATGCCGCTGCAGAAGTTTTTGAAGAAGTACAGCAGCACAGCCCGATGGCCAAGAAGATCCACGAGAGCTTCCTGGCGTCTCGTGACGAGGTTGGTGCCTGGGCAAAAATCTCCGATCAGGCCTATGTGGCGCAGCGTAACCGCGTACTCGGACTTTAGTAGCCGGCTTGTAATGATAAAGAAACGGAGTCTACGGACTCCGTTTTCTTTGGCTAATTGATTTTTTTGAAACCGAAATGTTAAGAACCTATAGCCCGCTGGCAATGCGCATCATCGCCTACTTGATGGTCAGCGCGGTTTTTCTATATCTCATCAATAACTACCTGGTCTACTGGCAGGAAATGCCGGGGAGCTACAATCTTCTGCTTCACTACGGCTGGTTCGGTGTCGAAAGTGAAACACTCGAGGGCAGCCAGGTGACCCTGGGCTGGATACAGGTAGGCGTTTACCTCGCGATACTCGCGGGCATGGTTGTCTACGTGCTGAAAACCCAGTATCGCAGCCTGCAACAGGACAGCGTACGCTTCGCAAAGCTATCTGCCTACATCATCCGTTTCGCTTTCTGGGCGGTCACCCTGGTCGGCGCGATTGACATGTTGATCTCGTTTCTGCGGGTCGAGGGATTGCTCGAGTTCTTCGTTGGAGAGTGGCTCACCCAGCAACTCGGCCGGCCCATTTTTCGCGGCACCTACGTGCACTACCCCCTGTTAATCGTAGCGCTCGTCATGGCTGCCAGATTTCCACGGATCAGTTTCTCATGGCTGGCGCTTTACTGCGTGCTCGCCGAATTTCTGATCGTCATTACCCGTTTCGTATTTTCCTATGAGCAGGCCTACATGGGCGATGTCGTGCGCTTCTGGTATGCGGCACTTTTCCTGTTCGCCAGCGCCCACACGCTGGTCGAGGAAGGTCATGTGCGGGTTGATGTGCTCTACGCCGGATTCAAGCGCCGCCGCAAGGCTTTTTTCGATACCATCGGCTGTTTCTTGCTCGGCCTGCCGATTTGCTGGGTTATCCTGATGCATGGTATGGGTGGCCGCGGTAACAGCATCAATAGCCCGTTACTCAGTTTTGAAGTGTCGCAAAGCGGCTACGGCATGTACGTGAAATACCTGATGGCCGGGTTCCTGATCATCTTTGCCGTTACCATGATGATTCAGTTCATCAGTTACCTGCTCTTCAACATCGGACAGTTATGTGATCAAAATCCCGAGGAAGAACATGAGACTTATCAGCAATTGATCGCCGCGAGTCGAGTCTAGATTATGGAACTCTACTTCCTGGTACTGCTGGTAGCCATCATGGTATTTGCCCTGACCTCGGGCTATCCGGTCGCCTTTGCGCTGCCCGGATCAGCGGTCGCGACGATCGCTATTGCGGCCTTTTGCGGCTGGATATTTGAAGGCAACGTCGACGCTTATTTTGTGCTTGGCGGTCCCAATCAGTGGCTGAGCGCCGGTGTTACCAATTATCGAAGTCTGTACTGGGAAGTCGAACGCGATACCCTGATCGCCATTCCGCTGTTCATCTTTATGGGCATCATGTTGCAACGCTCGCGCATTGCCGAAGACCTGCTGGTAGCAATGGCGCAACTGTTTGGCCCGATCCCGGGTGGGCTTGGAATTTCAGTCGTGTTCGTCGGCGCGCTGCTGGCCGCGACGACCGGCATCGTTGGCGCTACGGTCATAGCGATGGGTTTGATTTCCCTGCCCGCCATGCTGCGCAACAATTATTCCAAATCGCTGGCCTGCGGCACTATCTGTGCCTCGGGAACGCTCGGCCAGATCATTCCGCCTTCCATTGTGCTGATTATCCTCGCAGATCAATTATCGAGTGCTGCCGATCAGGCGGCCACCATGCGCAAAACCGAGTACAAGGAAGCGACCGGTGAGTTCTCCATGCCTGGAGACTTTGATGTGGTCACCGCTAGCGCCGGTGATATGTTCATGGGCGCCTTCATACCCGGCATGATTCTGGTCGGCATATACATGCTTTACATACTGGTGTCGGCATTGATCAAGCCAGAGAATGCGCCCCCGGTACCGTTTGAAGGTAAATATGATTCGCGCTTTCTATTGCAGATACTGTTGGCGCTGGTGCCACCCCTGGCGCTGATTTTTATCGTCCTGGGCTCCATTATTCTCGGTGTCGCCACGGTTAACCAGGCCGGTGCCATCGGCGCGGTAGGCGCCATGTTGATGGGTAGCTATCGTCTCATGGACGGGAAGCCGAGGGCTTACTACCCGGCTGCGCTGGCCATCGGTTCGGTCGTCTGCATCATCGTGCTGCTGAATATTTTTGATCTCAATGTGAAAAACATTCAGAGCTCGCACGATGCGCTCGGAGTAACACTCGCGGCGATCGCGGCCGCGGTGCTGGTTTTTTCCGTAGGCTGGGCCACCTGGCGCGCATTCAAACTGGAAGACACCTTGCGCGGAGTCATGATGGATACCGCCAAAACCACGTCGATGGTGTTTATCATCCTGTTGGGTGCCGCCATGCTGACCACTGCTTTTCGCGGCTTCGGTGGCGAGGAACTGGTAAAGGATCACCTTACCGCCCTGCCCGGAGGCTTCTGGACGCAATTCATCGTGGTCATGCTGGTGATTTTCTTTCTCGGTTTTTTCCTCGATTTCCTCGAAATAGCGGTCGTCGTCGTGCCGATAGTCGCGCCGATTTTGCTGGCCGACCCCAGTGCTAATGTTACCGCGGTCTGGTTTGGAGTTATGGTTGGGCTCAATATCCAGACATCATTTTTAACGCCCCCCTTTGGCTTCTCACTTTTCTATCTGCGCGGTGTGGCACCAAAGGAAGTACGAACTACCCATATCTATAAAGGTGCTGCGGCGTTTATCGTCTTGCAGCTGCTGGGGCTCGCCATTGCTGGTGCTTTTCCGAGTCTGGTTAACTATCTGCCGAACAAAACCCAGCTGGTATCGGAAACCGCTCCGCCTCCGAGCAACCCCAAGTTGCAGGAATGTCTGGAAGACTACCTGTTTGTCGAGTACGACATTCTTCAGCCGAAACTCGAGCAAAGCATAGCGCGCGTGCAAACTGCCGATCTTTCATTTCTGCCAGATGAGTACCAGGAGCGTTTACACGAAAGTTACCAGCAGGCAGCTAACACCTTTGCCCTGGTTGATTCGATCCGCGCCACCGAAGCTGCACTGGAGGATTACTCTCCCGGCTACCGTCCTCTGCATGAGCAGGTGCGTCGTATTGAAAAATCCGCGCGCAAGATAACAACAAAAATCGATGAACTGGAACAGCAACGCCAGCGCCTCAAATTTGCCGATGTTGTAGATCAGCAGAAGATCGACGCTATCCTGGAAAAAACTGCCAACCTTGAAAGCGAACAGAAGACACTGCTGGCGAGTATTCCTGAAAGCTGGAAACCGGCCCGCGAGGAATTCAAGACCCTGGCAAGCGCGGAAAAACGCGCCCGCCTGAAGTATCGGCAGAACGCTGATGACAGTTATGCCATCGTGGTGACTGTACAACAGATGATTGCGGAAACAGATGCCCTGAAGGCTATGCAGGAGCAAATAGACCCGCTGATCGAGCAGGTTCGTCAATTGCCGGCAAACGAAGGGCTGGACGCGGTAAAGGCCTATGAAATCGAGGTCGACAAGTTAACCGAAACACATCGAATTACGGCCAAACTGTCGCGTGCCAAGCGCGCGCTGCGCGGCAACACGCCCGACCAGGAACAGGGGGTAGCCAACATCATGCTTGCGGCGGAAGTCCTGCAATCGGAGATCGATTGGCGCCAGCGTGCAACCCAGCTTGGCAGCGACCTGGCTGACTATGACCAGGCGATTGCGTCCACCATCGGCATGCGCATGCAACAACGCCTGACGAGGGACCAGGCCAAGTCCATCGCTTCCTGTCTCGCCATTCATCGAGACGTCTCGCTACACTTTTAACACGCCTTAAACATGTCACAGGCAGATCTCGTTTATCGCATTGTCGCGATCATCTTTCCGGTATTCAGCATCGTTGTGCTCGGCTATCTATACGCGCGTTTTCGCCGCGATACCGACATGGCTTCCGGTAATCGGATCAATATGGACGTCTTCGTTCCGGCATTAATTTTCGACACTCTTTCAGCAAGCAATTATGCACTTTCGGATTATCTGTTGCTGACCATGGGTGGAGCGGTGGTGGTTCTCGGATCAGGGTTGATTGCCTGGCCTGTCGCGCGCCTGTTCGGTTATCAATGGAAAACCTTTGTGCCGCCGATGATGTTTAATAATTCCGGTAATATGGGTGTACCGCTGATTATCCTTACCTTCGGCTCTGCGGCCCTGCCCGCTGCCGTTTTGTTGCTTGCCGCGGAAAATTTTCTGCATTTCCTGTTGGGCCAACAAATGATCACGCAACGCTGGTCGATCAAAATCGTGTTCCAGAACCCAATGATCGTTGCCACAATTCTGGGCATCGGTGTCTCTGTGGCGGGCATTGTGTTACCCGAATTTCTGCGCCTGCCAATACACATGCTTGGTCAGATATCGATTCCGCTGCTATTGTTTTCACTCGGCGTACGCATGCTCTCCATCGATTTGAAGGACTGGCGGATTGGTGCCATGGGCGCCCTGATCTGCCCTCTCAGCGGGCTCATGATTGGTCTTTTGTTCGTGCAACTGGTGCCGTTATCCAGCGAGCACAGATCCATGTTGCTGCTGTTCAGCGCCCTGCCTCCGGCAGTGCTCAATTTTCTCGTAGCCGAACGTTTTAACCAGGAACCGCAAAGGGTGGCTTCAATCGTATTGATCGCCAATTTTGCCAGCATACTGGTCATACCCACCGTACTCTGGGCCGTCCTTTGAACCGCAGCATTGCGCAACTGGTTTTCGCCCAGGCAATCCTCCTATCGGTCAATTCGCTGATGGTCACCTCGGCTGCGATTATCGGCGGTCACCTGGCGGATAATCCGGCATTGGCGAGTCTGCCACTGGCAGTGCAGTTCGTGGCCGTGATGGGGACTACTATCCCAGCCTCGTTTTTGATGCGTGCTATCGGCAGACGCTCCGGTTTTCTGCTGGCATCGGTTATCGGTATGCTGGGTGCGGGCTGCGCGGCACTCGGGATTTATCTCGATTCATTCCTGATATTTTGCCTGGGTACGGTAGGCACCGGTATCTATACCGGATTCGGACATTATTTCCGCTTTGCGGCGATCGAGGTTGCGCCCCCGCATAAAAAAAATACCGCGCTAAGTTATGTGCTCGCAGGGGGTATCGCCGCTGCGGTCATAGGCCCGAACCTGGCCAATCTGAGCCGTGAGGCTTTCGCGATTACCTATCTCGGTACATTGTTATCGGTGGTGGTGTTATATGGTCTAAACAGTATCAATTTCCTGTTGATCAAGCTGCCGAGGCCAACGTTGCCGGCAAATCCTGTCGCGCCTCGATCCATGCTGAAAATTGCGCGACAACCGGCCTTCATTGCGGCGGTCGCCAGCTCCACGGTGGGCTACAGCGTAATGGTATTATTGATGACCGCGACACCATTGGAAATGATGCATCAACAGCATGGCTTCGGTGAGGTTGCGTTTGTCATTCAATGGCATGTACTTGGTATGTTTGTACCTTCCTTTTTCACGGGCCACCTGATCAATCGTTTCGGCGTGCAGCGCATCATTCTCAGTGGTGTCGCGCTGATGCTGTGCAGCGTTGCAATAAACGTCAACGGAAGTTCGGTATCGCATTTCTGGATAGCCTTGTTAGCGCTCGGCGTCGGCTGGAACTTCATGTTTATCGGCGGCACCAGCCTGCTCAGCGAAACCTATCGCAGCGAAGAAGTGGCCAAGGCCCAGGCGTTTAACGACTTTGTCGTGTTTACCGTCGCGGCGATCTCTTCGTTCGCAGCCGGCGCCTTGCTGCACTGGTTGAGCTGGCAATTTGTAAACTATGCTGCGTTACCGGTAATTTGCATCGCGCTGGTCACTCAACTCTGGTTATGGGCCTGCAAACGCCCACAACTCAATTCTAGTCACCCCTGATACCCTCTATTTTATCGCCTGCGACCAGCGGGTGATCATAGTCGCCAAGTTCGAGCACATACTGCGAGTCTCTGCTGACGGCATAAACGGGGCATGGATCGCCTCTGCAGGGCTCAAGTCGTTGTACTTCAATCACTTCGAAACTGGCATCAATCCAGTAGACCCGCAGGGGTATCAGCACATTCTTCATCCAGATGCGATGATCGCCCGCCTGCGGATACACCAACAGCATACCCTGCCTGGGCCCGAGTTGTGGTCGATACATCAAGCCTTGCTGGCGTTGTGCCGGCGTTACTGCCATCTCGATCTGATAAAGATCTCCGCCCAACTGCAATTCGGCAGCAGATACCGAACCAATACCAGCAGCCACTGAGCACAGGAACAGGCCCACGAGGACAGCAGCCTGTCCCGTGCGTGATACTCGATGAAAAATCGGGATTAAGGCAGAGCAATACGAAAATACTCGAAGATGGGGGGATTTTGCAGTACAGCCCATAAAAATAATCCCTCCTGAAAACTTGATTATATTAGATTCGTTGACTATAGAAAGGAGTTCCGCCGCCGGGTGGAGCGCATACTTATAAAATTGAACTGAAGCGACATAAGTTATTGATTTTCAGACTGTGTCTGATCTGACCAGAGTCAATACGGAGTGAGAGATTTGATTTCGAGCACTGATAATAAAACCGATATACCAGGGGACTCCAACATTGAACCATACGAAAACGCACGACGGCTCAGCATCCTTCGGCGTCAACGCAGGGTTTTAATCGTCGACGACGAATCGACAGGGAGAACAATCCTTGCCAAGATCATTCAGCAGGCGGAAGAAGACGTCCTCGTTGAAACTTTCGACAATCCTCTACAGGCGCTCGAATGGCTTGATCATAATCACCCTGACCTGATCATTACTGACTATCGCATGCCCGACATCAATGGTGTTGAGCTGATAAAACTGATTCGCGAAAGACCAGCCTGCCATGATATCCCCATCATGATGATTACCGTGGTGAGCGAGAAATCGGTACGCTACGACGCTCTTGAAGCGGGTGCGACTGCTTTTCTAACCCGCCCCATCGACCAGATCGAATGTCGTACCAGTTGCCGTAACCTGCTGAAACTGCACGAACAGCAATCCATCATCCAGGATCGCGCCGACTGGCTTGCGCGTCAGGTTGAGGTCGCGACCCAGCAAATCGTGTCGCGTGAACACGAAACTCTGTTGCGCCTGGCAAAGGCCGGTGAGTATCGCGATGAAGTAACCGGTAATCACGTGGTACGCATGGCCAAGTATTCACGCGAAATCGGCGCGGCCCTCGGCCTCAGTGAAAAAGAATGCGATGAAATCGAATACGCGGCCCCGATGCACGATATTGGCAAGATCGGTATCCAGGACAAGATTCTGCTGAAGCCAGGCAAATTTGATAAAGACGAATGGACACAAATGCAGGAACACACGCGTATCGGACATGCAATTCTTTCCAACAGTCAGTCACGCTATATCCAGACCGGTTCAATTATAGCGCTGAACCATCATGAACGATTCGACGGAAGCGGTTATCCGAACGGCATCTCCGGTAAGGACATACCGCTGGTGGCGCGTATTGTGGCGGTTGCGGACGTCTATGATGCCCTGATTTCGCCCCGGCCCTACAAGAGCGCCTGGACCACTGATGATGCAGAAGATTACCTGCACAAGCATGCCGGCAGCCAGTTCGACCCGATCTGTGTCGAGGCGTTTTTCGAACGTTTAGAAACGATTACTCAGATCCATAAAACCTTCAGTGACGGTTGATAGCCGCCGCCATTTCTTTAAATGACCGCCTCCAGGACAAAATCCAGCTTTTTCAGTCGCTTAAACAAAAGACTGAAAGGCACCGGTGACTCTGAGCCAGAACAGGCCAAGATAAGACTTGCGATCGGTTTCATTGTCGTTGGTTACATCATTATCCCCTGGGACCAGGGCGAAACATTCGTCAGTACGTTCACTTCGCTGGCGGGACTGATGGGCATGGTCTTCTACATATCTGCCATGGCGATTATTGCCGCAATTGTCATCAACCCGGCAGCATCGCAGCCCAGACGGATTTGCGGCGCAGTGCTGGACATGGGTATGCTGTCGTGGCTGATGTACCACTCTGGCGCGGAAACTGTGCCATTTTTCGTTATTTATCCCTGGGTAATCCTCGGCAACGGCTTTCGCTTCGGCCTCCCCAATCTCTACATCTCCCAGATCATTGCCATTCTCGGTTTTTCCGGGGCCCTCATCTGGGGCGATTATTGGCAGGAACACCGCATCGTCGGCATCAGCCTGCTATTGACAATTTGCCTGCTACCCCTTTACGCCAGCTTCCTGATCAAGAAACTGCACGTCGCAGTGAACATGGCCAAGCAGGCCAACGACGCCAAGAGCCGCTTCCTTGCCAACATGTCGCACGAGCTCAGAACTCCACTGAATGGCGTCATCGGCATGGGCGACCTGCTGCGCGAAACCAGGCTAAGTAACGAGCAGCAGGAACTCGTCAACACGATGCACAGTTCGGCCAACACGCTACTGGAACTGATCGAAAATGTGCTCGATATAGCCAAGATAGAAGCCGGCAAGATCATCATCGAATCCAGGGATTTCGATCTGCACAGACTGGTCAACTCAGTGATTTTCATGCTTGCGCCGATGGGCGCAAAAAAGAATCTCACGGTGTCCTGCACTTTCGACCCGGAAACCCCGTTTGAGCTCAAGGGTGATCAGCAACATCTGCGCCAGGTGCTCATCAATCTGGTTAATAACTCGATCAAGTTTACCGAGAAGGGTTCAGTAATTCTGTCGGTGCGCGTAATCGGGGGCACCGTGTCGACACCTCGAATCCGTTTCGAAATCGTCGATACCGGAATTGGCATCGGTGAAGAGGACCTCGTCAAGATCTTCGACGATTTCACCCAGGCCGACACCGGCACCAGTCGAAACTTCGACGGTACCGGGCTCGGAACAACGATATCGAAGGACCTGGTTGAATTGATGAACGGTGAGATCGGCGCTGTCAGCGAGGTCGGCAAGGGCTCCACTTTCTGGTTTGAAATACCATTCCTGGCGAGCATCAACCCCGAAACCAGCATTTCCGAAAACCACGTATTGCTGCTGTCAAACGAGGACACCGCCAGCGTAATCAGACCTGCGCTCAAAGACTGGCAGGTCAATTTCGACTGGGTGCGCACTTCAAGCCGCGCCCTGTCGCAGATGATCCAGGCAGACGATGATGACAATCCCTACGAGACGATTGTGGTCGACCAGAGCTGCCTGACCGATATCAACGCGATTCAGTTCGCACAAATGGTAAAAACCGAGGGTTTACTGGAAAATACTTCCATGGTGTTGATCAATTCATCCGATACCATGATCGACGCCAACCGCTCGAACCATTACTACATATCGACTATCGCCAATCCCGCAGACAAAAGGCCCCTGTTCAACGCATTACACGCGGCGCAGAGCGTAAACTTGAACGACAGCAATATCGTTACCATGGCCGAACATTACGCCAAACAGGCTGGTGTACCGGCGCTGAATATCCTGGTCGCAGAAGACAACCTGGTGAACCAACAGGTCATCAATGGCATCCTGTGCAACGCGGGCCATAACGTGCGCATGGCCGATACCGGTGAAAAAGCGCTCGATATATTGTCCGACGAGCTGGAAAAGGTCGACATGCTCATTCTCGACATGAACATGCCCGAGGTCTCGGGCGTCGAGGTGGTGCAGGCGTTGCGATTCATGGATACCAGCGCTCAGTTGCCAGTCATCATGCTGACCGCAGACGCCACGCCCGATGCCCGCGAAAAGTCGCTGGCTGCCGGTGCGAACCGTTTCCTTACCAAGCCGATCGACGCCCGTGGGCTCCTCGAATGTATCGCTGCGTTATCGAAAAATATCCGCAAGGCCAGGACGGTGAAAATACCAGTGCCCCGGGAATCCAGGACAGGCTTACGCAGCAACTACAACAAATCTGAATGGTTCGACAACATCGTTTTGCACGAACTCGACGTGCTCGGTAACGATCCTGATTTCATCAAGACACTGCTGAAAAACTTCGAGAAGGAAGGTACAAGGCACGTTCAGGACATCCGGAAATGCATGTATGACGACTACATGAATTACCGCGATAATCTACATGCGCTCAAGGGCTCGGCGACCGAACTGGGTGCCAACCGCCTGGTAGAGGTATGCCTGGAAGGGGAAGCGCTAAAGCCCTACGATATGGGCAGTAACAAGATCGAGCAGATGAGCGAGCGGATCGCGGAAGTTTTTGAAAAAACCATCGCTGCGTTGAACAATGCGGCGATGGCCGAAGAAGACAACGTATACTCGAAGAAATTACCCGAGCGCTAGCCTGCTAGTCGTTTTCCTAAACGCGCTGGTTCTGCCGCCGAACCAGGCGCTCCATCATACGCAGATCTTTTTCAGAGAGCTTTAACGCGGCGTCCGCCCAGACTCTGCCGATGCCCATCAACTCCTCATAGCTTACCTGGTTACAAATATCCTTGACCTTCTGCATCGAGCGATAGGCGTTTTTTGATCGCTGGGTAGACTTGATATACCGGTAAATCGCGACCTCGCCCTCGCCTTTCTCCGCCAGTATGTCGACCAGTCCCATTTCATAGAGTTTTTCCGCGCTGTAGACGCTGCCGCTCATGATCATTTTTTCTGCCTCGGCGAAACCGATCTTTCTCGACAGCATCGAAAAGGCACCCATGCCGGGGAACATATTGAACAGAACCTCGGGCAGGCCGCATCTTGTGCCGCGCTCGGCTACCACGACGTTGGCGGAAAACGCCGCTTCGAAACCGCCACCCAGCGCATCGCCCTGGATCAGCGAAATGCTCGTCATGTCCTCGCCAAAGTGGACCAGGTTTTGATACACGAGATCAATACTAAGCTTCGCATAACTGAGCAGACCGTCCCTGTCACCATTACGGATATGCTGACTGAACAGATCGAGATCACCGCCCAGGTTGAAAACGCCTTCGATGTCGGAACCGAGGACGAGAAAATCATATTTTTCACCATCACTTTCTGCCATTTCCTGCTTGATGGTCTTGATTTGACTGGTGATTTCGTTCAGCAGCTCCAGGGTGAACGCCGGACGCGGCGCGCCTTTCATAAGAAGCCAGATAATCCGGTTTCGGGCATCGTAGTAGGTTTTAAGTTGTGACTTCTCCGCATAGGATTGTTGTTCAGACGTAACTTCGCTGATATATGCTACATTGGTCATTAAATGCCTCTCCAGATTCAATGTCTTCAAACCCGAATATTGCGTTCGGGTACTGCTTTGGTCATGCTTTTATATGAAACACGAAACTGCTTGTATTTCAGTTATTTATCCACTTTAGTTAAACGCGGCTTAAGCATTAATTTACAGAATAGAAAACGGATTGCAAGTGCACTGTGACCAACTTCACAGCAGGAAATGTAGAATTTACTTTAAGTTGTTGGGTTAACTGATTATGTTAACAAGGCTTGTTGGGCTGAGGGGTATCAAAATTTATTTGCACAATTATGCAAATAAAGTAGTAATCAACCTTAAATAGCGGCCTGAAGTAGTTGATTAAGAAAGGGATTAAAGTCGATTTTCTGACGCAAAAGCGTCAATAAATTGACTATTTCTTAATCAGTCAGCTTCATCGATCCAGGCCATTTGAATGGCTTCGAGCACTTTTTCGTTGGAACGATCAGGATCATCGTCAAATTCAGGCAGTGCACATACCCAGGTATGCAGGTCGGTAAATCGAATATAGCGCGGATCAACATCGTCATGCTGTTCGGCCAACTCAATCGCTATATCAAGAGTATCGATCCACTTAAGGCTCATCGTTTATTCCTCGGCTAATGATTTTCTGAAACCATATTGATGGTGTATTTCGGTATCTCGATGGTGAGCGGTTCGTCGCCGACGATAGCCTGACAACTGAGCCTTGAGTCCATGTCCAGGCCCCAGGCTTTATCGAGGTAATCGTCTTCGTCTTCAGTCGACTCTTCAATGGAATCAAATCCCTCGCGCACGTATACATGACAGGTGGTACAGGCACATGACTTCTCGCAGGCATGTTCGATCTCGATACCATTGCTGAGCATCGCGTCGCAAAGGCTGACCCCGGGTTCGACATTTATTTCGGCTCCCTGTGGACAGATTTCATCGTGGGGTAAAATAGTTAGCCTTGTCATCAAACATCAACCTCGTCAATTTGTTTACCAGTCAGCACCTGCTGGACGCTGTAATTCATTCGTCGTTCTACATAAAATTCGCTAGCCTCTTCCACTGCGCGGATCAATCGCTTGAGTTCCCCCGCAGAAGCAGCATTGCCAGCCGCTGCCAGAGCATCGCGATGCTCTGCAATTTGAGCACGTTCTTGCGGGTTGAGCAGCAGTTCGCCGTCTACAGCGAGGGCCGCATCGATTGCCTCAATGACGCGACTGGCCTCGACCTGCTGCTCTTTCAGCATGCGCAGTTCGATATCTTCGCGTGCGTGCTCCATGGAGGCGCGCAGCATTGATTCGATCTCCACATCAGTCAGGCCATAAGAGGGTTTGACAACGATCTCTGCCGCCACGCCACTGGTTATTTCCTCGGCCGTTACCGACATCAAACCGTCTGCATCAACCTGGTAGGTAACCCGAATACGGGCGGCCCCGGCAGTCATTGGCGGAAATCCACGTAACTCGAAACGAGCGAGGGAACGGCAGTCGGAAACCACTTCCCGCTCGCCCTGTACCACATGGATCGACATCGCAGTCTGGCCATCCTTAAACGTGGTGAATTCCTGCGCCCGCGCAACCGGAATGGCCGTGTTACGGGAAATAATCTTCTCACTCAGACCACCCATGGTCTCGATACCGAGCGACAGGGGCAACACGTCAAGCAGCAACATGTCGCTATCGGGCTTGTTACCTGCCAGAACATCCGCCTGAATTGCAGCACCCAGCGCAACCACCTGGTCAGGATCGAGATCACACATCGGCCTGCGCGCAAACAACTCACCGACCATCGACTGCACCAGCGGGACCCGCGTCGAACCGCCGACCATGATAATTTCATCGATCTCGCTGGATTTAACTCCGGCATCGCGCATAGCACGACGACAGGCTGTCAATGTGCGCGTTACCAGGCTCCTGACCAGTTCGTCGAAGGCCTCGCGGGAAAGTGTTCCCGTCCAGTTGTGCTGTTCGTCTTCGATTAACAGGTCTACCGATTCCGCGAGGGTCAGCGCCTCTTTGGCTTTGCGGGCTTCAATTAAAATTCGCCGCGCAAGGCCGGCATCCACATCAACAAAACCGGCTGCGGTAATAATCCATTCTCCGATGGCATGATCCATATCGTCACCACCGAGCGATGAGTCGCCACCCGTGGCCAACACCTCGAAAACACCCTTGTTGAGGCGCAGGATCGAGATGTCGAATGTGCCGCCGCCAAGATCGTAAACTGCGACCGTACCATCATTGTTCTGATCCAGTCCGTAGGCGACTGCCGCCGCGGTCGGTTCATTGAGCAAACGATAAAGCTTCAATCCGGCCAGGGTCGCGGCATCACGCGTGGCCTGTCGTTGGGCATCATCGAAATAAGCCGGCACGGTGATGACAACACCATCCAGTTCACCGCCAAGACTCAAGCTCGCTCTGTGCGCCAGCACCTTGAGAATTTCGGCTGATACCTCTACCGCACTGAAGTCACCACTGCGGGTGTGAATACGCGGGACATTACTGCCTTCGGGCGTGACGATATCATAAGGCAAGGTATTTCCGAGCCGCGTCAGGTCTTCGCTGGCGCGCCCCATTAAACGCTTGATCGAGGCGACCGTGTTCAGCGGATC
>Ga0316196_10000528_pt1 | contig 15146 bp, 11 predicted proteins | sample Eddsed2cm_MG_FD_204938 | JGI IMG/M metagenome (GOLD analysis project Ga0316196, IMG submission 204938) | Coastal sediment microbial communities from Maine, United States - Eddy sediment 2 cm | ecosystem: Environmental > Aquatic > Marine > Coastal > Sediment | place: USA: Maine | collected... | reverse complement strand
TTGCCCGAAACTGATCAGCTTTTTGTAGTCTTCATAATTACCCGCACGGCGACCATTGATGTTGTCGTGCACATTGGGCGTGCCCGATACCAGACCGAAGTTAATGACGCTGCCACCAACCTCGAGCGTTTGCTCGGGATTACGCGGCACTACCTCGAAGGTTTCCGGTGCCTGGGCCACGGTTTCCAGCAACAGTGCTCGATCCATGCGCACCACACCATTCTCATCGACCGAGGCGCCGGCCTTGCGGAACAGCTCCAGCGCCTGGTCACCCATCACTTCGACACCCTCTTCCTCGACGATGCGCAACGAGATGTTATGGATAAACTCGAGCTGCTCTTCATCCAGCGCCTCGAGTGGCGCAAAGCGATTGCGCAATATTTTGCGATCGATCTGGCGGATGGCGACGGCAGGAGCCGACGGTGCCTGACGTGAGCGACGACGGTTAGTGCGGGCCATTGCAGCGACTCCTGAATTTCGGGACTTTGATTTTCGATCATCGAATGCGTTATTTCTTACATAATTGGGACTATTTATATCAGAATTGCGCATATAATCCTGATATGGTCCGACGAGTTACCTTCTGCCTGTGCCCTGGATTTTCGCTCTTCAGCATCGCTGCGGCACTCGATGTCCTGCGCCATGCGAATCGCTTTGCGACGCAGGATTATTACCGCTGGTCTTTTCTCAGCGAGAACGACCAGGCGGTTGCCGACAGTAATGGTCTGCCGATAATGCCCGACTCCGATATGGCGTCTGCCGCGACCAGTGATCTGGCGTTCATCGTTGCCGGTTTCGACGCCAGTCAAATCCGGCAGCCAAAGCTCTGCCACTGGCTCGCCAGGCAGGCACGCGACGGTCAGATCGTGGGGGGAATCTCAAACGGTGCCTTTCTGCTGGCCGCAACCGGCCTACTCAATCAGTACAGCGCCACCACTCACTGGGAAGATTTCGAAAGTTTCTGCCTGCTGTTTCCCGAGGTTCAGGCACGCTACCAGCGATTCGTCATCGACCGCAACCGCATAAGCTGTGCCGGAGGGTCGGCGACGCTGGACCTGTTCCTCGAACTCGCAAGACAGGACCTGGGCAACGAAATCGCATTGAAAATATCGCGCCAGATGCTGCTGCAGGAGCAATCCATCGTGCTCCCCGGCAGTTCCGGCAACCGCTCTCCGGGACGTCAGTACTCCCCACCCGTGCAGCGCGCGCTCGGTCTCATAGAAGCCGGTGTCGGGCAATCAATTACGGTCAATGAGCTGGCGCAACGCGTGGGGATCAGTCGGCGCGACCTGCTACGCCTGTTCCACAGGGAATTGAACGACACGCCGTCGCGGGTTCTCAGTCAACGCCGACTCGATCGAGCACGCTCCCTGATTCTGAACACGGCGTTACCGATGATCACCATCGCCGAGTCTGTAGGCTTCAGCTCTCAGTCTCACCTCACCAGCAGCTATCACGCCGAGTTCGGCATCACACCCGCGCAACAGCGGCGCGAATACAAGGCGGCAAGCCACCGCCTGCCCTTGAAGAGCCGCGATTTTCGTGACTGGTGAATCACAATCCGATTCCCTTGAAGTTTCTTGCTGAATTCGTTCGACTTTATTTTGTTTGACAGAACTTTATCTCGGTAGCATAAATTACTTTTGTTAACCGATCATGTTAACCTTCGCCGTTCAACAGCTTTGCTTTACACCGACACATAATCCATTTTAACGGGGGAGTATAAAATGGCCAAAGTACGTGGCTTGTCCGATATCCTGACTTATTTCCGGCGCAACGAAAAACCCATTTTCTTCGTTTCTCCAACTCCCTTTAACCTGCTTGGTGTCGAGAAGTTCATCAATCGCTTCTATCACATCAATTACTTCGATTCTTTCGACGGCCATCATCCGCGGGTCTTTGTCCCCACCGAAAAAAGCCACGATGAATTTGAATCGATGGAAGACGTGTGCAATTACATGTTGCAGCACAAGGAAGTCATTGATCGCATCAAGAAAGCCGGCAAGGGTCCGGCAAAACTGTTATTTGTCATGCTCGACGAAAAAACCGAGGAGATCTGCAAGGAACTCGGTGTCGATATCGCGTTACCGTCGGTTGAGCTGCGTAAGCGGCTGGATTCCAAGATTGAGTTGACCAAGCTTGCCAACAAGGCAGGCATCGACAGTGCTCCCAATGTGCTTGGCAAGGCAGACAGTTACGACGAGTTAATGAAGGCCGCCAAAAAAGGCAAGCTCGGTAACGACCTGGTGGTACAAACACCCTACGGTGACTCAGGGCGCACAACATTTTTCATAAAGGCCGAGGCAGACTGGAATAAAAACGCCAAGGACATGAAAGGTGAACAGCTCAAGATAATGAAGCGAATCAATCACATGCCAGGCACCATGGAAGTCTGTGTCACCCGCCACGGTACTATTTCCGGCCCCATCCAGACCGACATCACCGGCTTCGAGGAAATCACACCCTATAAGGGCGGCTGGTGTGGCAACGACGTGTGGCCCAAGATATTCAATGCAAAGATTCGTCGCGACCTGCGCAACATCGCCTCCAAACTGGGCGACCAGCTGTTTCAGGAAGGATACAAGGGCGTTTTCTGTATGGATTTCCTGCTCGATACGGATGACGGAACACCTTACCTTGGCGAAGTTAATCCCCGCATCAGCGGCGCCAGCCCTTTAACCAATTTGATCACTTCGCATTATGGTGGTGTACCGCTGTTTCTGTTCCACATGCTGGAGTATCTCGATGTCGACTATGAAATTGATCTCAAGAAAGTTCAGAATCGCTGGAACGAGTATGACTTCTGGAGCCAGTTGGTGCTGAAACAAACCGAAGACAAGGTCAGATTATTGACCCATGCGCCGCGCAGCGGGGTCTGGTCGATGGACAAGTACGGCGGTATCGCCTTCGATCGCGCGGATCTCGACTGGACCAACGTTATCGACAATGACGAAGCCTTTTACCTGCGCGTCTATCGCGAGGGTGATTACACCTACAAGGGCGCGGATCTCGGTATTATCGTCTCGCGCGGACGCATGCAAACCGAACAACGCGAGTTACGCGAACGCGCCAAGCTATGGACAGCGGCGATTAACGCGGAGTTTCATGGTGAGGAACCAAAAGCTTTGCCGGAAATTTATGAGGACCCCTTCGGTTCCAAGCTGTTCTAGACGATTCGTTCTGGGCCATTCATTCCGGGCCATTCAAGTCGCAAACGAGCCTCGACCTCTGGTCGAGGCACCGCGCCAGACTGGTATCTTTAAGCGATCTGCCGGGGTGAACCTGAGGCAGGGGTAACCGCTACGATCGAATTATCCCATCCGATGAGCGCTTCGGCCGCTTCGGCGATACGCAATACTTCGTAGTCGCTGCCCACATCGCCGATAATCTGCAAAGACATCGGTAAGCCTTCATCGCCAATACCCATGGGTATCGCGCAGGCCGGCAACCCGGCCAGATTGGCATCGTAGAGAAAACTCGCCCAGTCGAGCCAGGGGAACTCGATGGGTGTTTCATCGATCTTTTCCGGATGGATCGTACCGTGCGGGAAGGCCTCGCAGCCAAGCGTTGGTGTAATCAGAATACGCGAGCCATGGCGCGCGAACATATCGGTATAATGCTGGCGAATCACCTTGCGGTGCGCCTGTGCTTCATCGAAATCCTGTTCACTCCACTGTTCGCCGAAATCGAGAAATCCCTTGGCCACTTCACCCAGGTAATCCATATTGTATGCGCTGCCACGCGCATGTTCGGCCGCATCGTAGGTTGCCGTAACGGCCCAGGTAATCACTGAAGAGGTTAAACCCGGGTTGTCATCAACCAGTTTGAAGCCATCTTTGCGCAACAATTCGATTGCATTCTGGAACGCTTCACGCACATCGGTGTTAACCGGGGCAAACCCCAGGTCTTCAGAAACTATAATTGGCGTTCTACGGGTTTTCCCGGCCGGCTTGCCATCGAACCCCTCGTTCATTATCTCAAAAAACAGTCGCGCATCGGCAACGCTGCGGGTCATCGGCCCGTAGCACACCAAAGATTGCCAGGACGGAAAGCAGGGCTCGCGCGGAATCGCACCAAAGCTCGGTTTAAATCCGACGACGCCGCAAAATCCGGCTGGGATGCGGATCGATCCACCCCCGTCACCACCCAGTGAAAAAGATCCAAGCCCCGTCGCTACCGCTACCGCAGCACCACCTGATGACCCACCACAGGTGCGCGACGGATCCCAGGGGTTGGAAGTCAAACCATACATCTCGGAGCGGGTAACCCCAGTCAAACTGAATTCAGGACAGGTTGTCTTGGCAAATATAATTGCGCCTTCCTGCTCAAGTATTTCGATCGCACGACAGGTTTCTGTGGGCACGAAATCGCTCAGAACCAGGGCGCCATTGGCACAGGGATAACCCGCGAGAAACTGCGAGTCCTTGATCGTGATCGGCAATCCGCAGAGTCGACCGAATTTGCCTGAGGCACGCTTTTTGTCCGCGTCCTGGGCAGCTTGCCGGGCACGTCCATAAAGTTTCAGGGCGATCGGATTAAGTATGGGAGCGACTTCCTCAGCTCGGGAAATCGCCTGTTCGAGCAGCTCGACTGCAGTGATTTCACCTGAAGCCAGTGCCTGTAATTGTTGTATAGCCGTCAAAGAAATTTGTTGCATACCACCAGCGAATTGAGTAGCGGACCGGGATTTATCCCGGCCCGTGTTACCTGGAAACAAAGATCGTAGCTTAGACAGCAAGGTTATCGCCTGCAAGTGTTTCCTCGGCCATCATTGCCGCGACCGGAACTTCTACCTCGGCAGGAATTTCCATGTCCACCTGGTGCCATGCACGGGCACGACGAGCAATCTCTTCCTGTGATACATTTTCGATTTTGCTTGCCATCGACCACAGGTAGCCGTTACCGTCCATCAGGATACCGGTACGGTCACCCCAATAAGCGTCGTATAGCGGCGTGTGGACCTGAGCGCCGGCTTCGATAGCACGTTCCCAGCTGGTATCGACATCATCCATATAAAGGTGGACAAGATTGCTGCAGATGCCCTGGCTTGCCGGTGACAGCAGGCCCATTTCAGGGGCTTCCTGGTTCAGGGCAATGATACTGTTGCCGATCTTGATGGTCGCGTGCAGGGCAACGGCTTCGTCGGCACCGAATTGGCGTGTCAGCAGCTCAGCGGCGAATGCAGCCTGGTAAAATGCAACCGCGCTATCAACATTGAAAACGGTCATGCAGGTAGTCGCGGTACGATAGCCGCGTGGAATGGGGGATACTTTTTTAGTCACAATATGCTCCATAATGTGAGTTGTTTGAAATAGGCACCAACGTGCCTGCAAGAAATCAAATGTAGTCGACAATGATTGTAGTCAGCTACACCATGAAGCATAATGTAGTCACCATACGCTAATTTGTCAACACCATGGACCAAGATGTACAGCTTGGAATAACCGGATCGGTCACTCAGGCCGACCTGGCGCCGTTACGCGACAGTGCTCGCCTGGGTGAGTTTGCAGTGATTTATCGCGTCGAGCGCCTGCACAAGGGTGGCGGTTACGGTGATCAGGGCAAACATCCACTGGCCTGGGCCGTAGCCGTCTACGTCGACAACCAACTGTGCCGTGTGTTCAATGCGCGTGGCGCCGGTCGTGAGTGGAACAATATCGATCGCCTCAGCGTGTGGTTGCGCGAGCAGGGGTTCTGGTACTGGTGGACGCGCAATGACCTCGAACCGCTGGGTAACGCAAGCGCCGATGATGAGGAACAAAACGACACGCCGACGCCGACGCCGGGCGACGCTTTCATTGATCCGCCGTTTTCACCGCTATAGATGACTACCGCCTCGGAGATGAAGTATACCTTCCGCGCCTTTGCGGAAGATGCCCCGGGCAAAACCTGGCAACAGGAATTCAGGGAGCGCTGGCCGGCCTACAAGGACTGGTTTCTGCGTTTTGGTGAGCGTGAACGGCCCACCTACCTTGAATCGATCCGCGCATTAAATCGCTACATGCCCGAGATGATCCCGGTTTACGAGCAGATGGTTGACCTTGCCGGTGGCGGTGATCGCGCTGCCCGCTTTCTGGCTCAATACTGTCCGCCACCGCTATTTCGAGGCTGTTCGCAAGCGGTATATATCGAAGACGAAGCGGTTCTGGTGCGCAATTACGATTACTCGCCCTACGTGTTCGACGGTTTGGTAATGCGCTCAAAATTCGATCAGCGCGCCGTGGTAGCGATGATCGACTGCATGTCCGGCGTACTCGACGGCATCAATTCTGACGGCCTGGCGGTTTCGATGTCATTCGGCGGACGCCAGGAGTTTGGTAACGGTTTCGGTATCCCGCTGGTGTTGCGCTACCTGCTGGAATACGCCGGCAATGTCGCCGAGGCCTGCGAACTACTGGAGCGGATACCCGTACACGGCGCTTACAATGTGATGCTGCTTGACCGCGACGCTAACTTCGAAACCATCGCCATCGCCGCTGGTCGACAGCCGCTGAAGATGGGTACGCGGGTCTCGACCAATCACCAGCCAGGCAGCAGTTGGCCGATTTACGAAGAAAAGGTCAGCACACATTTGCGCTATCAGCATCTCGAAGCAGTCACTGGCGCGCGCCAGCTCAGCGCCCATCAATTCAGTCGCCAGTTCCTGATACCACCTTTGTATAACAGCAAATTCGCGCGCGGGTTCGGCACGCTTTACAGCGCCGCCTTCTACCCGCAAAGAGGGACTTGTGAATACCTGTGGCCGGAGCACAGCTGGACATTTGATTTCAACAAATTCGACGACTGTGAATACCGGATAAACTTCTTCGACCCCGAAGGCTATCCGGAGAAGCGACAGTCCTACGGTGAAATTTACACCGCCAAACCACTACCGGTGTTGAACTACTGACACCGTCAGAAACGCCCTCGCCTGACTGCTGCGGATCACATGTCTAAATTCCCTGGTTTTCGACTTCCGCCTTCCTTATATAACCGTAAAAACCTCTAAGCCCCTGTTGCAGTAGCCCCGGTACGAGCCAGCAGAAGCCTGAGGCACAAACAGGATTGGCAAAATCCCCGACATGACAACCCCCCGCTTAAGCCTGATTGTTGATTCAAGCCTTTGCGGCAAACGCCGCCAGCGCCTCCTCGGTGAACAACTGCAGCCCGATCTCCGGCTGGTAACCGTGAATTTCCTTGACGTCGAGCGCGCGGATGAAAGCGAGTATCGCCTCGCTGATGACCTGTCCCGGCACCAGCACCGGAAAACCGGGTGGATAGGGCGTAACAAAACTTGCCGACACCAGTTCGCGCCCTGATTTCATCGCTTTACCGATAGTGGCTTCATCAATGGTCATGTATTCGCAATTCTCTTCGTCGTAGGCGAGAAAGAATGCGCTGCGGATATCACCCTCGGGCGTCTTGACCTTGCGTTTTGCGCCGGCACAGAAAACCTCGTGGAAATGACTGAAATCCGGTAGTGGCGGTAACTCCTGCGATAGCGACCTGATCTTGTTTTCGATGATCTTGCGCTCGACGCGGCTGGCATCCTCGCGTTGCTGCTCGAGTTCGGTCGCAATCTTGACCAGCACTTCGATCAGGAACGCAACCGAGCTACGCGTGGTGCCGATGTTGGTCATGAACAGCACCGTATTACGCGAAGTCTTATTGATCTGGATACCGTACTTATCCATCAGGTACTCGTTCTTGAAGGTATCACCGTCTATGCCGGTCAGACCGAGATAAAGCGTCAGCCTGGTCAGGTCGATAACGAAATCATCGGTTCCCCAGGCTTCTTCCATGCGTGTATTACGCCATCCGGTCTCGGGGTCGAAGTAACTGCCGATACCCGATGGGCGATACTCTTCCGGAATCATTTCCCTGGCGGATAGAAACTGGAAGTACTTGCTCAGTAACGGGTGCGAAGCCACTCGCTCGCGAATCGCCATCGCCAGTTCGATCTGCTTTTGCACCATCTCGAAACCCTCGAGCTCCACCTGCCGGCGGCCGATGTCGAGCGATGCCAGGATCTGGTAATTCGGCGAGGTCGAAGTATGCGTCATGAAAGCCTCGTCAAAAGGCTCCTGCACTTTATGGCGAAACTGCTGATCGTAAATATGGATCATCGATCCCTGTCGCAGCGAGGTCAGCGATTTATGCGTGGACTGGGTGGCATAAGCACGAATGCTCGCGTTTGCAGGATCCGGCATCAAGCGCTCGTTGAGCAAATCGTCGTCCTTCAATTTGGCGATTCGCTTCTGATAAATCGCGTATTCCTTTGCATATTCCTCGCTCTTATAACGAGCCTGCAGGCGCTTGGCCGTTGCCATGGCGGTACGGCGCCGGTAGGTGGGCGTAAAGCCGGCAAAGGCGAACCAGGCTTCATCCCAGAGGAAGATCAGATCCGGCTTGATCGCGAGACACTCTTCCATGACGCGCTCGACGTTGTAGACCACGCCATCAAAGGTACAGTTGGTGAGCAGCAGCATCTTGACTCGATCGAGCTGACCCGCCTTCTTGTAAGTCAACAGACTATGCTTGATCTCGCGCAGTGGCACCGCGCCATACATCGAGTAATCGTTCAGTGGATACGAGTCGAGATAACACACCTGGGCTCCAGCGAGCACCATGCCGTAGTGATGCGACTTGTGGCAATCGCGATCAACCAGGATGATGTCATCGGGTTTGACCAGGGCCTGCACCACGATCTTGTTGGCGGTCGAGGTACCGTTGGTAACGAAGTAACTGCGCCGGGCCCCGAAGGCGCGCGCCGCCAGCTCCTGTGCCTTCTTGATCGGGCCGTGCGGCTGCAGCAGGGAATCGAGCCCACCGGAGGTTGCCGAAGTTTCCGCCAGAAAAATATTCATGCCATAAAACTGCGCCATGTCCTTGATCCAGTGGGACTTGGTTACCGATTTACCGCGCGAAATGGGCATCGCGTGGAACACGCCGGTCGGTTGCTGGCTATACTTTCGCAGGGCCGTAAAAAAGGGTGTCTGGTAGCGTTGTTGAATACCCCGCAGAATATTCAGATGCAGGTCGAGATAGTCTTCCTGCTGGTAGAAAATCCGCGAGAACTTCTGCGATGCATTGCCCGCAATATCTTCGACTGCCGCGTCCGTGACAAGATAAAGGTCGAGTTCCGGACGCAACTCCGATAACAGGTTGCCGAGTAACGGCCCACGTTCGATATCGAGCGCATCTTCGTACGCTGACTCATCGATATTGGCGAGATAGCGGTGCAGAATTTCGACGTGATTGGCAGAACGCAGTGGAAACCCATAACGGATTACCACGCTTTGAATATTGTAGTTGAACAGGACCGCGATAAGCGCATCCTCAAAACTCGGCACCGCAACAATATCGTAGATAAACTGGTCTTCCGGCCGCCGCAGTTGGCGCAGGCGCTCGCGCAGATGGCGAACATCCTCATGCGAACTTTCATCTACAAAGAGCACTTCGAAATAGGGGCGCTGCTGTCCTGATTCTTCGTGAAAATGGGTTATCTCGTTCTTGTCTTCGAGGTCCGCGGCGACACGCAGGTTAATGTGTCGGGATCGATAAGTTCCACCGGTCAAAGCGCGCACGATGCGCGACACGACGTTCGCCAGTAAAGCAAAGTTCTGCTGGTCGAAAAGTTGCCACAGCAGTTTGAAATCTTCATCGGATGGGAAAGCGCAATAACCCTCGAAGGTTTCCAGCAAGGTTATCGCGTCGCGCGACTTTTTCGTCAATGCCGCGACGTCGGCCTTGCGAATCTGTTTTTGATTCAGTCGATTGACGTATTCCTCGAGCAGGTTCCAGGTATCGAAACGCATCTGCGTCGGGCTGTGATAGAAATCGAGGTTGGTGCGCAACTTTCTTGTTATCGTTAACGAGCTGTCGTTATCAGCCATTTTGAGTCCCCCTAGGCACAGACCGCCCAGATTGTAACAGAGTAAAGGCCGCGGGGGAGGTGCCCAGCCCGTTAAATTCATTGTCGAGATAGGGCGAAATCGTTATGATTCCCGCCCTTGTAAAAATTCTCGGAATGAGACCTATGACAATTCAGTTATCTGACCAGGCACTGCTGAAGACGCAGGCCTATATCGACGGACAGTGGCAGGATGCGGACAGCGGTGAAACCGTGGCTGTCAGCAACCCCGCCACCGGCGAAGTCATTGCCGAAGTTGCCAAATGCAGCACTGCCGAAACCCGCCGTGCGATCGAAGCCGCCAACGCCGCCTTCCCCGAATGGCGCAAGCGTACCGCAAAAGAGCGCTCGGCCTGCCTGCGCAAATGGTTTAACCTGATGATGGCCGCGCAGGAAGATCTCGCGCTCATCATGACCCTCGAGCAGGGCAAGCCGCTCGCCGAGTCGCGTGGTGAAATCGCCTATGGTGCCAACTACATCGAGTGGTTCGCCGAAGAAGGCAAACGCATGTACGGTGACACGATTCCGCAACCGTCTAACGACAAGCGCATCGTCTGCATCAAACAGCCCGTTGGCGTCGTCGCCTGTATTACCCCGTGGAACTTCCCCAATGCCATGCTGACGCGCAAGATTGCGCCGGCGCTGGCCGCCGGTTGCACCGTGGTGTGCAAGCCCGCCAACGCTACTCCGCTGTCAGCCTATGCTTTCGTCGAACTGGCGGAACGCGCCGGAATCCCACCCGGAGTAATCAACATGGTCACCGGCGAGACCGCAGCGATCGGCAAGGAACTGACCTCTAACCCGATCGTACGCAAATTGACTTTCACCGGCTCGACCCCGGTCGGCAAGCAGTTGATGGCCGAATGCGCACAGACGGTCAAGCGTACCTCGATGGAACTCGGTGGCAATGCGCCGTTTATTGTCTTCGATGACGCCGACCTGGATGCAGCCGTCGCCGGCGCGCTGGTCAGCAAGTATCGCAATGCTGGTCAGACCTGCGTTTGTGCCAACCGCATGTTGGTGCAGTCCGGCGTGTATGACGCTTTCGCGGAAAAGCTGACCGCCGCCGTAGCCGGCCTCAAGATGGGTGATGGCACGCAGGAAGGCGTGACGGTCGGCCCGCTGATTACCGAACAGGCGGCCAACGACATGGAAGCCTTTGTCGCCGACGCCGTCAGCAAAGGTGCCAATATGGTCGCTGGTGGTAATCGCTCAGATCTCGGCAGCCATTTCTTCGAACCGACCATTCTCACCAACGTCACCGGTGAGATGCGCGTATTTCGCGAAGAGATCTTCGGCCCTATCGCCCCGCTGTTCAAATTTGACACGGAAGATGAAGCTGTACGGATGGCAAACGATACCGAATTCGGTCTCGCCTGCTACTTCTACTCGCGCGATATCGGCCGCATCTGGCGCGTCGCCGAAAATCTCGAATACGGCATCGTCGGCATCAACGAAGGCATCATCTCCAACGAGATGGCACCGTTTGGTGGTGTCAAGGAATCCGGCCAGGGCCGTGAAGGCTCCAAGTACGGTCTCGACGATTACACCGAGATCAAATACATGTGTATGGGAGGTATCGACAAATGAGTAACGCAGAATTGAAAATCACTGAAGTTGCAGGACTCTCCAACCAGGACTGGCAGGCGCGCAAGGACGATGCGATCGCACGCGGCGAAGGCAATATCGCCCCGGTCTATGTCGAGCGTGCGCTCGGCTCCGAGATCTGGGACGTGGAAGGTAATCGATACATCGACTTCGGTACCGGCATCGCGGTTTGTTCCGCCGGCCACAGTCATCCGAAAATCGTCGCTGCCGTCGCTGAACAGCTGCAGAAGTTCAGTCATACCTGTGTCATGGTCACCCCCTATGACAGCGCGGTACGTCTCGCCGAGAAGCTCAATGAACTGGCTCCCGGAAACTCGAAGAAAAAATCAGTCTTCGTAACCACCGGCGCCGAAGCCGTCGAGAACGCGGTCAAGATCGCGCGCGCCCACACCGGTCGTCGAGGCGTCATCGCCTTTAACGGCGGTTACCACGGCAGAACTAACCTGACCATGGGCATGACCGGCAAGATCACGCCCTACAAGAACCATTTCGGTCCTTTTCCGGCGGAGATTTTCCACGCGCGCTTCCCGATCGAGTATCACGGCATTTCCGTCGAGGATTCACTCACGGCTTTGAACGATCTATTCATAACCTCTATCGCGCCCAGCGACGTGGCCGCGATTATCGTCGAACCAGTACAGGGTGAAGGCGGTTTTTACCCCGCACCGGTGGAATTCCTGCAGGCACTCAGAAGCCTGTGCGACGAGCACGGCATCATGCTGATTATTGATGAAATCCAGACCGGATTTGCACGCACCGGCAAGATGTTCTGCAGCGAGTATGCCGGTGTCGAAGCCGACCTGATGACGGTTGCCAAGGGCATGGCCAACGGCTTCCCGATCGCGGCTGTCATCGGCAAAGCGGAGATCATGGATGCACCATTACCCGGTGGTCTTGGCGGCACTTACGCCGGCTCACCGCTCGGCTGTGTGGCCGGGCTTGCCATGATGGAAGTGATCGAGGAAGAGAAACTTGTTGATGGAGCACTGCGGGTCAGCGAGACCTTTGCGGCACGCCTGCAGGCTTTGCAGGCCAGCTTTCCAGAAAAAATCGGCCAGCTGCGCACCAGCCATGGCGCAATGATGGCGATGGAACTGGTTAGCGACGGCGACGCCAACAAGCCCGATGCAGCACTGACCAAAGCGCTGGTGGGCAAGGCTTACGAGAACGGCCTGGCACTGCTGAGCTGTGGTGCCCGCGGTAACGTCATCCGCTTCCTGCCGGCGCTCAATATCAGCGATGCGCTGATCAACGAAGGCATGGATATCCTCGAAAGCTGTTTGCAGGAGCTGGTCTGATCTGGCGAACACCCTGCGATTGGCGGGCTTCCTGCCTTAATTACCGTTACCGGCCATCCCCGCGCGCGCGGGGATGGCCTACTCGCTGGCTGTAGTAAACAGGTGAAGTGCCACTGCAGAACAGGCTAACACTGAAGCCATCAGTCGCTGGAACACAACCGCGCACCAAACAGAACCCTGCCCTGGTGGCAGCATTCAAGCATTGAACCGGGCCACAGGTTGAAGCCTATTGGTCTTTCGACAGCGGCTCGTTGAGCTCGAAGACGTAGCCGTTCGGATCCTTGAAGAAGGCGATGATGCGCGTGCCGGCATTCATCGGGCCGGGCTCACGCACGAACTCGACGCCTTCCGACTTGAGATACTCGGCAGTCGCGTAAACGTCTGATACCTTGAGCGCCATGTGTCCCCAGGCGCTGCCGAAATCATAAGGCTCTTGCTGGTCCCAGTTGTAGGTCATCTCGATGGTCGTGCCTTCGTCTTCGCCCTGGTAGCCGACGAAGGTATTGGTAAAACGTCCCTCGGGATACTCCGTCTGACGCAGAATTTTCATCCCCAGGATGCGGGTATAGAAATCCAGGGTTTTTTCCTGGTCGAAGACTCGAATCATGGTGTGATCGAGACGGAAATCGGGCTTACTCATGTTGATCCTCTGTTAGATTAATGCCGAGCGAATCGCATCGGCGACCCGCTCCTGAAATTTGCGCACACTGTTTTCCCAGTGCGGCGACAACAGCCCGCCCTGTGCGGCCAACGGCGAATGCCGCCCCTGCTGCAGGCGAACACACATCTCGTGGTCTTCGAGATGCACGCTGTGCCACAATTCGCTGAGCTGCTGGATTTTCGCGTCACTATACCCTGCGCCCTTATGCGCGTAAATGACGCGCTGCTGGCGCGTCAGCCCCGAGGCCAACGGCTCGTTCAGATGGACTCCCATCTGGTCGGGTTGATAAGTGCCCATGACGAAATTCGGGAACAGCGTCAGGTAATGCGAGGTCACCCCGAGTGTCCCAGCCTTCGCATTGGCAACCTGCGCTTCGCTCAATTCCACCGCACTGCCCAGGCAATGCTCGTCAACTACGGTGTAGTGGTCCTCGAGCGGCTGCTCGGTGGTGCTCTTGTGCACGAACTGCACATGGTAAGGTTCGATGAAATTCTCCATCAACAATTTCCAGTTGCAGGACACCTCGCCGAGATCAATGGTCGCCACAGGCAGATAGTCGCTGACCTCGGTATCGCCCAGCTGACGCTTGATCGGTGCCAGGAATTCATCAAAAGCCATAGGCTCAGGCGACAGATTGACGAAGATCCAGTCGTGCCAGACCTCACAGTTAACCGTCGCCAGCCCATTATCCTCGTAATTGAAACCCGGCGGACACGAAGTTTGCTGCCCGCCGAAATAAGGGGCATTCTTTAGCGCGCCGCAAAGGTCATAACTCCAGCTGTGATAAGGGCAGCGAATGAGTTTGCCACAATTACCCGCAGCATCGATCAATTTCAGATTGCGGTGGCGGCAGACATTGTGGAAAGCAGTGATACGCTGCTGTTGATCACGCAGCAGGAACAGAGGCAAGCCTCCAACCTGGATGGGCTGGACGTCACCGGACTGCGGCAGTTGGTGGGCGTAACCGACAAAAACCCAGTTGTTGGTAAACAACTGCTCGCGTTCGAGCTGCATGAAGGCTTCGCTGGTATAAGCCTCACCCGGCAGGCCATGGACCTCTGCATCAGTGGCATAAAATTCGTTTAACAGTGTGGCATCCAACATAACCAAACCTCCGTCGGGCGTAGCACAATTTAGCATACGAATTAGTAGATGCAATCAGTTAAATTGGCCCAGATTACGTTATCCGCATATTATTTTGCAATAATTGTCATTTTCATCAATAATCCTGCGCATTATTCTACGATAACAACAGTATGCCCTCTGAAGCAGCTACACCCATCGCGCCCGGCAAGAGCCGCGGAATCGCCTCCATCGAGGACGATTTGAATCGTGAGATCATCAAAATACTGCAGCAGGACGGGCGCCTGCCTTACAAGGACATTGCCACCTCTCTCAAGGTATCCGAAGGCACAATTCGCAATCGCGTGCAGTCGATGAAGCAAAGCGGTGCGCTGAAAATTGTCGCGCTCGCCGATCCGATGGCGATCCGCTACAAGGCCGACGCGATGATCGGCATCAAGGTGGCAAACCCGTCAACACCGCGCACCGTCGCCCATCGGCTAAGCGAATGCGGCGAGGTGGTTTACGTACTCTGGGTTTCGGGCCGTTACGATCTGCTGATCGAAGTGGTCTGCGAAACTCGCAGCGCCTTTCAGTCGTTCCTGGAGCAACACTGTTTCGGACA
>Ga0316196_10000527_pt1 | contig 15182 bp, 14 predicted proteins | sample Eddsed2cm_MG_FD_204938 | JGI IMG/M metagenome (GOLD analysis project Ga0316196, IMG submission 204938) | Coastal sediment microbial communities from Maine, United States - Eddy sediment 2 cm | ecosystem: Environmental > Aquatic > Marine > Coastal > Sediment | place: USA: Maine | collected... | reverse complement strand
AAAAGAAGGAAGGTCTTTCAGAAGAAAGCGCATTAAAAATTACTCATTTCCATATAGGCAGAGTTGTTGTTTTGACCAGCTTGTTGCTATTTGTAGGTTTTTCCATTTTGTTGTTGGCCAGCTTGAAAACAGTTTTCTATTTCGGACTACTTTCAATCATTTCTGTTATTGCCGTTTTTTACGGCGATATTATTATTTTAACCCTATTATTGAAGAGATGGAAATGATTAACCTTTATTAGTTGAAGGTTTTGGAGAAGGTTCTTTTGTCAATATGGGTCCATGCCACAATCTCATATAATTCTTAAAAAAAGAAAACCTTCCTTTGTTGGATTTAATATACTTCGGCAAATGTATCCAAGGGATCTGTGGATTTTGATGGTGTGCCAGATGAATATTAAAATTGAGATAAATAATATTCAACCATTTCGGAATAGTCAAATTATGAGCACCATTTATTATGTCACGAGGACTAAAAGCATGATTGACATAATTTTGTGAAGACCAGATGAAACCGTGTATTATATAAAAGATAATCCATGTAATAAAATCCCAGCCAATAAGCCATAAACTGAATACTTGAAAAACTATAATTATTATAGATTCAATTTGAAAGAACTTCATTTTGAACGAATTATCCAGGCCTTCTACAAAACCTCTCATTTCTTTATGATGCTTAAATATCTTTGACCGTATCATATTTGGGGAGATAGCAAAAATGACTATGCTCAACCACAGTGAAAAATAACCAAAACCAACCATCATTAAATATAAATTACCATATCGTACCCACCTGTTTTGATGTTCATAATATAAGTCCCACATTTCTTCATCCGTTCTGTTTTTTTTGTGATGTTTGAGATGGCAATGACGAAAAAAATGATAGGAAACACCAAACAAGGTACTTAGAAATTGACCTAAAAATAAGTTCAAATTTTGATTAGGATGCAATGTTTTGTGCGCAGCTTCATGCATGAGTGAATAAACTGGAATCATAAGTATCCCAAAGGCCAAACCTAAAAGTAGCTTCATTCCAATTTCCGGGGTGTTTGATCCGACTTGAAGAAGAAAAAAGTAAAGTACCGTACATATGATGATGATTGTAACATTAAGTTTTGTAGGTATTTGATATAGATCTTTCATATAGGATTATTTGCGGATGGAGTAGGCGGCCACCTTCCCGTAAACAAATGAGCGATCATTGGCATAAATTTGTTTACTCAAGGTCTCGTCTTTTACAATCCTATCCTTTAATTTATCCGGTACGTCCCTCGGAATCATCAGGTTTCGAAAAATGACCCTTGCTCCTTTTCTAGCGGTTTTGTGTATGCCAAGAAATAAGCGATGTGTTTCCTTCTCGCTCATCAATTCGCAAATATTTGATAAGGCAAAACAGTCAATACTTAAGTCTGGCATTGAATCTAACCAACCTTGAGCGTCTGCGGTTATGATTTTAATTCGATCCAATTTTGCTTTTATCATTTCATAGTTCTCTTCTTTGAGATAATTAGGTACTTCATGATCATTTTGGAATTTCCCTAAGAGGTAAAGTGAAAGAAAGTAATTTCCTTTTATTGGAATATCTCTAAATGCATTCTTGGCTCGTTTATAAAAACTCTCTGAAAATGATGTACTCCCATCATCAAAATGAAAATACTCAGCTACTAAACCTCGTTTTGCAAGCATTCGTTTGTTGAATAATATCTTAAAAATGTAATGAAATCGTTTTGTATTCCATATTTTATCGAAATAAGTTTCTTGCTCTTGTTTAGACTTTTCATTAAAGAGGCCTAGAACTCTTTTCTTGCCTTGCAATAGCATAATGAATTTACCGGCAATTTTTATGAACTTTTCAAATTGGCCATTCATGATAAATCCATTCTTAATTATTTTATTTTGCTCATCCCAATATTTGCGAGCATCCTCACTCAACAAGGGTTTTATCTTTTCATATTGCTCCAACCTATTTTTAGAATCTCTTAACCCTGCAAAGGATGTAAATGCAATAAAATCTAAACTTTTAATTGCAGCTACCTTTAGTTCTAATAAATAGGATTGTGTCGGATTAATATCAAGAGTGTAAATTACCTGAGGGTCAAACAACAGAAATCCTAACACATTGCAGCCCCCGGAAGTAATGGCCATTAAGGCATCATCCTTTTTAATTTTCAAAACGACATGATCACTTTCAGGATCTTCCCAATTATGCGTAAAAACTAATTTAAATAATGAAACCTGGTCCTTTTGGTTTTTCATCAGAATTATTTTAAAACCTGTTAATTAATAATCAGTCCTTTCGAGTTATAAAAAGGTGCCACTGTAATTCCATGTTTTAAACCAAGTTCATAAATCTCTTCAATTTTATCAATAGAAATGTTGCCCTTCCCAATAGAGTAATCTTCATATTTGTTTTCAAAAGCCAAAATCATCGCCTCAAGAATACAGCCATGGATAATATTTGGGGCCGGATATTGGTAAAATGAATCTGTATAATCTGGATAAAACTCGAAACCAAAGTTTACCTGTCCCATGCCTCCATGGAAAATTAGATCGAAATTATTCTCAACTTTTGAGTCGAGATTTTTTGGATAGCCGGCATCAGAGATAATCACATTTTCCTTACAATTCGAAATTTCAGTTATATTGGAACTGGCAACGCAAATAATGATATCTGCTTTTGGAATTAAATCCCCTAAGGTGATTGAATAATCGTTTTCAATATTTTCGTCATCAAGCTGATCTGATAATTTCTTAAGTTGCTTTTCATTACGTGCGCAGAGGAGTAATTTGTGAGTCCTGTTTTTCAAATATTGCACGCAAGCCATGCCAATATCGCCTGTTGCACCAACAATTAAAACTGAAGATAGTTTTAGGTCAACATTCTTTTGAAAAGCTGCTTTTTCTATACTTTTTACAATAAACGCAGAAGTAAGTGTATTTCCTGTTGTAAACTTTGAATTTTTCGTAGATAAAGAATCGAAGTTTCCCTCTAATACAATAGAAGTAAAACCTCCTAAGGCCACGACTTTAGCACCCATCTTCTTTGCACAGGCTATGCCATCATGAACCTTTTTAATATTTGATCGCAAATAACTAGTATTGAGCTTATCTGGCTCAATAAATGTATCAATATAAACACCATTTATAGTGGCTCCTGTTTTTGAATTTACTTTTACCCGAAACAAATCTCTGGCAGGAATGAATGGGAAAATGTTTTTAATCTTTTCCAATGAAAGATCTCCCTGACTTTTATTTCTTAGACTATTAACAAAAGCCGCAATATTTTTCCATGAATCCTGATGTCCTACAACAGCAAAGTCTAAGCAGGGAGTTGAGCTATCCATACTATTGATTTTTCTCCAGGGATTCCAATATTGTCGAGTGTTTTTGCATAAAGTGACAAGGCGTTACCACGCATCTTTTCTATCTCAAGTCCAACATGATGCAAAGATCCTTTCATGCAATCACCATTGCATACACCACAATGTCCACGTATGTCTGTTGTGGCAGAAAACTGCGCTAGAATAGTCATACAATTGAAATGAATCTCCTCAAATTTATTTATGAAGGCCTCAGGATCTTCTTTTAATTCTGAAACCAATATATCTGTAGAATGCTCCAAATGCTCTTTTTCCTCATCTGCTATAGCAAGAAACAATCTTCCAGCTTCGCCACCAATTGCCGTTCCCACATCTGTATACATCGAAACTGCAAATGATTCTAAAATCACTTCTTGAATTATCAGACACGCGATGAAATCCTTTTTTTTGGCATAAGACAAAAATTGCTCTCGTATATTACGCCAATATTCTCCTTTCAAATTTATTTTCGTTTTCAAACCTGTTTTTTTCGCATAATCCAAAAATACTTCTGCATGCATTCTTTCACTATTCGCATGTTCCACGGCTTCTATTTTTTCAGTATAATCATCTATCGTCTCTGCAAGAGATGCGAAGTTTGACATACCAATGAGTTCGCCTGTTATTGCTTGCGAAAACAAATCAGAAATGACATTAAATTTTTCTAAACTTTCGTGCTCTTTTGGTAATGGCTCCATATTTGTTGGTTTTTACAGTAATATCGTTAATATCAGACCAATGAAAAGTCTTCATAAGGAATTCCAGACTTCACTTTATCAATTAGGTTTTGATTATTTTTTAAACTAGTCAACATCCCTATTGAATTAAAAGTGAACTTCAGTATTTTAGAAAAATGCTGTTGTAAAGGATCTTTTTCGTGACACCCAATAGACACAAAGGAATAAGATTTATTATAGGCTATGTTTCTGGCATGATCAATCAGCAGCTTAAGTGCTTTTTTTTCAGAAAGGTTAATCGCAAGGTATTTTATATAGATCATTTTAACCGGTTGATTCAAGGTTGGCATTTTTGAAAATCCAAATATTGGATTTACTACATTTAATAACTTCAGCATTAGATTCAATTTCCACGAAACTTTTATCACTACATTCTGTTTGATTGGCATTGTATCAATTATACTCATTGCTCCTATTAAAGTGCCTTTATAGCAAATGGTATATATACTTGTTCCTTCAAGTTGGATATTTGTTATAGGAGTTCTAAGATCATATCTTTGGTACTTTGCTCCAATGAATGCGATTAACTCTTCTGATATTTCCGACACTTCAATGGTGTAGTCAGGATTCGACCATTTAAACTGTTTGCCGATAAATTGATAAACAGTAAACAAGCCGATATTTTCAAAATTTGTGTATTCAGATTTGTTCTTTGAAAATGAAACTGGTTTTTTGTTGCCCTTAGAAAAGTTAAAAAAAACAAGATCAAAGTCTAATTCATAAAGCTTTGCTGCCAAAACGCTTAAAAGTTTCATTCCAACACCCTTATTTCTATATGATTTTAGTACTTTAAAATCACCAACGTATTGGACAGGATACAGTTTACCATCGATATAACAATTTTGTAATGATGCACAAACCGCTCCGATAATCTTTTGGTTTTCTTCGGCAATTATTACTAAACTCTTGCCCCGTAATTCCAGAATTTTGAAGAAATCGGGATTTCTATCAATACGAAGGGATATATTACCTTCCATACTTACAGAAGAGGTTAACTCCAACAAACCAAGATTATCACTTTTACTGGCAATTCGGAATTCTACCATATTTAAGGATATAGATAAATAGAAAATTGGGGAATCTAAATATAAAACTAAAATTCTAAAATGGAAATTATCTAAATAATTAACTGATAATGATTATGGCATTATTTTTTATTTTAATTGTTTCTCGGATTTCTAGAGACATTCCTTATGTACCTTCTTTTTAATGTTTATCCATGTCCTTATTGCTTTTGGTATTATATCTATATTACTAAATCCGGTTTTAAAAAGACTTATGCACGGAGTGCGCTGATTTATTCTATTTCTAAGATAAACGCTCCTTTTTCACCGGTATAATAAAATGGCAGTTTTCTGTCTGAACACGATTTTTTCCACCTTGGGATATCACTTTTATAATTGCTTCCATCTGCTATGATGATTTTGGGTTTTATGGAGTTCAGGAATCGGTTAAGGTTTATTTTAGGCGAATTTCCAAGGATTACATAGTCGGTTTTCAGGAATTTTTGGGAGATAATTTCAGGCTTATTCAAGATTAACAGACTTTGACCCTTAAAGTGATAGCTGTTTTGTAGCGTTTTGTAGTTAACTTTTTTGATGTTTTCTTCTACCACAAGATCTTTAACCAGTTTTATCACGGCAACAGAATCTAAGCAATTTACATCTAAGTAATTACCTTTCTTATATAGAAGAGCCGAGGTTCCGGTTTTATGCAAAACCATAATTTTTTGTTCCCTGCCTTTTTTTAATGTAAAAGAAATAAGCCATAGCTGTAAGCCTATAATGCACAGAGCTGCTGCCAGAATGTTTTTAAATTTATTCTCGGTGAGACTATATACCAAAGTAAAAATCAGCAAATAGCTCAATACAAGTTGTGAAGCATCAAAAGGGATATCCTTGAAAATAAAGGATTCTTGTTGGGCTACCCATTCAATAACATTATTCATCAGGGTTATAAGCTTATTGTATATTACGGATAAACTATTTGGAAGGATATTTACAAGCATGAGGGCTATGATCAGAAAACCTAATCCTAGAATTAAACCTAAGAATGGTATAATGAGGAGATTTGAAATAAAAAATAATCCGGGGAACTGGTGAAAATAGAAAAGGCTAATGGGTAGTACCCCAACTTGAGCGGCTATGGAAATTGATACTAATTGCCAGCATTTTTTAAGAATCATATTTTCCGGATTCCAGAAGTGTTGTAATTTTGGAAACAACCAAAAAATTGAAAATACTGCCGCATAGCTCAATTGAAACCCCACTTGAAACAGTAATATTGGATCATAGGTCAATAGAATAAAAAACATGGATAATGCCAGGATATTAAAAGTACTGGTTGGCCTGTTCAGGTACATGGCATAGGCGACAAAAGAAAACATACTAACCGCTCTTATTACAGAAGGTGATAAACCAGCCAGCAAGGCATATCCCCAGAGAAGAATCACCGTAAGTAGCAAGGCGATAATCTTTCCCCTGGGTAATCGTTCCAGAGGTTTTAGCAGAAATTGACATAACAATAATACTATTCCAATATGTAATCCCGAAACGGCCAGGATATGCACCGCACCTGCATTCTTATAATTCTTGTATGTTTCTTCACTAATATCATTGCGTTGTCCCAGAAGCAGGGCCTGGATAATTCCAAGCTCATCTGTTCCAAAATTGGACTTGGCTAAACCCGATATAATTTTGTGTCTTACGGCCGCAGTGAGACCCAATAAAGTTATAGAAGCATTCTTTTTAATAAAATAATCCCGCCTGTTTAATTTAAGTTGATGGAGAATGCCCAATTTTTTAAGATATTCTGCATAATTAAATCCATATGGATTAAGGGGCAAACTAATTTCTTCAAGCAGATTCAGCGTGTAAATTTCGTCATCTACTTTGAATATCTGATTAAGTGTGTCTTTTTTAGTAATAATGAGAATCCTTCCATTTGCTGATATCCCATCAATCTCAATTACATCAGCCATAAAGCGTTCATTGTAGCTGTTGGGCTTAAGGATTTCATGGATTTTAAGATGTAAATATTGTTCGGTTGGCAGCTTAAAGTTGGTGTAATGTTTTGAATTGTTATCAGGTAAAGTCAGTGCCACGGACATCATGCCTAAACAAATTGTGCACAATAGGGAAAGGAAACCAAAGGGCAGATTATCCAGTCTATTTTTCCGCGTCCAAGATATTCCCAGTAAAACTATGAACACACTGGTAAGTGCTGTCGATAACAAAAGGGAAATATTGTTATAATACCCTATAAGTATTCCGAAAATCAAAAACAGAGTTAGCTTTACCGGAATAAAATCCAATAGCTTCATGGAATTTATCAGCTTAATTGTACAGGCTATAAATGTAGTATTGGGGACTGAATGTTAAGTTCAGTTAACAAAATTAGATTGAAATGAATAATTTGGAAAAACCTATCCGATAGGACTGGAAGGTTCCAATCAAAGAACTCTGGTTGCCTTAACGAAAGCATAGTTCCAGAATCCTTCTTGTAAAGAAGAAACAATGACTCCCCTTGAAGAAGTGGCATGAATAAACTTTATATCACGTCCGTCTACGGCAACTACAAGTCCGACATGATTAATTTTTTTTCCTTTTTTAGTCGTTTTAAAGAACAAAAGATCACCTTTGGTTACTTTTTTTAAATTAATCTTCTTTCCTTCAAGGGCCATTTGATTAGATACCCTGGGCAACGGAATATCGTTTTTTCCAAAAGAAACATAAAGCAATCCGGAACAATCCATGCCCTTTTTTGTTGTCCCTCCATACTTATAACGGACCCCTGAATAAGCCATAGCGGAATTTATAATTAAATCGGCTTTTTCGAGGACAACGACAGTTTTTGTAGAATCAGGTAACTTCTTTTCTGTGACTAAACTATCATTTTCTGATGCGGCTACAGTAATCGTTCTTTCCTTGCCATAGGTGGTGTTCTTTTTAACAATGCCACATCCGGTAAGCAGTATACTGATAAAAAAAATAAAAAACTTTCTATTCATCCTAAGACAAAAATGATCTACTGGGAATCAAAATTAAGCATTTTCTACAATAAGTGCGGCAGCCTTTTCACTTGCACCTTTCCCGCCAAGCTTTTTTTCTAACTCGTTATAAGCCTTTAATTGTGCTTCGCGCATGGGACCATCAAGGATTTTGGTTAACTCTTGCTTCAGGTTTTTTGTGGTTAAATCTGCCTGAATCAGTTCTTTTACTACTTCTTTGTCCATAATCAAATTAACCAGTGAAATATAATCCAAAGTGATTATTCTTTTCGCAATCTGATAGGAAATCCAATTGCCTTTGTAGCAGACAACCTGCGGGACTTTTAATAAAGCAGTCTCAAGGGTAGCAGTGCCACTGGTTACCAGAGCGGCATGTGAATGACTCAACAACTCGTAGGATTTATTAAAAACAAGATTTACAGGATAATTTTTTAAGAATTCTGAGTAGAAATCAACATCCAGACTTGGAGCCCCCGCAATTACAAATTGATACTCTGAAAACGAAGGTGTAATCTTTAACATCAGGCCAAGCATTTGTTGAACTTCCTGTTTCCTGCTGCCGGGGAGGAGGGCAATAATGGGTTTATCAGGATCCAGTTTATGTTCAATTCTAAAATCTTGCTCATTACCAATATCAATTTGCCCTATTGCATCAATTAATGGATGCCCGACAAAATTTACCGGGTAGTTGTGTTTTTTTTCATAGAACTCCTTTTCAAATGGCAGAATGACATACATCGCATCAATATCTCTTTTGATATTTTTGATACGACCTTCCCTTGAAGCCCATATTTGAGGTGAAATGTAGTAATTAGTACGGTATTTATGTTCCTTTGCCCAGCTGGCAATTCTCAAATTAAAACCTGAATAATCAATAAAAATAATGACATCCGGATTATATGATTTAATATCTTCCTTACAGAATTTAATATTTTTAAATATGTGGTTTAGATTGGTAATTACCTCCAAAAACCCCATAAAAGCCATCTCCTTGTAATGCTTTACAAGAGTACCACCGGCTTTTTGCATTTGATCACCGCCCCAACAACGGATTTGGGCCTTAGTGTCTTTAGCAAGAATTGCTTTAATAAGATTTGATCCATGCAGATCCCCGGAAGCTTCCCCGGCGATAATATAATACTTCATTCTAGAAAATCTTATAGTAGAGAATTACCATAGCAGTAAGCAAAGTGGCAATTAATACTCCCTTTGCCCTTTGATCTCTTCTTAATTTCAGAAAGCCAAAAAAGGCGATCAGATTTAAAATTGCGCCCAAGGCTAGTAAACTGCCAATATGCCCTTGTTTAAATGCTGCATTGAACGTTTCCATAATCCCAAAATCGGAAAATAGGAGTATATACAAAAGTGTTCCTATGATATTGGCAATAATTCCTACTGCGAAACCAATTACTATTTCCTTTTTATTATTCATTTAAAGACCAGCTGTTTATATCCTGTATGACGTGATGTGCCGTTAAATCGAACTGTGTGGGCACTACCGAGATATAGCCATTACTTAATGCCCATTCATCGGTATCTTCACCTTTATCTAATAGTTCAAATTCACCGGTAAGCCAATAGTAATCTTTGCCCATTGGATTGGTTCGTTTATCAAATTTTTCTTTCCAGTTGGCTCTTGCCTGTCTGCATACTTTTATTCCTTTTATGCCTTCACCATTGGTTTTAGGAATATTTACATTGAGAACCACTCCTTTAGGAATTCCTTTGCTTAATGCTTCTTCTGTAATTTTTTTTACTGCTATTTCAGCGGTTTTAAAATTTGCTTCCCATGAATAATCGCATAAGGAAAATCCAATAGCCGGTATGCCTTCAATTCCTGCTTCGATGGCAGCACTCATGGTTCCTGAGTAGATAACATTTATAGAAGAATTGGAACCGTGATTTATACCGCTTACGCAGAGGTCTGGTTTTCTCCCAAGTATTTCCTGAAGCGCCAATTTTACGCAATCGGCAGGGGTTCCGCTGCAGCTGTACTCTTCATGGCCTCCATTTTCAAGATCTATAGTAACTTTCTTGGAGTAAAGTGTATTATCCAGCGTTATGGCATGTCCCATTCCCGATTGTGGACTATCTGGCGCAACAACTACTACTTCTCCAATTGCCTTCATATAGCGAACCAATGCTCTTAAGCCCGGGGCCGTTATTCCATCATCATTGGTAACCAGAATAAGGGGTTTTTGCATACTGTATACTTTCTACGGCAAAAATACGTTTTTAATATGTTATTATGGCGCGCGAATGGAGGCCCTGTTCAAAAACAATAGTTATGGTATGTTCTTGAATATAGTTCCTCTTTACTGAAAAATCCAGTGCAACGGGTTAATTATTAAAGCTTGCTGGAAACAAATCCTAATGATGTTTAACAAAAAATTAATGCTACTGGCTTGCAACGTGGCATGGTTTTTTCAGTATCTTAGGGAATTCATTGGCATTGCTATGCTTTTTTATATTATTTAAGTTTGTTATTAAGTGGGTTAATAAGAGCCACACCTAAAAAAAAATACATGAAAAGAAACCTCATACTTGGATTTTTGGTGATACTTATTGCGGTTGCATCATGCAGTTTTACCAATAAGTCATTTGAAAATGATGATAAGGATAAATTACTCTTAGATCTTATTACATATATTTTGGAACGCGGGCACTATGAACCTAAAGAAATTAATGATGATTTCTCAGTTAGTGTTTTTGAAGATTTTATAGATGTTATTGACCCTACAAAAAGATACTTTTTGGAGGAAGATATTTTGGAATTTGAGAAATACAAATTTCAAATAGATGATCAGATAAGAAATACAGATATATCTTTCTTTAATATCGTTTATGCCAGATTCATGAAGCGAATGGAAAATGCTAAATCCGTTTATGCGGAGGTTTTAAGTGATCCTTTCGATTATACAATCGAAGAATCTATTAATATAGATTACAAGGACCAGACATTTGCAGCAACGAGAAATGAACTTAAAGAACGATGGAGGAAACAATTAAAATATGCCACTATTGGAACTTATGATTCTAAGTTCAAAGAGCAGGAGCAAAAAAAGAAGGATGATTCAGATTATGAGAGTATAGCAGTTTCGCAAATGGAATCAGAGGCCAGAGAATCTACTAAAAAGACGCTGGATGAATATTTCGACTTTGTAGACGATCTCAAGCGGGAAGATTGGTTTGTATACTATATCAATACAATTGTTGATGAGTTTGACCCTCATACGTATTACTTCGCTCCGGAGGATAAAGATAAATTTGACATTAGCATGTCCGGTAAATTTGAAGGGATAGGTGCAAGATTGCAAAAAAAACCGGAGGGCGCTAAGATTGTTGAAATCATTTCCGGTGGACCTGTTTGGAGAAATCAGCAACTGGAAGTTGGAGACGAAATATTAAAAGTAGGGCAGGAGGGCGAGTTGCCGGTAAATATTGTCGGAATGCGTTTGGATGATGCTATTAAACTAATTAAAGGCCCTAAGGGTACGGTGGTTGATTTAACCGTTAGGAAAGTGGATGGCTCTATCGAAGAAATTTCAATTACAAGAGATGTAGTTGAACTTGAAGAAAGTTATGCTAAATCTGCAACGGTTATTAAAGAAAATCAAAAATACGGGATTATAAACCTTCCTAAATTCTATGTGGATTTTAATGATTATGCCGAAAGAAATGCAGCCACAGATGTGGCCAAAGAAGTTGAACTTTTAAAGCAGGAAGGCGCAGAAGGCCTTGTAATTGATCTTAGGGACAATGGAGGTGGATCTCTTAAAACGGTCGTGGAAATGGCCGGTCTTTTCATAAAAGATGGTCCTGTGGTTCAGGTCAGGTCTTCCGGCAAGGAAAAAGATGTTTATGAGGATAAGGATGAACGAATTCAATGGGATGGTCCGCTAGTTATTTTAGTGAATGAACTTTCTGCCTCAGCTTCTGAAATATTGGCAGCTGCCATGCAAGATTATAAAAGAGCTGTAGTGATTGGCAGTAAGCAGACTTTTGGTAAGGGAACTGTCCAAAATGTGATCCCTTTAGAAAATATTGTTAGAAGTAATGAGCATGGTGATCTTGGAGCTATAAAACTAACAACTCAAAAGTTTTATAGGATAAATGGAGGATCAACACAGTTGGAAGGAGTTAAAAGTGATGTTGTAGTTCCGGATAGGTACAGTTATATCGACCTGGGGGAAAGAGATCAGCGTAACCCTTTAAGCTGGGACAAAATATCACCGGCAGATTACGAACCATGGGATGGCTATATCGATTATGAAACTACTATTGAGAATAGTACCAAACGGATGGCTGCGAATCCTCAGATTGCGCTAATTGAAGAAAACGCCAAATGGCTTAAGGAACAGCAGGATGAAAATGTGGTTTCTCTGAATTTTGAGATCTACAAAAAGGAAGAGAAAAAGGATAAAGCAAAATCTACCTATTTTAAGTCTATTTCAGATTACGACTCGCATTTGACATTTGAATCTCTTAAATACGAAGAAGAACTTTTTACCAAAGATCCTGTTTTAAGGGAAAAACGCGACCGTTGGCATAATAATCTTGCAAAGGATGTCTATGTAGAAGAGGCAATAAATGTGCTTCAGGATTTGAAAATAAATAATATTAAAAACGGTAAATTAGCAAGCGTAAAAGACTAGCATATAAGTGTTTATAGTTAAGAAAAGAGCTCCAGTAATTTTACCGGAGCTCTTTTTTTGTTCTTTTTATAACTTATAGGTCTTAAAAATTACATTTTAAGGTTATCTCTTTGACCTGCTGTTTTTAAACCGGTTTTCCTAAATAGCGCTTTTAAGTTTGTCTGCGTGTATTTTTCTAAGCTTTGCCAATTTTGGAGTAATTACAAAATTGCAGTAACCCTGACTCTGGTTATTCCTATAATAATCCTGATGATATTCCTCGGCCTCATAAAATATTTTTAATGGACTTAATTCTGTTACTATCGGAATCTCGTAATAAGAAGACATCTCGCTTAGAACCCCTTCTGCCAACTCTTTTTGATTTTGGTCATGGTAAAAAATGACTGAACGGTATTGTGTCCCAATATCTGCACCCTGCCTGTTGAGTGTTGTAGGATCGTGGGTAGTCATAAAAATTATTAATAAATCGTGTAAAGAAATAACGCCAGGATCAAAGCTTAGCTGTATTACCTCCGCATGACCTGTGAGCCCAGAGCATATTTCTCTATAAGTTGGCTTGCCCGGAGCATTCCCCCCAGAATATCCTGAGACTACCTTTTCTACCCCCTTCACCTCCAATAGGACAGCTTCAGTACACCAAAAACATCCTCCGCCCAGAGTTATCAATTCCAAGTTTTTACTTTCCATCAATAACCTCCTTTTCAATTATCATAGACTCAGAGTTAATACAATAGCGAAGACCACTAGGTTCAGGGCCATCTGGAAATACATGCCCCAAATGCGCGTCGCAGGTATTACAAAGGACCTCTACCCTAATCATTCCAAATGTGACATCCTTTTCATATTTTATGGCATTTTCTGCTATAGGTTGTGTAAAACTGGGCCAACCTGTTCCTGATTCAAATTTAATAGTGGAATCAAATAGAGGAGTGCTGCAACATACACAGGAATATTTACCTGCATCATGTATGCTGCATAATGCTCCTGAATGAGGGGCTTCAGTTCCTTTTTTTCTGGTAATCCGAAATTGGTCAGGCGTAAGTATGTCACGCCATTCATTTTCTGTTTTTTCAACGCGCCTTTCCGGGGCGGGATTTCCGTTTGCTGTAAAGCTTATTATGTTTTTCCAAGTCAACATCCAATTACAATTATGGTGAGTATTTTAAATTTAATTTTTATAATATTCTATAAATTCCCTGAAAGGGAAAATAAGTAATTTTTGTCGGATTACTTGCTGCTAACTTACAATCTATTCAACATAAAATTCAATGAAATTAAATTAACTTTGATCTATGAGGCAAAGCAGATCACGAAGAACGAATAGAAATATTTATATGTTTTTGTTGATCCTTTGCATAGTAGGTTTTTGGGTGTTTGAGAATTTTTACACTCCCGATTTGTATTCTGCCCCTCCGAATGAAGTTTTAACTTCTGAAGTGCCGGATAGAATATTACCAGCTTCAACTTCGGGTGAAATAGTAATTCATAGTAATTATATACTTTCCTATAAGGAACGTTATGAGCAGGCCGAGTGGGTAGCATATGTGCTAAATCGAAGTCATCTTACCTATGATGACAGGGAGCGTCCTGATTATATTGAGGACCCTAAAGTAAGCACTAAATCTGCTGACTGGAGAAATTATAAAGGCTCGGGATATGACAGGGGGCATCTTTGTCCGGCAGGAGACAGAAGGTTTTCAGTTTATGCCTATAATGAAACTTTTTATACCAGCAATATTACACCTCAAAAGAATGATTTTAATTCCGGGATATGGAACCAATTGGAAAAGAAGATAAGAAGTTGGAGTAAACAATATGAGAGCCTCTACATAATTACTGGTGGAATTCTGGAAAAAGGCCTTCCGACGATTGGTGAAGAAGATGTGGCAGTCCCGAAAAGGTATTATAAAATTGTAGTCAAAGAAGAGGGTAAGGATATAAAAGTTCTTGCTTTTCTAATTCCTCACAAGGATACCAGGGAACCGCTTATAAATTTTTTGGTGACCATAGATGATTTGGAGGAGGTTAGCGGGATAGATTTTTTTAATAAAATGGATAAAAATATAGAAACTCGCCTGGAACAAAGTATAAATACAAATCATTGGAGCTTCTAGCCCCACTCATTTAGCCTGTTAGCATCTAATTTCAGGAATATAAATAAAAGAATTGTAAATCCTAAAAGACCGGAGCCTCCGTAACTGAAGAAAGGTAATGGAATGCCAATTGTCGGGAGTACGCCAATGACCATTCCTATATTGATAAAGTAATGAATCAGCAGTATAGATATTACTCCGTATCCATACATTCGGCTAAAATCATTTTTTTGCCTTTCGGCCAGATAAACCAGTCGTAAAAGTAACATGGTAAAGAGGATCACAACAATGGTTGTGCCCAGAAATCCCCACTCTTCACCCACCGTACTA
>Ga0316196_10000526_pt1 | contig 15200 bp, 10 predicted proteins | sample Eddsed2cm_MG_FD_204938 | JGI IMG/M metagenome (GOLD analysis project Ga0316196, IMG submission 204938) | Coastal sediment microbial communities from Maine, United States - Eddy sediment 2 cm | ecosystem: Environmental > Aquatic > Marine > Coastal > Sediment | place: USA: Maine | collected... | reverse complement strand
TTCACATCGATCAGCTTGACCTCGCGTTGTCGCAGGGCGCGATTACGTCGAAGGTTCGCTTAGTCGTCGGCGAGACTGACGCCGATCGTTTTACCTGGCCGGCCGTTTTGCTCGCACTCGACGCCAGCATCGACATCAGCATGCCCGCTGAACTCGTCAACCACCTGACGACCATGGACCCGCAAATGCACGCCGCCATCGCAGGTGGCTACCTGAGAAAAAATGGCGATGTTTACGAGATGCAGGCGGCCTTCAAAAAAGGACTCTTAACCGTGAATGGCGCACCGATGCCTTTGCCAATTCCAGGGTTACGCTAAGCGCTCTAAATCTCGCCGGCGAAATGGCAAGCGACCGTCGTGCCATTAACCGTTCTTGCTTGCGGCGCTTCGACTTTGCAGGTTTCTTTTGCGTACGCACAGCGCGGATGAAACGCACACCCGCTCGGTGGGTTCAGCGCCGACGGGATCTCGCCGGACAGGCTTGCCTTGCCGCCGGCATGCTCCGGGTCAGGTACCGGTACTGCCTCAAGCAATGCTCTCGTATAAGGGTGCTGCGCGCTGGCAAATACGGCCTCGTTATCGCCAAGCTCGACGAGCGCTCCCATGTACATAACCAGCACGCGGTGACTGACCGATCGCACGACAGCAAGGTCATGAGAAATGAATATAATTGCCAGACCGCTCTCTTGTTGCACTTCACGCAGCAGGGCAAGTATCTGCGCTCGAACCGTGCCGTCCAGGGCGGCGACGGCCTCGTCACAGACCAGCACTTTCGGCCGTAAAATCAACGCGCGTGCGATTGCAACGCGTTGCGCCTGGCCGCCTGACAATTCATGCGGGTAACGATCCAGAAAAGCGGCACTCAATCCGGTTCGTTCGAGTATCGCAGCGGCCCGCTCATGGCGCTCGGCGGCGGTGGCTCGAGGCTCGTGTACCAGCAGCGGCTCACTGACAATTGCCGCGACGCGCATCTGCGGATTCAACGAGCCGACCGGATCCTGAAATACGAGTTGCAGCCCTTTGCGCGTGTCCTGACTGCGATCTTCGACGCGGCTCGGTAAGCCTGTGCCACAAAACACCGTGCGCCCGGCCTGCATGGGCACGAGACCGAGCGCGGCGCGGGCCAGGCTCGATTTTCCCGAGCCGGACTCGCCAACAACAGCAACTGTCTCGCCGGCCCGCACCGAGAGATCCACGTTTCTTACCGCCCGCAGTGTGCCGCGGCCGCGCTCGATGTAGCTTACCGATGCCGCATCTATCTGCAGAATGGCGTCACCCGGATTCGCAACGGGCACAGTAGCGCTGTCGAGCCGCGGCGCCGCTGCCAGAAGCGTCGCGGTGTAATCGTGCCGGGGACGAGCAAATACCTCCCGCGTCGACCCCTGCTCTACCAGGCGGCCAGCTTCGATCACCAGCGTGCGCTCACAGCGCCCCGCAACAATGCCCAGATCATGTGTAATGAGTAACAGCGCCGTATCCTGGCGAATCTCTGCGAGTAACTCGAGTATTTGCGCTTGGACGGTGACGTCGAGTGCTGTTGTCGGCTCGTCCGCGATCAGCAACTCTGGTTCGGCAATCAGCGCCGACGCAATCATCGCTCGTTGCCGCATGCCGCCCGATAGCTGGTGTGGATAGGCACGATACTGTCGCTCTGCATCCGGCAGGCCAACGCGCTCTAACATCGCAATGACGTGCTCGCGCGCACGTGCGCCACTGGCAAGCTTGTGTTCCTCGAGAACACGACGTATTTGCGCGCCGATACAAACATAAGGATTCAGCGCCTGCATCGGATCCTGAAATACGATGGCCATTTTGCGCGCGCGCAACGCATTGAGCGCGGCCTCGCTCGCACCGAGTAACTCGGTGCCATGCAACCTGATGCTACCCGTCGTCATGGCATTGGCCGGCAACAAGCCGAGCGTGGCCATTGCTGTTTGCGTCTTGCCGGAACCCGACTCGCCAACCAGCCCGACGGACTCGCCGCTGTCGATCGTAAAACTGAGTTCTTCTACGGCCGCAAGGCCGGCGTAGCGAACACTCAGCGCTTCGACACTAAGCAAGCTCATTTGCCGCCCCTGGCGTCAAACACGTCGCGCATTGCGTCGCCGAGAAAGTTAAAACACAACAGAATGACGGCCAGCAACGTTGCCGGTATCAATAGCATCCACGAGGCGCCCTCCATTTGGTTGACGCCCGCATCGACCAGTGCGCCAAGCGAGGTTTGTGGTTCCTGAATGCCAAGGCCAAGAAAGCTCAAAAACGATTCGACCAAAATGGCCTGTGGAATCGTCAGCGTGACGTAGACGATGACGACGCCGATCAAATTTGGCGCAATGTGCCGAATGATGATGCGCATTGAAGACACGCCGTTCAGTCGCGCTGCCTGCACAAACTCACGCTCGCGCAGTGACAGCGTCTGGCCGCGCACGATGCGCGCCATATCAAGCCAGTTGACCGCACCAATCGCCACAAATATCAGCAGGAAGTTTCGCTCGAATGCGACCATGAGCAAGATAACGAAAAAGATAAACGGCAGTGCATACAGCGTATCGACGAAACGCATCATGACGGCGTCAACGCGCCCCCCGACAAAGCCAGCGACCGCACCGTAAGCCACGCCGATAACCAGGCTGACGACGCTCGCGACGATTGCCACCAGAATCGTTACCTGTACGCCCAACATCGAACGCACAAACAAATCACGACCGAGATCGTCTGTGCCGAACAGCCGCGCGCCGCTTGTCGTTGGCGGCCGTAACAGCTCGTCGAAGTTGGTTTGCAGGTAATCGTGCGGACTAACGAGCGGCCCGACGACAGCAACCACAACAAGGCCGACGAGCATGCCGCCGCTAAGCATCACTGCACGACTATCGCGCATACGCCGCCAGATGCTCCGCGCCACCGTCATCGATGTCGAATCCGCGGGTCAATCACCGCATACAGCAGGTCAACGACCAGGTTCAACAGGACGACGAGGCTTGCATAAAAAATCACGATGCCAAGCACCAGTGTGTAATCCCTGTTTAACGCGCCACGCACGAAAAACTGGCCCACCCCGGGGATGCCAAATATCTCTTCGACGACAACCGAGCCCGTCAGTATTGCCGCCACTGCCGGGCCCATATACGACAACACAGGCAGCATCGCCGGTTTGAGTGCGTGATAGCGGATGATGGTGCTCGTACGCAAACCCTGAGCACGCGCCGTGCGGATGAAGTCGCTGGCCAGAACATCGATCATGCTCGCGCGCGTGAGGCGTGCAATGTAGGCGATTTGCGGCAAAGCGAGGGCGATGACCGGTAACAGATATCGCAGCGCGCCTTCATTGCCGCTCCAGCCAGCTGGCAGCCACTGCGCCTTAACCGCCAGCAGCAACACCAGCAATGGCGCGATAACAAACACCGGAATTGATATTCCGGTCATCGCGAAAGCCATCAGCAAGCGATCGACGAAACTGTTGTGGCGCAGCGCGGCGATTGAACCTGCCGTGACGCCGACGATGACGGCCAGCAACATCGCCGCCGCGCCGAGCTTTAGTGACAGCGGAAGCGCGGCGCCAATCAGCTCGCTAACAGTATGGTCCCGGTAGCGATAGGACGGTCCGAGGTCACCTTGCAGAACGCCGCTAATGTAACGAAAAAATTGTTGTGGCAGCGGCTCATCCAGATGATAGGCCGCAGCAATGTTCGCTTCGATGTCGGCCGGCAGCACGCGTTCGGCGTCAAACGGGCCGCCCGGTGCGGCATGCACCATCAAAAAAGCAAGCACAATAACCAACAGCAACGTCGGAATTGCGCCCAGCAGTCGCAGCAGGGCGTATCGCAGCAAAGCCGTGTTCCAATTAAGGGTTGGCGTCAGCGGGCGCCAGACTCAGGTGCTGACTGTAATGATAATCCAGCACATTGTCTCCCCAGCCCCGAACTTCAGGGCTAACGAGGTGCTTGCTGACATAGAAATACAGCGGGATGACCGGATGGTCCGTCAGCAAAATGCGCTCCGCCTCCTCCAGGTACAGGCGCCGGCGCATCGGATCGATTTGTTCACCGGCGCGCCGCATCAGGTCATCGTACTCGTCGCTTGCATATAGCGGCGTATTCGACGGATTACCGGTTTGCAGGATGCTCAGAAAGGTATGCGCATCGTTATAGTCCCCAATCCAGCTTGAACGAAACACCTGCGTGACCTCAGCCTCACGCATGTTTGCGAGTAACACTTGTAGCTCTTCATTGACCAGCGTGGCTTCGACGCCAAGCGCCTCTCGCCACATAGACTGCACCGCGAGCGCGATACGCTGATGCGTGTCCGAGGTGTTGTAGCGCAACTCAAACGTTAAAGGGTTGTCAGGCCCGTAGCCGGCTTCGGTTATCAAGCGGCGTGCCAGCGCATTGCGCTCTTTCTGGCTTTGTCCGGCAAACGCAAGTTGCCGCGGCGCATAATTATCAACGCCCGGGGGCACCCAGCTGTATGCCGCTGCTTCGCCGCGGCCGGTAATGCTGCTAACCAGGACATCGCGATCGACTGCCATCGACAATGCCTTGCGCAACTCCGGCTGGTCTTTAAATGGCGGTTTACTCAGATTGAAGCCGTAGTAATAAACCCCGAGATACGGGGCGACGTGCATTTCTTCGGGCCGCTCCTTGCGCAGTTGCTGAAAGCTGTCCGGCGGTATTGCGCTCGTTAAGTGAATCTCCCCGGCACGATATCGATTCAGTTCGGTGACCTCCTGAACCAGCACATGGTGATTGACTGCATCAATCGCGGTTTGCGCGTTATTCCAGTAGTGCTCGTTGCGACTTAACCTGAGCATCGAGCCCGGCTCCCAGGCATCGAGCTTGTATGCGCCATTCGATAACAACACGCCCGGGCGCGTGAACGCATCGCCGTGCGCTGCGATCGCCTCAGGGTGTACCGGAAATGTGCTTGGATAGGTTAACAACGCGAGAAAATACGGCGTCGGCTGCGACAACGTCACGACCAGCGTGTGTTCGTCGGTCGCGTCAACGCCCAGCATCGCGGGGTCCAGTTCTCCCGCAGCAATCGCCGTGGCATTGAGTACTCCGGCGATCAGGTGCGCATTGAACGATGCGGTCGCCGGGTCCACAAGCCGCCGCAAACTAAACGCAAAATGCTCGGCTGTAACCGCGTCGCCATTTGACCAGCGCGCAGCGGCGCGCAGCTTGAACGTGTAGGTCAGCCCGTCTTCCGATACGGTCCAGGATTCTGCTGCGGCCGCTACCAGCTCGCCCGTTGCCGTATAGCCTGCCAGCCCCTCGCCGATATCCCGCAGCACGTCGCCAGCCTGCACGCTGCGCATCTTATGCGGATCGAGCGACTCCGGGTCTGATGCCAGACCTCGATTCAGCGTTGACACTTGTGGGCTGTCATTACCTGGCTTGCCGCAAGACCACAGTGTGGCCGCGACGACGACGAGTAACAGGATGCGCAGGCTTTTCATGTGGCGAAGCATACATGAGACAGGCATAACCGGGCTGAACGGTGGTTCACGTATTTGCCGGTGGCTAAGCGCTTTTTCTTAGCTGTCGTTTCTTCAGGTGAATCAGTAGCAGCGATACGGCGGATGGCGTCATGCCCTCAAGACGCGAGGCCTGACCCAGTGTGACGGGTCGCGCTTTGAGTAAGCGCTGCCGCGCTTCGTTCGACAAGCCGTCGACCGCGCTGTAGTCGATGTCTTCGGGCAGGCGCAGTGATTCCTGTTTCGCATGCTTTGCTATTTCGCGCGCCTGCCGTTCGATGTAACCCGCGTACTTCGCCCGCACCTCGAGCTGAAATTCAACTTGTTCGCGTTGCTCATCCGGCATGTCCTGCGTTACGTCGCTGACCCCTACGTCCGGCATGGCGACGATATCGCTGTAGCGGTACTCAGGGCGCTTCAGAAGCTTTGCCGCGCCCTGCAGGCGCTCGGTCTCCTTTGCAACGGCTTCGCTCTTTGTGTTGAACGTCGCCCAGCGCCTGTCGTCGACGAGGCCAAGTGCTCGACCAATTGGCGTCAGCCGTTGGTCGGCGTTGTCCTCGCGCAGCGTCAGCCGATACTCGGCTCGACTCGTAAACATTCTGTACGGCTCGCTCACGCCGCGCGTCGTCAGGTCGTCTAGCAGCACGCCAAGGTAGGCCTCGTCGCGTCGCGGTATCCACTGCTCCTCTCCGGCCGCGCCGCGCGCCGCATTTACACCGGCAAGCAAACCCTGCGCCCCAGCTTCTTCATAGCCGGTTGTGCCGTTAATCTGACCGGCAAAATACAAACCGGCGATTGGTTTTGTTTCGAGCGTTGGCTGCAGGTCGCGCGGGTCGAAATAATCGTACTCGATCGCATAACCGGGCTGCGTAATGCGCGCGTTTTCGAAGCCGGGAATGGAGCGCACAAACCGCTCCTGCACGTCTGCAGGCAAGCTCGTTGAAATGCCATTGGGATAGACGACACTGGTCGTCAGGCCTTCGGGCTCGACAAAGATCTGATGCGAGGCCTTGTCGGCGAAGCGCACGATCTTGTCTTCTACTGACGGACAATAACGAGGCCCTACGCCCTCAATGGCACCCGTATACATCGGGGACCTGTCCAGAGCGGCACGGATGATGTCGTGAGTCTGCTCACAGGTATTCGTGATATAGCAGGAAATCTGTGCAGGGTGCTCGCTACGCTGGCCGAGAAAGGAAAACACCGGCATCGGTTCGTCGCCGGGCTGTTCGAGCATCGCATCGAAGTTTAGTGTCTTGCCATCAAGTCGCGGTGGCGTGCCAGTCTTCAGGCGTGCCACGCGAAACGGTAGCTCGCGTAATCGTTCTGCGAGGCGGATGGACGGCGCGTCGCCGACACGGCCGCCCGGCCGCTCGACATCTCCGAACAGAATCCGCCCACCCAGGAACGTGCCGACAGTCAGCACAACGGCCGGTGCTTTGTATTCTGTGCCCTCGGCGGTAATGACCCCGGCCACACGTCCGGCATCAATGATCAGGTCGTCTACAGCGCCCTCGACGATCGTCAGGTTTGGCTGGTTCTCGAGCAAGCCACGAATGGCGTTTCTATACAGCTCGCGATCGGCCTGCGCGCGCGTGGCCCGCACGGCCGGTCCCTTGCTCGCATTAAGCGTTCGAAACTGAATGCCCGCGCTGTCGATCGCCGTCGCCATCGCGCCGCCAAGGGCATCAATTTCCCGGGTCAGGTGGCCTTTGCCAATACCACCAATTGCCGGGTTACAGCTCATCTGCCCCAGCGTTGCCCTGCTATGTGTCACCAATAGTGTGCGTGCAGCCGTGCGCGCGGCCGCAAGAGCTGCTTCCGTACCGGCGTGACCGCCGCCTATTACGATGACATCGAAGGCCTGGGACATTGCTTGATTTTTGACCACTATGGGCCGCGCATTCTAGTCGCTGCGCTGTTTGCACGCCACAAGCCTTTACTTCAAGACGCCACACCGCCACCATATCGGGCTTCTCAGGATCCCCGGTTTTCTTATGTATCGCATCGTTGCGACGTGCCTGTTGCTTCTTGGCTGTGCCGCATTTGCTCAGGATGAAGCCAAACTAACGCTGAGCGATTGCCGCATCAGCGCGGGTCCGGGCTACCCAGGCATTAAGGCGCGTTGTGGCACGTTTGTGCGCCCACTAAACCCGGCAGACCCGGCATCGGAAAACATCGAGCTGCGCGTTGCGGTCGTGCCAGCCCTGGACCTCGAACCTGAACCAGATCCGATGGTGCCGCTGGCGGGCGGACCGGGTCAGGGCGCAATTCAGTTCTACTCGGCCTATGCCGCCGCGTTCGAAGTCGTGCGCCGGGACCGCGATATATTGCTGCTCGACCAGCGTGGTACCGGCAGCTCCGCGAGCATGGACTGCTCCGTCGAGGACGAAATCGTGGAGGGACAGTACGATGATGCGCAGACACTGGAGTCCACGCGCGCCTGCCTCGAACAGCTGCCCTATGATCCGAGCTTTTTCACAACCAGCGTTGCCGTCACCGACCTCGAGGCCCTGCGAAGCGCGCTTGGCTATGGGTCACTGAACTTGCTCGGCATGTCCTACGGCACCCGCGTCGCGCAACATTATGCGCGTCGCTATCCGTCGACAACGCGGAGCGTTGTTCTTGACGGCGTGGTGCCACCGCAGTTGCCGCTTGGACCAGAGATCGCGACCGAAGCGCAGCGTGCTGTTGATGAAATATTCGAGCGCTGTGCCGCTGACGCCGACTGCAATGAGCGCTTTCCCGAGCTTGACCTGGACTTTCAATCGGTTCGTGCCGAGCTTGCAGAGGCGGCCATTGAGGTCACACTTGCGGACCCGCTGAGCGGGCACCTGACAACGCTCAAATTTGGCCGCGACGAACTGGCCGCCGCCGTACGACTTCTCGCTTATCAGCCGTACTCTATCGCGCTGCTGCCGCTGCTCATTCACGAAGCGGCCAGTGACAACTACGCGCCCCTCGCAGCGCAGTTTCAGCTCACCGTGAGCAGCCTCGCCGACTCGTTGTCGCTGGGCATGCACAACGCCGTAATGTGCACCGAAGACCTGCCCTTCGTCGACCGCGAGGCTATTGATTTCGACGTGCTGGGCGAAACCTACATCGGCGCCTTTCAACTCGAGGCGCTCGAGACCATTTGTTCCATATGGCCGCGGGGGCCGCTCGACGACGGCTTCCACGAGCCGCTGGCCAGCGATCTTCCCGTGTTGTTGCTGTCCGGTTCTGCCGACCCGATAACTCCGCCCCGCTACGCAGAACTCGCCATGGTCAAGCTCAGCAATGCGCGGCACCTCGTTGGCGAGCGGCAAGGACACGGTCAGCTTGCGGCGGGCTGCATGCCGAAAATTATCGCAAACTTCGTTGCCTCCGCCGATGTCGGCGCGCTTGATGTCTCCTGTATGGAGAACGACTTTGTCATGCCGTTCTTTCTGGACTTTTCCGGACCAAAACCATGATTGTCGTCAACGATATTCATAAGTCCTTCGGCAAGGTGCGCGCTGTGCGTGGCGTCAGCTTCGATGCCCCCGATGGAAAGATCACCGGCCTCCTGGGCCCGAATGGCGCCGGCAAATCGACGACGTTGCGCGTGCTATACACCGTACTGCAGCCGGATCAGGGCAGCGCATCGATCGACGGCAACGACGTAGTTACAAACAGCCTGGAGGCGCGGCAACGAATTGGCGCACTGCCGCATGGTGCGGGGCTGTATCCACACCTCACGGCGCGGGAAAACGTCGCCTATTACGCCAGACTGTGTGGGCTCGACAAGAACCACATTGAAGAGCGAGTAGAAGGAATTATCGAGCTACTGGACATCGGCAGCTTCGCCGATCGTCGCTGCAAGGGGTTTTCGCAGGGTCAGCGAACCCGGGTCTCGCTCGCACGGGCGTTGGTACACAACCCTCAGAATATAATTCTCGATGAGCCAAGCAACGGCCTCGATGTTATGGCGACGCGCGCTTTGCGTGAGTTGATACTAAAACTGAAAGACGCCGGCCGCTGTGTGTTGTTTTCCAGTCATGTAATGCAGGAGGTCGCTGCGCTTTGCGATGACATCATCATCATTGCAAACGGCAAGGTTGCCATCGACGGCTCGGCCGACAGCATTCGTGAGCGCACCGGCTGCGACGGCCTTGAGGATGCCTTCGTACGCTCCATCGAAATGGTCGGGGAAGACTGATGCGCACACTTCTCGCCGTTTTTCGAAAAGAGGTTATCGACAATTTTCGCGATCGCCGCACATTGGGCTCAGCGTTACTTATGGGCCCGCTGTTTGGCCCGTTGTTGTTCGCCTTTGTCATCAACCTCTCGATTGAGCGGTCGCTGGACGATTTTGACCGCACGATGGAGCTACCGGTCATCGGTCAGGAACATGCACCCAACCTTATGCGCTACCTGCGGAGCCATAACATAGACGTGGTTGCAGGCCCTGAAGATCGCGCTGCTGCTGTCGCGGCGGTGACGCTCGGCACCATCGACGTCGTCGTTGTCGTCCCCGGGGAAATCAGCGAGCAACTCGCCGCCGCTACCCCGGCAAAGGTTGAGCTTATCTCCGACCGCGCCAACACGCAGGCTGAACGCGACGCCCGGCGGGTGCGCAATGCCTTAAACGGGTACAGCCGGCAACTGGCTGCGATGCGACTCGTCGCGCGTGGTGTTAGTCCGGCCGTGCTACAGCCAATCAATGTTGACGATGTCGACGTATCAACGCCAAGCGGTCGGTCCGCAATGTTGCTCGGGATGATGAGTTACTTTTTTATCTTCGCGCTGCTGATGGGCGGCATGTATCTCGCGATTGATACCACCGCGGGCGAGCGCGAGCGTGGTTCCCTCGAGCCATTATTGTCGTTGCCCGTTACCCGCGACCAACTCATGCTTGGCAAGATCTCTGCAACCTGTGTGTTCATGGCCGTTTCGCTGTTGCTCAGCTTGTGCTCGTTCTATGTCGCATTAAAATTCATGCCGCTGCAGCAGCTTGGCATGACGCCCAACTTTGGTCCGGGTGTCATCGTTGCCGCCTTTTTCGTATTGCTGCCGTTTGTGTTACTCGGCGCGTCATTGATGACGCTGGTTGCATCGTTTACGAAGAGCTACAAGGAGGCACAAACCTGGCTCAGCATCGTGCTGATCGCGCCAACACTGCCTATCCTTATCGTGAGCATTCTGACGCTGCGGCCACAGCTTGAATTCATGTTTATACCGAGTCTAAGCCAGCACCTGATCCTCGTGGACATGATCAAGAATGAGCCGGTCAACCTAACGCATGTAGCGATCTCGGTCTTGAGCACTTTCGCCATTGGCGCTGCCCTTACCTGGATCTGCGCGCGCCTGTATCGGCGAGAGGGGCTGCTGGGGTAGGATGTTGCTATGGCCCTGTTTGCTGAACTCCGCCGTCGCAACGTCCTCAAGGTCGCGTTTCTTTATGTGGTCGCGAGCTGGCTGGCCGTCTGGTTCGTCGACGCGATTCGCCCCAATGTGGACCTGCCGGGCTGGACCGATGCTTTTGTCTACGCGCTTCTCGCCGCCGGCTTTCCGGTAGCGCTTTGGTTCGCCTGGACCTACGAAATAACGGCGTCCGGCCTGAAAAAGGCCGTTGAGGTCGATCAAACACAGTCCATCGTTTACAAGACCGGCCAAAAGCTCAACGCCGCGGTCGCGGTGTTTCTTGTGCTCGGTGTTCTTGCTGTATTCGGCCAGCGCTTGCTGCCCACATTTGAGTTTCTGGTGCCCGCCCCCCTGGAGGGCGACCCGCCCATCTCAAGTCGCACACCGGCAGAAATTCGTAGCCTGGTGCTCGACAACGGGCTGAAGATTATTGTCTGGCCCGATCACGACATCCCGAACGTTGTCATGTACAACTTCGTGCGCGCGGGTGGACGCAACGAGTATCCCGGCATTACGGGCTTGTCGCATTTCTTCGAGCACATGATGTTTCTCGGCACATCCAATCGCGCTCCCGGCGAATTTGACACCGAAATGGAGGCGGCGGGTGGTGCCAATAATGCCTACACCTCGTCCGACCTGACGGTTTATATGGACTGGTTTCCGCGCTCCGCGCTGGAGGTCATATTTGATCTCGAGGCTGACCGCGGCGAAAATCTGGCCTTTATGCCGAAGGTCATTAACAGCGAGCGCGCTGTTGTGCAGGCGGAGCGCCGCTCGGGCCTCGACAACAATAATTTTGGCAAATTGCATGAACAATTACGGGCAACGGCATTCATTGCGCATCCGTATCAGTTTCCGGTAATTGGCTGGCCGTCCGACATCGCGGCCTGGTCCGAGGAACAACTCAGGAATCACTACACCACGTATTACGCGCCTAACAACCGCACCGTGGTCTTCGTCGGCGACGTTACTGCCGAAGAGATTTTTGATCTTGCCGAAGAGTACTTCGCGCCCATTCCCGCGCAGACACCGCCGCCGCGGGTGTTAACAGAGGAGCCCGAACAGCTCGGCGAACGACGCATCCTGGTTCAGGCCGCGGCACAAACGCCATTACTGCAGATGGCCTTTCATGCTGCGAGCGCCGCCGATCCACAGACACTGCATATGAGCCTGTTGTTGAACATACTGACGGGCGGAGATTCGTCGCGGCTGTATCGGCTGTTTGTCGAAGAACAGGGGGTTGCGCTGTCGATTGGCGCGTATCAGGACGAGGGCTTCGATCCTGGCCTGGTGGTCTTTTACCTGGCGCTCCCGCCCGACGGCAATCCGGACGCGGTTGCGGGCGCCGTACTTAAGCAGCTGCAGCGGGTTGCCGACGAGGGCGTCAGTGACGCCGAGCTGGCGAAGGCGCGCAACATCCTTGTGGCTGACTATTGGCGGGGGCTTGCGACCATCGATGGCAAGGCCAGAGCCATCGGGCAATTTGAAGTTTTTCACGGCAGCTATGAGCGGCTGTTCGATGTCCCTGCCGCGGTTGCTGGCGTTACTAATGAAGAGCTGCGCAGCGTTGCGGCAAGTGTTTTTCGGCGCAACAACATGACCATGGGTGTGTTGCAGGCACCGGCAACACCTGAGGATGAATCATGAGGCGCGCGTGGGCCGTGTTCGCGGTTTGCCTATGGGCCGGCCTCGCTAGCGCACAAGGTGTTTCACTGCCCAACAACATCACGCGCACACAGCTTGAGAACGGCGTCGTTCTGATCCTGAGCGAAAAGCACGACGTGCCGCTCATCGGCATGCAAGCAACATTGCGTGGCGGCGCCGTGACCGACCCGGCCGGTAAGGCCGGGCTGTCAAGTTTGCTTGGCGAGCTGTTCGAAAAAGGTGCCGGTGACCGAGGGGCCGCTGAATTCGCTGAAGCCATTGACGCCGTCGGCGGTGCGCTCTCTGCGTCTGTCGACCTCGAATCGATATCGGTGTCGGGGGAGTTTCTGGCGCGCGACGCCGGGCTGATGGTCGAGCTGCTGGCGGACATGTTGCAGCGGCCAGCGCTTGATCGCGATGAATTGACGCGGCTGCGCGACCGACGCATTGATTTGATTCGCGCTGCCAAGGACGGTGACCCGCGGCGCCTGATGCCGACCTATGGCAGCGCCTTTCTATTTGGCGAGCATCCGTACGGCAATGCGGTCAATGGTGACGAAAGCTCGCTCGCAAACATTTCGCATCGCGACGTACTGGGTTATTACGAAGACTTTGTTGGCGCGGATCGTCTAATCATTTCGGTGGTCGGTGATTTCGATGCCGCGGTGATGGCTGAGTCGTTGTCAGCCGCGCTCTCCGAGTGGCGGCCGGCTGCGGTCGCGTTGCCGGAACTCACCGCGCCCGTGCCCGAAACCGGTCGGCGCGTACTGTTAGTCGATAAGCCGGGTGCAACACAAAGTTATTTCTGGATTGGCAACATAGGTGTAGCCGCAGACTACGCGCAGCGCGCGGAGCTGGATGTCGCAAACACGCTTTTCGGTGGGCGATTTACTTCTCTGTTGATGGACGAGTTGCGCACCAGGGCCGGGCTGACCTATGACGCGCGATCTTCGCTGGCGCGACCGTCCTTGCCCGGCTCGGTCGCCATCGTGTCGTCAACTGAAACGGGCTCGACGGTCGCCGCCATTGATCTGGCCTTGAGCTTGCTGACGAAGATTCGTGCGGAAGGCTTTGCCGACGACATGATTTTATCCGGGAAGAATTACATTCTCGGTCAGTTTCCACCAAAACTTGAAACCGCCTCGCAGCTGGCCGGGCAACTTGCCAGACTTGAGGCGCTCGGCCTCGATGCAAGTTACATCAATGACTATGGTGACGCCGTCGCAAGCGCCGACGGCGAGGCGATACGCTCTGTGATCGATACCGTGTATCCCGTGGTCGACGATCTTGTGTTCGCAATTATCGGCGACGCCGAAATCATTCGTGACGACGTCGCGAAATACGGACCCATTACCGAGTTGGCGATTACCGAGCCACGCTTTCGGCCTTAGGGTCCGCCGCATTATTTGCCGATACAAAAGTCGGCGAAGATTCGGCCGAGCAAATCATCCGACGATACCGCACCGGTAATCTCTCCGAGCGCCTCCTGCGACAGGCGCAACTCCTCTGCGAGCAGCTCGCCGGCTTTCGACTCCAGCAGTGCGCTTCGTCCGGTCGTAAAGTGGCGTTGCGCCCGATGCAGTGCGTCAACATGTCGTTGTCGCGCCGTGAACGCGCCCTCACCAAGATTTTCGTAGCCCGCCGCCTCGCGCAATCGCGTCTGCAGCGCTTCGATGCCTGCGCCCGTTTTCGCCGACAGGCAAATTGCGTCATCTTCGCCTGCCTGCCGGTCGCCGGTCAGGTCGATTTTATTGCGTACGATAATAACCTCTGTGCCTTCGGGAATATCTTCGTCGAGCGCCTGTTCCGCCGGCTCGGTTGCATCCTGAATCCAGAGCACCGCGTCTGCGCTTTTGAGTGCAGCGCGCGCGCGCCGAATGCCCTCTGCTTCGATACGGTCCGGGTCGTCGCGCAAGCCCGCCGTATCGACAAGCTCCACGGCCAGGCCGTCAATGTTAATTTGCTCGCGAAGAATGTCCCGCGTTGTACCCGCCACCTCGGTTACGATCGCTGCGTCTTCACCGCTAAGGCGGTTTAGCAAGCTCGACTTACCCGCGTTCGGCTTGCCCACGATCACAACGCGATAGCCATCCCGAAGAACGCGTCCGACGGACGCCTGGCTCGTCAGCGCCTCAAGCGCAGCGGCGCAAGTGTCGATGCGGTTCAATAGCGCGTCGTCGGCCAGAAAATCTATTTCCTCTTCGGGAAAGTCGATCGCCGCCTCGACATGCATTCGCAAGCGGATGAGCTGCTCGGCGAGCACGGTTACCGCCGCTGAAAACGTACCGGACAAGGTGTGCAGTGCGGCTCTTGCAGCCTGAGCGGTTCCGGAAGAAATCAGGTCAGCGATCGCCTCGGCCTGCGCCAGGTCCAGCTTGTCATTGAGAAAGGCGCGCTTGGTAAACTCTCCCGGCTGCGCCAGCCGCGCGCCGAGCGACACTGCGGCATCAATCAACAGAGACATCACTACCGGGCCGCCGTGGCCGTGTAGCTCGAGAACTGATTCGCCCGTAAATGATGCCGGCGCCGGAAAGTACAAGGCGATTCCGGTGTCGAGTTGCTTGCCGTTCGCGTCTTTGAAGTGCCGATAGCTTGCCGTGCGGGGCTCCGGCAGACTGCCGAGCATTACGCGCGCAATTCGTTCCGTTTGTTTACCCGACACGCGCACGATACCGACGCCACCGGCACCCGGTGGCGTG
>Ga0316196_10000520_pt1 | contig 15227 bp, 13 predicted proteins | sample Eddsed2cm_MG_FD_204938 | JGI IMG/M metagenome (GOLD analysis project Ga0316196, IMG submission 204938) | Coastal sediment microbial communities from Maine, United States - Eddy sediment 2 cm | ecosystem: Environmental > Aquatic > Marine > Coastal > Sediment | place: USA: Maine | collected... | reverse complement strand
TTTCATCGCCCCTGATCCATCTTCAATGCGCAGGGGCGCATTGAAGATGGATCAGGGCACGGATAGCCGGCTTTTGGGGTCCAAAAGTGGCTAAGTGCAGTGGATCTCACGGCTCCTGAGACGTGGCGAAGTCCAAGGCCAATACCCGAAAGACAACACCGACGACTCTCTGAGACGATTTTCGGCGGCGCAATGTAGCAACTGCCCGGACCCGGCAATGCCGCAAAGAAACTGACTGTTCCCAGCACATGAGCACGCAGCTGAACGCCGCCTCTTCTCAGCTATGTTCTGTCTTCAGCTTCTCGGCAATTGGCATGAAATCATAGGATGGGTACACCTCATACCTGAAAGCGCCCCAGGCCTTCTCCTCCATGAACCTGTTGAGGCTGCGAAGCGCGTCCGGCTTCAGCCGCAAATTGATCACAAACCCGTAGGACATCGCCACCACCCAGGAAACCAGTTCGGAACCGTCCGGTGGAAAATCCCGATAGAAACCGGTGGCCTTTAGGTGACTCATGATCTCTTCCAATGTTTTGGACTGATCGTGGTGCAGAACAACCGTCACCATCAGTTTTCCATCATCTGTCATGACCCTTGTCTCCTTTGGCTGTGACGCCCTCAAAAATCGCCAGGCCCATATAAGACGTTCGAACGCAACGGGGCGATTGCACAGTCACGCAGATATGGTCACTCTACCGATCTATTGCAGCCCATGAAACCGCTTCCGATGGAGGCACGAAGATGACACGAACGGGTTCAGCCGATTGGCGCATACCTGCACGGCTTGCGCCTTTTATTGCGATCACGTTTGGCTTCTTGATCGTGTCCGGCGGCGCCTTTGCGCAAAGCACCTCCGATCCGGCCGATATCGATTGGCTGCAACTCAGCATGGGGCTGTTCGGCGGGCTGGCCCTGTTTCTCGCTGGGCTGGACGTGCTGTCCGAGGGCCTGAAAAAGGCCGCCGGCGATACCCTGCGGACGGTGCTGGAAAAACTGACCGTGAACCGATTCATGGGCGCCCTGACCGGTGCCTTCGTGACCGGCATTCTGAACTCCTCGTCGGTCACCACGGTGCTGGTGGTCGGCTTTGTCACCGCCGGCGTGATGACGTTGTCGCAGTCGGTGGGCGTGATCATGGGTGCCAATATCGGCAGCACGGTCACGGCGCAACTGCTCGCCTTCAACCTCTCGGCCTATTCGCTGATCCCGGTCGCGCTCGGCTTTTTCATGTACTTCTCCGCCAAGACTGAGCGCACCCGCTACTTCGGCATGATGATCATGGGGCTCGGACTGGTGTTCTACGGCATGGGCCTGATGAGCGAGGGCATGAAGCCCCTGCGCACCTACGAGCCGTTCATGGACATTCTGGCCAGCATGGAGAACCCGATGCTGGGTATCCTGGCGGGCGCGGTGTTTACCGGACTGGTCCAGTCATCCGCAGCCACCGTCGGCATCGCGATCGCGATGGCCAGCGAGGGTCTGCTGACGCTCCCGGCGGGTATCGCCCTGGCCCTGGGCGCCAACATCGGGACCTGCGCGACGGCGTTGCTCGCAGCGCTGGGCAAACCGACAGAGGCGGTGCGCGCCGCCGTGGTGCACGTGACCTTCAACATTCTTGGCGTGCTGATCTGGCTGCCTTTCATATCGGTACTTGCAGACGCCGCAATCGCGGTTTCACCGACCACGGCCGGATTGGAGGGCAAAGCCCAACTGGCGGCGAATGTGCCCCGGCAGATCGCCAATGCCAACACCCTGTTCAACGTGATCAACACCTTGTTGTTCATCGGTTTCACCACCTGGTTCGCCCGTCTGGCGGAAAAACTGGTGCCCGATCGAGCCGAGCCGGAGGGGGTGATCGTCAAGCCGGAATTCCTGATCGAAGAAGCTTTAGAAGTGCCGTCGATTGCGTTGGATAACGTGCGCCGGGAAATCCAGCGCACCGGCAGCATCGCCCTGGATATGATGGACAGCATCCGCCAGGCGCTGGAGCATCATGACACTGGGCAACTCGACGAGGTTGCACGACGCGATGATGCGGTGGACATACTTGAATCCGAGATCATGACCTATCTCGGTCTCATTCGACAACGGACGCTGACCCATGAGGAAGGCGCAACCCACCAGACGCTGATGACCGCTGTAACCGACCTTGAAAATCTGGCCGATATCATGGAAACCGACATGGTGCCACTCACCAAGCGCTACCTGGAAGGCGATTTTGAGGCCGGCAGCGCCGAAACGCGCGAAATGGTCGTGGGCATGTGGGAAAGCGTGCGCAGGGCGCTGGAGCTGACGGTGCAGGCGGTGGGCGAAAACAACCAGCGTGCGGCCCAGGACGTTTTGCTTTTGAAGGACAAGATCCGCGACCTGGCCGACGCTTTGTTCCAGCGCCACGCCCTGCGCCTGCGGGCCGACGACCCCAAGTACCTGAAGCGGGTTCAGATGATGATGGGGTTTATCGAGCAACTCAGGCACATGTACACGCTGAGCAAACGCATCGCCAAAACCCAGTTACCGGACGAGGTGGCGCGAGAGGCAGATTAGGGCCGCTGGACCCGCGCCCTTCGGCGCGGTGCTGGGCTCATGGACGCATCAGCGACTCAGCCCATGGCGTCGGGGAAATGGCGTTCAATCGCCATCATCGCCATAGCCCAGATCGCGGCCATGAGCCTCTGGTTCGTCTCGGCGGCGATTCTTCCAGAGATCGTAGCCGAAGCGGACATCGGTCCCGGCCGGGCTGCGGCGCTGGCCAGTGCGGTCCAGGCCGGTTTCGTGGCCGGTGCGCTGATCTCGGCTATTCTGGGTCTGGCCGACCGCTTTGACCCGCGCACGGTGTTTCTGCTTTCGGCGCTGCTGGCGGCGGCCGCCAACGCCGCCCTGCTACTGACGACGGTGGGCGGACCGGCGCAGATCGCGCTGCGTTTTGGGACCGGTGTCTGCCTGGCGGGCATCTATCCGGTGGGCATGAAAATCGCCGTGGGTTGGGGACAACGGGATCGGGGGCTGCTGGTGGGTGTGCTGGTGGGCGCCCTGACCCTGGGGTCATCCGTCCCCCATCTTGTTTCCTGGTACGGTGGCACCGATTGGCGGCTGACGGTGGCCGCCGCCTCGGTACTGGCCACCCTGGCCGGGGTCATGATCCTGGCTACCCGCCTCGGCCCCCACCATGCGTACGCCGCCGCCTTCGATCCCCGTTCCATCTTCCTGGCCTGGCACAATCGCCGGATTCGACTGGCCTATGCGGGCTATCTGGGGCACATGTGGGAGTTGTATGCATTCTGGGCCTGGATCGGGGCCGCGGCCAGCGCGTCGTTCGCCCTCACCATGCCAGCCACAGAGGCCACCGATCTGGCGAAGCTGACCGCCTTTGGCGCCATTGCCGTGGGTGGATTGGCCTGTGCCCCGGCCGGCCTGCTTGCTGACCGGATCGGAAAGGCCCGGGTGGCGCAACTGGCGATGATGGGCAGTGGCACGGCTGCCGTGGCCACGGCGCTGAGTTTTGGCGGCCCAGCGTGGCTGCTGATCGCCCTGACCCTGGTGTGGGGTCTTACGGTGGTGCCCGATTCTGCGCAATTCTCCGCGCTGGTGGCGGATGCGGCCCCACCCGATCGGGCCGGCAGCCTGATGACGTTTCAAACCGCCCTGGGTTTCGCCCTGACGGTTTTCACGGTTCAGATCACGCCCTGGGTGGCCGAGGCCGTGGGCTGGCCGATTACCCTGGCGACCCTGGCCCTCGGCCCGGTGCTGGGGGTGGAGGCGATGCGACGGCTGATGACGTTGGCCGGAACAAGCCAGTAAGCCTCATCGCGATCAGTGTCCCCGCGGGGCGGTATCAGTGCGAGCTGGCATCGCCCAACGCGGCCTCGATGTACAGTGCCCTGAGACGCCGGGATACCGGCCCGGGAACACCCTCTCCGATAACATGCCCGTCGATGCGAACCACCGCCAGGGCAAAGGTGGAGGCGCTGGTGATAAACGCCTCGCGAGCGGCATAGGCTTCGGCCAGGGTGAAGCGCCGTTCCTGGAACGGGATGGCGGTTTCCTGGCACAGACGCAGGATGCTGGCCCGGGTGATACCGTGCAAAATCTCGTTGCCCAGTTGCCGGGTCACCAGGACGCCATCCGCGGTGACGATAAAGGCATTGTTGGAAGTGCCCTCGGTCACATAGCCGTCTTCGACGAACCAGGCGTCGTCGGCGCCGGCGCGTTTGGCCGCGGTTTTGGCCATGGACGCCGCCAGCAACGCCACCGTCTTGATGTCTCGGCGCTTCCACCGCAGGTCAGACGTGGAGGCGACACTGATGCCACGCTCGGCCAGGGCCTTGTCAATCAGAGGCTCGGCCTGGGTGAACATGACCAGACCGGACTGAATGCCCTCGGGGAAAACGAAATCCCGGTCGGCAACGCCCCGCGTGACCTGAAGATAGACCACCCCTTCATCCAGTTGATTACGCTCGATCAAGGCCTGTTGTATCGCCAGAATCTCTGCGTCGCTGGCCGGCGCAGGGATCTCCAGTTCCCCCAGGGATCGATGCAGGCGCGCCATGTGGGCGGCGTTGTCCACCAGCCGTCCCCGCAGCACTGCCGACACCTCGTATACCGCGTCGGCGAACAGAAAGCCGCGATCAAACACCGACACTTGGGCCTGTTCCTCGGGCAGATACTCGCCGTTGACGTACACAATTCTGCTCATTCGCTCACCCCCAAAGGTCCGTAGACGGCGGTTCAATCACGACGGTGTCTATCACCAGGCCCGGTGAGCGGTCCTGAGCCAGCAGCAGCGGACCATCGAGATCGGCCACCTGCGCCCCCTGGGCCAGCAACACCGCTGGCGCCATGGCCAGCGAGGTCGCCACCATGCAACCCACCATGATGCCAAAACCCAAAGCCTCGGCAGCTCGCCTGACCGCCAGCGCCTCGGTCAGACCCCCGGTCTTATCCAGTTTCAAGTTGACCATGTCGTACTTCCCGACCAGGCCCGGCAGGGACGCGCGGTCATGACAGCTTTCATCAGCACACACCGGGATGGGGCGCAACAACGCCGCCAACACATCGTCCTGACCCTCCGGGAAGGGCTGCTCGATCATCATCACACCAAGCTTCACCAGTTCCGGCACCAGGTTCTTGTAGTCATCCAGGGTCCAGGCCTCGTTTGCATCTACAATAATGCGGGCATCAGGCGCTCCAGAGCGAACGGCGCGCACGCGCTCCAGATCGCCGGAGCCGCCCAGCTTGAGCTTGAGCAGGGGCTTGTCTGTGTTTTGCTCGGCCGCCACCCGCATCGATTCGGGCGTATCCAGCGACAATGTATAGGCCGTCGCCAGGGCTGTCGGCTCAGCCAGCCCGGCCAGGGTCCAGACCGGGGTTCCGCTGGCTTTGGCGGCCATATCCCAGAGCGCGCAATCCAACGCGTTGCGGGCCGCGCCGGCCGGCATGAGTTCCTGCAACTCGGACCGCTCCAGGCCCTGCTCCACCGGACCGCGCAGCGTTTCCAGGGCGGCGATAACGCCGTCTACTGTCTCACCATACCGGCGGTAGGGCCGGCATTCGCCCCGGCCCCTGTGCCCGTCGGCACCGAGTTCCACCAGCACCAGGTCCACCGCTGTGGTGGTTCCACGGGATATGGCGAATCGTCCTTTGACAGGCCAGGTCTCGGCGCGGATCGCAAACGATCGGCTCACACCAAAGCGTCCACGATGCGCTCGACGCCAGTGCGCACCGCATCCACCGTGGGCAAGCCGGTGCGGGATTCGATCTCGCCCAAACAATCCGCCGCCGCCTGCTCCGAAAGTTTGGAGGTGTTGATCGATACCCCCACGAAACGCGCCTCCGGGTTGGTGAGCCGCGCCACGCTCAGATTGGCTGCCATGCAGGTTTCCAGATCCGGCAGCGGATAGTGCTGCAAGCCGCGCATGTGGGTTCGGGTCGGCTCGTGGCACAGCACCAGCACGTCGGCCTGGGCCCCATGCAGCAATCCTGTGGAAACGCCCGCGAAGGACACATGAAACAGGGAGCCCTGCCCCTCAACCAGATCCCAATGCTCAGGGTCATTGGCCGGTGCATGGGCCTCCACCGCACCGGAGATGAAGTCCGCCACCACCGCATCGATGGACACGCCATCCCCGGTAATCAGGATGCCGGTCTGGCCAGTGGCCCGAAAATCGGCGTCCATCCCGCGGGCCCGCATCGCCTTCTCAAGGGCCAGCGCAGTGTACATCTTGCCGCAGGAGCAATCGGTTCCAACGGTCAACAGCCGTTTCCCCGAGCGAGGCACCCCGTCGGCCACGTCATAGGTTCGCTCGGGCTGGCGCACGTCGTGTATCTCGCGCCCCAGACGCGCGGCAGTATCGGCCAGCACCGGCACGTCGGCCAGTCTGTTGTGCAGCCCGGCGGCCAGGTCCAGACCCGCCTCCAGACCCGCCTGCAGCTCGCTCACCCAGGTCTCGGGGATGACCCCCCCGCGATTCGCCACACCCACGACCAGGGTCCGGGCACCCGCCGCGATCGCCCGCTCCGGGCTCATATCGGTGAGACCCAGATCGGCCTGGCAACCCGCCATCCGCAATTGACCGACACAGTTTTCGGGCCGCCAATCGCGGATGCCGAACGCCACCTTGGCGGCCAACGGGTCCGGTGCGTCGCCGAGGAAAAGCAGGTACGGCAGTCGTATGCTCATCGATTTGCCTCAAATACAGGCGCGCCACCGTCGGTGGCGCGCAGGTCAGATTGAGTCCGTGGGAACACAGACGCCGATTTCAGACGCCTGCCGGTGTCCCGGGTGGATCGCCAGCCCCTCCCCGACGTGCTGACCACACCAGCAATACCAGCATCAACGCCAGGGCAACCAGATGGATCAGTAGCCCGGCCGGCCACAGCAAAGCCGCGCCCACCACCAACGCCAGCAGGCGCGGCAGAATCGGGAGACGGGATTCCCAATACCCCTCCACCGCCGCACTGACCGCCCACAGGCCAAAAACGGCGAAGGTAAAGATCTCGAGCATCACCACCCAGTCCCCGCCAAGCAAGGGCGTATAGGCGAACAAAAGGGGCACGAAGTACAGCCCCTTGGCGGTCTTCCAGGCGGAAAACCCGGTGCGCATGGGTGGCGACTTGGCGATGGCGGCCGCGGTGAACGCAGCCAGGCACACCGGCGGCGTCACATTGGAATCCTGACTCAGCCAGAAAATGATCATGTGCGCGGACAACAGAGCAACGGTCAGCACAGCGGGGTCGAACACCTGCCCGTAGAGCAGATCCAGGGTTTCCAGGGGTAAGCCGCTGACCATGGCCGTGGCGGCGGCATCGGACATGGGCGCGGCCAGCGTCTCGAGGGCGCCGGGATCGGACAGCATGAATATCGCCCGGGCGGTTTCCGGCAGGGTCCCAGTGGCAATCATATCCACCAACTGGAACTGAAGAATCAGTTGATACAGGGCCGGCGCCGATAACGTACCCAGGACGATGTAGGCCGCCGTCACCGGCAGACCCATGCCCAGTATCAGCGAGGCCAGACCCACCAGCACGATGGCCACTATCATGCTGCCGCCAGCCCATTCGGCAATCATCAGCGAGAAGGTATTGCCAATGCCGGCGGTGGCGATGACGTTGACGATCAACCCCACGGCGCATAGCAGCACCGCGGTCATCACCATGTTGCGTGCCCCCAGCTCCAAGGCCTCCAGTATCCGCTTCGGCCCCATCCGATGGGGTGTAACCCAGGACGCCACGACACAGGCGGCGATACCGATGCCGGCGGCATAGGTGGGGGTGAACCCGGATATCAGCAATCCGATGAGTACAACCACGGGAATCAGGAAAGCCGGGCCGCCGCGCTTGAGCACCTGGATCAGGTCAGGTGCTTCCTGGTCCATCAGGGCGGTGGCGTGGGATCGCTTGGCCTCGATGCGGACGAAAAACCCCACCGTGGCAAAGTACAGCAGGGCGGGCAGCACGCTCATGGCAACGATCTGGGTGTATGGGATCTGGGTGGTGGCGGCCATGACGAAAGCGCCGGCACCCATGATCGGTGGCATCAGCTGACCGCCGGTGGACGAGGCGGCTTCCACCCCACCTGCAAACGTGGCCGGAAAACCGGCCCGTTTCATCAAGGGAATGGTGATGACACCGGTTGATGCAGTGTTGGCGACGGCGGAGCCGGATATGGTGCCGGTCAGGGCGCTGGCCAGGACGGCGACAAAACCAGGCCCGCCCACGAACCGTCCGGCCACTGCCCGGGCCATGTCGATGATGAACTCACCGGCGCCAGCCTTGAGCAGAAACGCACCAAACAGAATAAACATGAAGACAAACGTCGACGAGATCAACGCAATATTGCCGAACAGGGCGTCGTCGCCGTAGATCGACCGGAACATCAGGGTTTCCAGAGACAGCCCCGGGAACCGGAACACGCCGTCGATGTGCACGCCCCACCAACCCACGTAGGTCAGCGCCAGAATGATCAGACCGGGTATGATCCAGCCAGTGGTGCGCCGGGTGAACTCGATGGCGCCAAGAATAAGCAGGGTGCCGGCGATCCATTCCGAGGCGACCAGGCGCACGCCGCGGGCGTAGATCGCGTCCTCACGAATCACCATGAAGATGGCCGACGCGGCGACCAGCAGCCCGAACGCGATGCTGATCGCCTTGACCGGTGCGGAGCGCGCCCAGGCCCGCTTGCCGGCCGGCACGGTCATAGAGCAGAGCAGCGTGAAACCGGCGAAATGCAAACCGTTCTGCAGCAGGGTGGAAGCGGTACCGAACAGATTGAGCCAGATTTGACCCAGTGAGATGGTAACCGCCAACACGAATACCGCCATGCGCAACGGGCTCTCGTTCCATGGCAGGGTGTCGTCTTCGTCGTGCTCCACGCCTGACATGCGGTGGCAGTCTCCTGAGCGACCGAACGGGGGGCGGTACGCGCCCCCCCGCAGCGTTGCGCGGAATCAGTTGGCCATCAGGCTGTCGGGGATTTCGATGCCCATCTCGCGGAAGTAGCGGGCCGCGCCCGGGTGCAGCGGTACCGGCAGACCGGCAATGGCCTTGTCCAGCGCCATGGCGGTGGTGGCCTTGTGGATCGCCTGCAGGAACGCCAGATTCTCATAGATGGTCTTAGTGATCTTGTAAACGTCCTCTTCCGGCACGTCGGCGCGGACCGCCAGGAAATTCGGCTGGGCGATGGTCTGTACGTCGGCATCCTGCCCCGGATAGGTTCCGGCCGGAATCAGGTAGGGCGTCCACAGATTCAATCCGCCGTCGGCCTGCTCGGCCTGTTCCGGGGTAAAGGAAAGCAACGTCACCCCATCATTGGAGGCCATCAGCTTGGTGACCGCACCGGTGGGTACACCCGCAGGGGTGCTCATTCCCACCGCCTTGCCGTCCTGTATGGCGGATGCGCTGGGGCCATAACCGCCATAGATCAGCGTGTAGTCGGTATCGATATCGACACCCAGGTTGCCCAGGATGGTCTTGTTGGAACCGATGGTGCCTGAGTTCTTTTTACCCAGGGCAACCGTTTGGCCCTTGGCGTTGACGAAGTCTTCGATGGTCCCGGTCTTCGCCTCATCGCTGTCCAGAACGAACTGCTCCACGTTCTGCCACAGCATGCTGATGGATCGCAGCTCGTCCTGGGGACCGTCCGCCTCCACCGGGCCGGTACCGGTGCGGGCGTAGTACCCGTACAGGCCCTGCAGAATCGCGAACTGGGCCTCGTTCTCGCGCAGCAGCCGCACATTCTCACCGGAACCGGCGGAATTGATCGCCGACATGTCGATCTTGTCGGTTGGCTGCAGTTTGACCTTGGTCAGGGTGGCCAGCGCCACACCCACCGGATAGTAGGTACCACCGGTGGAGGCCGTGGCCAGAATGTAAGAGTGGTCCTCCTGGGCCTGCACCGGCCCCAGGGCCAAGGTGGCCGCTGCGGTGAGTCCAAACAGAATCGTTTTCGCCGACGCCAACAGCTTCATAGTGTCCTCCAGTCAAAGAACCGGCCGAAGGGTGCCCGGTTCAAAAAGTCATTGTTTGGCTTGTTGTACACGAAGCGACGGGATACCCGTCGCGGAAGTGCCAAGAATAGCCCGATCGTCCGCCAATTCATAACCATTGCTCCAACCGGCCACGGCGACCGTCCGCCAAGACAATCCGAGAAACAAACGCGTGGGTGCAGCGATCCAGGTGCTGAACACGATGGCCGCGAGCAATGAGTCGGTCGGCTGGCCTCACCCCCCCGCCTCCGCATATGGTTCAATCATGTCATCGGGTCGGCGCGCCCATAGGACTCCGGAATCCCAATATGAGCCATGTATTCCCTCGCCACACCCAGGCACGCCTGCCCACGGTAGAACGCGGTGACGGCGCCTATCTGATCGACACCCGGGGTCGGCGGTATCTGGACGCCTGCGGCGGTGCCGCGGTGTCCTGCCTGGGCCACTCAGACGCGGCAGTGAAGGCGGCCATCCACACCCAGGTGGATGCCATCGCCTTCGCCCACACTGGATTTTTCACCTCGCAACCCGCGGAAACCCTGGCCACACGGCTGGCGGCGGCCGCACCGGGCGATCTGGATCACGTCTATTTCGTATCCGGTGGATCGGAAGCCACCGAGGCGGCGCTCAAGCTGGCCCGACAGTATTTTGTCGAGGTCGGCCAACCGGAGCGTCACCACATGATTGCCCGCTGGCAGTCCTACCACGGCAACACCCTGGGCGCCCTCGCCGCCGGCGGCAATCGGTTCCGCCGGGTGCAGTTCGAACCCCTGCTGGTGGAGATGTCCCACATCTCCCCCTGCTACGCCTATCGGGGTTTGACCGACGGAGAGTCCGTGGACGCTTACGGCCTGCGTATGGCGGACGAACTGGAGCAGGAAATCCAGCGTCTGGGCCCCGACACCGTGGCCGCCTTCGTGGCCGAGCCTGTGGTGGGGGCGACCCTGGGCGCGGTGCCGCCGGTGAAGGGTTACTTTCAGCGCATTCGCGAGATCTGTGACCGGCACGGCGTGCTGTTGATTCTGGACGAGGTGATGTGCGGCATGGGCCGGACCGGCACGCTGTTCGCCTGTGAGCAGGACGGCGTGGTGCCGGACATAGTCTGTATCGCCAAAGGCCTGGGCGCGGGTTATCAGCCGGTGGGCGCCATGATCTGCCAACGGGAGATCTACCGGGCGATTGAGCAGGGGTCAGGTCAGTTCCAGCATGGCCACACCTATATGGGACATCCCACAGCCTGTGCCGCGGCCAATGCGGTCCTTACGCGCCTGCTGGATGACCGCGTCCTGGCGCGGGTGCAACCTCTGGGCGAGGCGCTGGACAGTGCCCTGCACAGTCGCCTCGGCGAGCACCCCTACGTGGGCGATATTCGAGGCCGGGGACTGTTCCGGGGTGTTGAACTGGTGTTCGATCGAGCTGATAAGACACCTTTTGACCCGAGCCGCAGACTGCACGCCAAGGTCAAACAACAGGCCATGGCCAACGGTCTGATGTGCTACCCCATGGGTGGCACCGTGGACGGCCGGTTCGGAGACCATGTGCTGCTGGCCCCGCCCTTCATCGTGGATGAGAACCAGATCGATGAAATCGTCGATCGCCTGGCGGCGGCGATCGACGCCGCAATTGACCAGAACTGATCGGCTGACCCCACCTTCCCCGAATCAATCACAGGACCGCCCATGCGCGCCCCCATCGACCTGAACGATCCAAACCTGAGCGAGGCCCAGCAAGCGCTTGCAGGCCGGATAGTCAACGGCCCGAGAGGGGCCATATTCGGGCCGATGCGGGCGCTGCTGCACGAACCGGCGATAGGTGATCTGGTTCAGCAGATGGGTGCGCACCTGCGCTACTCCGGGCAACTGCCGGGCGCTCTGCGGGAACTGGCCATTCTCATTACCGCGGTGCACTGGGATGCGCCGTTCGAATGGGATCACCACCGCCCGATCGGTGAGCGGGAGGGCCTGGACCCGGATCTGCTGGATGTGCTCCAGCGCGGCGAAACGCCGGAGTTCCCGGAACCGGATCAAGCACTGGTCTATCGCTTTGCGATCACGCTGCTCAATGAACGCAGACTGCCGGAGCCGCTGTTTCGGGCGGCCGAAGACCGCTTTGGACCGGCGGGGATTCTGGAACTGATGGTCGTAGTGGGCTATTACGGGCTGCTGGCCCTGGTGCTCAACGGCTTTGAAATCACCGACTAATGTAGTGTCTTCCAAATAACTTGATGGTTGAGGTTAGGCATCGTGGTTACTGACAAGGCGCGGTGAGGAGGAATAGCCAACGCTATTGCGACGATCCGCAACGCCGTCAGGGACCGCGAGGGCCAGCGCAGGTGTTAAGTTATTTGGGAGACACTACACTAGTCTGCGACAACCATTTGTACAGCACCAGGGCATCCACATAGCCCCGGGCTGGGTGATTAAACGCCTTGGGAAGTTGGCCCACGGTGTCAAAACCAAGACTGTGCCAGAGTCTGAGCGCCCCCAGGTTGGTGGCGGCCACAAAGTTGAACTGCATCGCCTTGTAGCCGAGTTCCCGGGCCATCTTTTGTGAGTGCTCACACATGGCGGTGGCCAGTCCACGACCCCGGGCCGCGGACGAAACCATGTATCCACAGTTGCACACATGGTCGCCGGGGCCGGCCTGATTGGTCTTGATGTAGTAGGTGCCAAGGATGCGGCCATCCAGTTCGGCGACGAAGGTGTTCCGTGGGACCCTCAGCCAGATATCCAGGGCCTGCTCGCGTGTCGTATCACGCGGATAGGCGTAGGTGTCACCGGCGGCGACAATGTCCCGAAATATGGGCCAGATCGCGTCAAAATCACGCTCGGTGGCGGCCCGGATACTCGCCATGGGTGCCGCGGCGCTCAGGTCTGATTCCACTGATAGAGGATGAAATCGCTCGGCCCGTCCGTGTAGCGATCATAGAAGGCGCGGCCCCGGGCATTGAAATGCTGGGTGTTCCAGCGCAGGGTCGGCCACGCTCTGTCACGGGCCAGGGCGGCCAGCGCCGCGAACAGCGCTTCAGCCACGCCACTGCCGCGCGCCTCCGGCAGCACGAACAGGTCATCCAGAAACCCGATCTCGCAGCCCCCCAGCGGACGTGGACATGCCCGCACATGGGCCAGGCCAACGGCCCGGCCAGCGTCATCGCGGGCCAGCAAGCCTTCAAGCACATGACCTGGGTCCAGCAGCCAACGCCAGACCTCATCGGCAATCGAATCGGTCATGGCCACACCGTAAAACTCGGCATAGCCATCGAACAAGCCCCGCCAATCCGCTTTGTCTCCAAGTTCAACAAGGGCCGTTTGGATCTGCATCATTGAGTACCTGCTCTGCTATGCCCGACACGCGGACTCAGTCAACTAACATCAGCCCGTGACGCTGCCGACGGGCGGTTTGGGGCTCCTGGGTGCGGTCAGGAACGGTGGCTCTATCCACTCAGCTCGGCAAGCCGCCGCCATGGCCGGATGCCGTTCCAGATGCTCCAGCAGGGCCCACAAATGCGTCAAAGCGCGCAGCGGTTCAACCGCGATTCCGGCCCCCACGGGATAGGCCATGGCCCAGCGACAGCACACCGCCAGATACAGGTCACAGACACTGAATCCACACCCCAGCAGACAGCCGCTCCGATGCTGCGCCATATGGTCATCCAACAGCGCGAAGTGCGCGAGCAGGCGGCTGCGGACACCGTCCCGCAGGATCGGCACAGCGCTGTCCCGACTCAGGTAACGTCGGGGATAAAACATCACCCGCAGGTCCGCATGCAGCGTGTTGCTCAGAAAAAACAGCCAGCGGTACAGATCCGGCCGCCCCGATGCGCCCATGGAGGGCCCCAGGACGGGGTGGCGGTCCACCAGGTACAAAAGAATCGCCGCCGTCTCGAAAATGACGGCCTCGCCGTGCACCAGCACCGGGATCAGGCCCTGGGGATTGAGCTTCAAATAGGCCGGTGAGCGTTGCTGCCCGATGCTGCGATCCACCAGCTCGGTAGCGTACGGTACGGCACTGACCTCGAGCGCCGCACGGACCACCAGATTGGCGCTATCCGGGGAGTAATACAGCAGGTATTCGCTCATTCCGATATGTGGGGTGTTGTCGATGTGGATCCCTCGACCAGGATCACACAAACCCGCACAAATCAAAAACCCCGGCCGGTTGGCGAGTTGAGCGCCGCAGCCGGCGTAACCGCCGGAGCACGAATCAGAACCGGGACAGGGCCACCAGGCACAGGACCTCGAACAACATCTGCGCGCCAACCTGCACGGTGTTTGTGGTGGCATCGTACTGGGGCGCCACTTCCACCACATCAGCGCCCACCACATCCAGGCCCTTGAGGCCGCGCAGCAGGGCCTGTACTTCCCGGGGTGTCAGACCACCCACCTCGGGGGTCCCCGTGCCCGGGGTAAAGGCTGGGTCGATGCCGTCCACATCAATGGTCACATACACCGGGCCGTCCCCGACCACATCCAGGGCCTTGGCGATGACCGCTTCCACGCCCATGGACTGGAATTCCTCGGCGTGGATGACCGTCATTCCGGCGTCGTAAGAAAAATCCCAGAGAAACTCGGTGGGACCCCGGATGCCGATCTGTACCGAGCGTTCCGGATCCAGCACACCATCCAGAACCGCATGGCGGAAAGGCCCACCATGGTGAAACTTGGCGCCTTCGAACTCGCCGCCGGTATCGCAATGCGCATCGACGTGCACCATTCCCAGGGGGCGATCGCGACCCAGTGCCTTCATGATGGGATAGGTGACGGAATGATCGCCGCCAATGCTGACGGGCCTCACGCCGGCACCCGCGATGCGGGTGTAAAAAGCCTCGATGTCCTCAATCGATTGTTCCAGGCTGTAGCGCGAGCGAAACGGCACGTCGCCCACGTCCGCCACCCGCCGTTCCGACATGGGCAGGCATTTCAAGACGTGATTGTAGGGACCAATGCGTTCCAGTGACCGGACCGCACGCGGGCCGAAGCGCGCACCCGACCGGTTGGTCACACCCAGGTCCATGGGCACGCCCACCAGGGCGATGTCGAGATCCACGAAGTCATCTGGTTCAGACGACTGAGGTCGGTAGGGTGCATCCAGCAGCGTGGGAATGCCGGCATAGGGAAACTTGCGCTGCTCGCTACTGCTGAACAGGGCGTCAGCCACCCGTTGGGATTCGGGATTAAAGGCATCACCGCCTTTCGCGTTCCGGTATTTTTCCCGGAGGCGGGCGAGCTTCTCATTGGCGTTCATACG
>Ga0316196_10000519_pt1 | contig 15250 bp, 14 predicted proteins | sample Eddsed2cm_MG_FD_204938 | JGI IMG/M metagenome (GOLD analysis project Ga0316196, IMG submission 204938) | Coastal sediment microbial communities from Maine, United States - Eddy sediment 2 cm | ecosystem: Environmental > Aquatic > Marine > Coastal > Sediment | place: USA: Maine | collected... | reverse complement strand
CACTGGTTCGCCGGTTCCTGGCACAAGTGATGGCGGGCGATGGCGAAGTTCAGCTCAACAAGTCATTCCCCGCGTTCTGCAAGCGGCACGGTTGGCCGAGTTTTGAAGCGGAATTGACCGCGGTGATAGGCGCCGCTTCAGCGACAACGATCGGCCGGAACGCATCCCTGTTGCAAATCCTTTGTTTGAACCGCGACAAGAGTGCCGAGCGCATCGAACTGTGCCGACGTTTGGCCGACCGCGCTGCCGCGTCGCTGGTCGCGTTCGACGACCAGGAGGCCAAGAACGATTGGCAGATCAAGCAACTAGACCGGTCTGCGCTGCTCGGTTCACTCGTGAAATCGATGCTGGCCGTTGCTGCCGACCAACCGCTTGCCCGGCTGATCGACCACGCTCTCGCGCGCGACGACATGTATGACTTGACCGACTCGCATCTCGCCGCGCTCTTCGCCCTTGAATCGTGGCTGGTCGGTAAGCTGGCCGAGCCCCATCACGCGATCTCGCGGTGGCTGGCCGAGTGCCGATCTGCGCTCGAATCGCGCGTAGCTCAGGTCCCGGAAAAACCCACCGACTATCGACGACCTGCCAACCTCGCATGCGGCTGCAGCGACTGCAGCGAATTGAGCAGCTTTATGGCCAATCCCGACGAGCCCGTTCATCGTTTTCCCGTACGTAAAGACCGTCGCCGGCATCTGCATCAGATCATTGAGCGCCACAAATGCGACCTAACGCACGTCACCGAGCGCCGCGGCAGCCCCTATACTTTAGTCTGCACAAAAACGACCGCATCCTACGAAGCCGCCCGCCAAATCCATGAGCGAGACAAAAAAAATCTGATACGCCTCAAGGCTCTGCAGAAGAAAATCGGTTAGCAACTTAGCTAAGGGGCCGCGCAAAAACAACTTGGCATTTTGGCATCCCATCATGACTCAGACCGTCCACGGCCTTCACCCTTCGGGCAACCTGAAGGTTGTCCAATTCCGCTCTCCTGCGGAATTGTCATGCCATCTCCGGCCGATCCTCAAAAATGGGGTTGAGGGGCTGGGGTCGGCCCACTCTAAGTATTTGACATTGTTAATAAAATACCTTAAAAACGTCTCTGAAACGGTCTTAATCCATCGGTTTTCCCCTTAAAACTGCCCTATTAAAGGAAAGGCATTATTGATTTTGATCGGCTGATAGACTTGCTGGGCTTTGAAAACTATGATGATTTAAAAGATGCTCACTATAAATGGGTGAACATTGCAATGCAGACTGATAATAGAGGTAAAGAAAACAAGTGGACACAGAGCATTGCTGTCGGGAGCAAAACGTTTATTGAGAAGATGAAAGGAGCCCTTGGATTTAGGGCAAAAGGTAGAAAGATGTGGGCTGCAGTCGAAGCCGACACACAATTCACCACTTTCGATTTATCCGCTTTGAAAAAGCAATGTCTTATCTTTTTTAAAGAAAAGACCAAGGAAAACTATTTTGAGATCAATTGCCATAGGGATTTAAATTTCGCTTCCTGATCTTTAATTTTCCAGAGCCATGGATGCGGAATCCCCCTTTCACCGCCGATACCCCAGAGGATACCCGCCAATGCGCCGGTTAGAAGCGCTCGGCCGCAATTGTCTCCACTTAGCCGGATGTTTTGCCTGACGGCCGCGGTGTAAGAGTTGCTCGTTCGGACTATATAAAGTCCTACCGGCAAACTGTATCGCAACGGACAGGCCGCGCCAAACTCTTCAATCAGAGCTTCATTGTCCGGCCAGTCCCAGCTCATGGCTTTTTGGGTGCTTTCCTGCCAATCCATCGGGAGCTCCGGTTGGGCCTTTTTAAAAGCCTCAGCCAAGGTCTCCCCCTCAATTACAGCCAACAGCAGCTTGGCAAAAAATCTCCCGGCGGCAACACTTTTTTCATGGTTATTGGTGATTTTTACAATGACTTCAACATCCGACAAATTAGAATTACCGCTTGCTATAAGGGGCAGAACTCCAGCCAGGGCAGGAATCTGATCATCATGAGCCCCTGAATCCAAGGGTATCGTTTGGTCCACGGATTTCGCCATATCCCGGGCCATTTTTACAATTTTGTCATCGTCATGGGTTATGCGCACGGCCTCTTCCACTTTTGCGAGAAGCTCCGGACCGCTGTGATTCTTTGTAACCGGCATGACCTTCATCATCAGGGTTTCGCGCAGATCTTGATCTAAATTTTTAAAGTCCGCGGACACCCGTTCCATTGCTTTAAGCTCGGCGGCTTTCAAGTTTTGCAGGGTGTCCTTGGTGGGATGATCTATATATCCTCTAAAACGACCGCCGGGACCAAAGAAATCCTGAAAATCACGTTGATACATTCTTGGATTGAAAACACCGCCACTATTCGCTAAGGACCGTGCCGCATTTAGAAAGCTTTCCCCATAGTGGGAATTGTCACCGGCTTTTTTCCCCGGATGTGCAAAATAGGACGGGACCCCTTCGTAGTTCTTTCGAACCGGGTCGATAAATTCAGGTGCATCACCGCCCACATCCTTAATTCGTTTAATATCATATATCCAATGGAGTCCCAGGGCGGCTGCGTCCGCCACGGCCACACCCATCATCCCGGAAAGAATTTTCTCTCTTTTAGCATCGAGATTCATAGTCATTTCTCCTGAAAAAAATTTAAGAAGTGTAAACCAAAGAAATGAGTAAAATTTTGAATTGTGTATCGGATTCAGTTGCTGCCCGACATATGGTGAGGCCAATACAATCTAAATTGAGCGTTCCAAATTAAAAAAAAGATAGCAATTTGTTATTCACTATCGAAGGGGGGGCTTGGTTGTCAAGGTCGTTTTTCCAGGTTTTTTGATTTGCAGCACCGCGGTACTGCCGACCGCCTTCTATTTCCTGCTGGGAGAACGGCGCTGGTACCCGGGACTCTCGATGGCCTTGGTGTTTACCGTAACGATCCATCTGGTTTTTGCCAAAGACCTGCAAATTCGACTGCCTTAGTGTTAATAACAGATATTGACTTAACAATCGCCTTGCGGCATTTATTGTATGCAATAAGGCGGCAGCATTGGAGGAAAACACAATGCACGATACATCCATTGGGGTTCACCCCAGGAATTTGAATGATCTGAATAAGGAGGAGATAATGAACATCAAGCGTATTGAATGGTTCCCACTTTCCCTGAAGTCCATCAAAGAAGGGTGGACCGATGATGAGTATGTCTGGCCCAGCGAAATCCCTTCGTTGCTCGTCAAAATCACCGCCGAAGACGGCACTTACGGCATCGGCGAGGCCAGTTCCCAGGTGTGGTATCTCGGCGAAACCCGCGAGCAGATGGCCTCGGTGCTGGCCTTGTACGTCCAGGCAATAAAAGGACGACGTGTCTTCGATATTGCCGGCGCCCATGCGGCGATGGAGAGTGTCTATTCGGGCGGTACCCCCGGATGTCGGGCCGCACGGGCCGGTGTGGATATGGCGCTTTATGATCTGGTGGGCAAACTTCAGGGCCTGCCGGTTTACGAGCTTTTGAGCGGTGCTTTCCGCACCTCATTCGAGATGCTTACCAATCTCTATTTCAAAACCCCGGCCGAAATGGCCGACGGCTGCAAGCACTTCGTTGATGAAGGCTTTCGCGGTCTCAAGATCAAGGTCGGCGACGTCCTGCTGGCCAAAGGCTGGTCGCAGGCGAACTTTAAAGCCGAGCTGGCAAAGCTCGATGCGGCGATCGAGAGTTCGCCAGGCGACGTTTATCTGGACGCCGATGCCAACCAGGGCTGGCGCAGTCCGAAATGGACGCTCACGATGCTTGCGCGCTACGCCGGAACAACGAACCTGTCCATCGAACAGCCCCTCCCCTTTGACGACATCCCCGGAGCTGGGTTTCTGCGGCAGAAACTGGGGATCCCCTTGATCCTGGATGAATCCGTGTGGTCGCCCGAGGCCGTGATGCATCTGCTGCGGGCCGAAGCTTGCGACCGGATCGTAATCAAGCTCAATCGCGTGGGCGGATTCTACCCAGCCTCGCAAATTGTGGCAATGTGCAGTGCGGCGAATATCGGCATCAGTGTCGACACCAATCCGTTCACCATTTTGGGCGACACGGCCTGCTGCCATTTGGCGGCGACCATTCCGGTTCACTATCCGGTGGATTGCGAAGGCCATTTGTCTTTTATCACCCTGGGAGAAAAAAATCCTTTTATCCGCGGCGTAAAGTGCAGCGCCGGAACCGCCCATATTGACGACAGCCCCGGCTTGGGGGTTGATGTGGATTGGAGTAAGCTTGCCTGACAGCCGTTTCAATCCGCATTATCATTGCACTTTTATGAATCTTGACACACCCATGAGGCTTGGGGTCAGGCCAAGCTAAGTTGTTGATTCCTATGTATTATCGCTCCCCAAATAGACGTTTCAGGTCCTATATCGAACTTTTTGACCCTAAAATGACCTTTATAAGCTTTATAAGAAATATCCCTCGACACTGATTATTTTGAATAATGCTCTTTTTACCCTCAAAAAGCTCGATATAGAGGGTAAAAAAGGATACATTTTTGCCGTATCGTAAATGATTATAATCAATTAGCTAGGCCCGACCTAATGCCGTTAACTTAACAGATATACCCCGTCCCTTCTGTTTTTTAATGTTTCAGGTCGAGACAGCAAAGAGGGGGCTTCTTTCGTTGCTTTAGGTTTACGTCCCGGACGCTTGCGCTCCAAACCGCGGCTTTTTCTTCGGTACTGCTGCCGATTACGTGGAAAATGTCGGTTTGGCTTGATTTTAACAAGATATTTTGCACAGCATTTTATAAATGAAGTCCAAATAGAAGTCCAGCGATTTGGTTGGCCAGCGGAAAGTAGAAGTTGGAAAACCAAGCGCGTTTCGGTGAGCGCACGTGCAAAGCTGAGCTGGCCGACAGAGACTTTGGCCAATTGGCTAGCTTCGAGCATGGCGAGGCGGATCAAGCACACAACAATCATATGCACAAGCAGTTCCTGATGGAAGGTGGTTGGCGTCCGACAATGCCAGGAGGTAGCCTGCATGGTGTGTTTGAAATCACGGTAGAACGTCTCGATATCCCAGCGCATGTGATAGAGGTTTGCCAAATCTGAAGCCGGAAAGACAATCGGGTCCAGCAGAGAGGTGACCAGGCGGCGTCGGCGAAAGCCCTTTCGGTAAACGAAAAGCTCCCGGACGATGAGAGTTGTCTTGTCGTGGGAGTCCTTGATTTGGCATAGATAATCTGACTGACCGAGAGTACGCAAGACTTTAGGGCGATTGTTTGCTTTAGCGGGAATGAGAAAATGGGCTTTGCGGCGCAGAACTTTGATGAAGGTGGCGCAGTAGTAGAAGCCTGAGTCTATCAGAAGCAGATCGCCCTTTTTGAGCGCCCGGATAAGCTTGAGGATGAGTTTGTGTTCTGAGGTGCAGACCTTGTTGAAGACGAAGCGCACAGGTGCGCGGCTGATCAGGTCAAACAGGCAGCAGAACTCCACGGCAATCGGCCCCAATCCTTGCTGGCCCTTGTGTGCGCCGAAGCGCTTGAAAAGAGATCGCGACTCGGGTAAAGCCAGAGTTGTCTTGTCGGCGGCAATTAGACGTAAACCATGCCAACGGTAGCGCTGATGGTTGCAGGCGGTTTTTAACCGCGATACCAGTGCGCCATGCAACCAAGATAGAGCGCTGAGGGGAAAAACGTGCTCGCGCCTTACAGAAAGCAGGCACGGAAACAGAGAAATGGATACCAAGCTGTCCAGTTGCCAAACGCAGGATCTCGTGCAGGCTGGATCGTTGGGTATTCAACGAAACGGCCAACATCAGCCACAGAGTTTGTAATGTTGCCAATTTACGGCGTCGGTGCCATTCGTTTTTTTTACGTCGGCGAGTTTCCAGAGCCGCCACCAGGGCCGGGTCGAGCCAGTGAGCCAGCATCTGCAGATCAGGTAGTTTCATGATGATCCTCCTTGGAATCAATGAGAGTGAAAGTGGCCGGAGCGCTCTGACGTAGCAGAATGCCCCGCCGGGCTTTTTTAGCCAAGGCACTGGACAGTGTGTCACGGTCAGTGAGCCGTCCGAAGCGCTGTTGCAATAGTTGCGCAAGTTCATTGACGTGCAAAGGTTTGCCTTCTTCAGTCAGTATTTTAAGGCACAGATCAACAAGAGACTGACGTCTTTTTCCACGCCTTGGAGCAAGAACAGGCTCGCTGTCCGGCTTTCCTTGAAGTTGCCGGATAGCTCTAAGCTGGTATTCAAGCTGAAGTTCAAAGATTTGAAGGATTACTTGTTTGATATCCTCTTTTTCCATAACAGGAAGCTCCCGGAGGTGAAAACGAAAATATACGTCGGTAATTACAGGTATTACATCATTAATACTGACGTTTGTCAAGCCGAAAATAGACAAGTGATGAGGTGAGAAGCATGGATGTTGTAAAAAAGGTGGGGCGAGAGGCTATATTGTAAATATATTATTTAATATCAGTTTTTTATCGTTAAGCTAGCGGCATTGGGTCGGGCCACAGTAACATATTGAAAAATCAGTAAAAGATACCTAAAAACACCAATATTCAGAGACGTTTTTATGCCATTTTATCGGCACTGTCAATTACATAGCGCGGCCAGATCCCAGCCCGCCTTGACAAGAGAGACAAATGCCACTATTATAAAGACAAATGGCGAATATTAGATAAGGAAACAATAAAATGGAACCTGAAATATTACCTGTAGAAGATGAAAAAAAAGAAAGGTTGGATCGACTATCCGATGATTATTGGGTCATTGACAATGCTCCGGCAGGAGTGACCAAACGTCAACTCGAAGCTCTGGCAAGGCGGCTTAAGATTTCCATGCGAGCGATGGCGGCACTGTTGAGAGTTTCGGAACGGACCCTGAGCCGATATGATCGAGAGAAATTATTGAAAGAATCGGTCAGCGAACATATACTTCAAATTGAGCGTGCGGTGGATGTCGGCGAGGATGTGTTTGGGGACCCGGAGCGATTTTTACGCTGGTTAAGAGACTCCTGTGCGGCTTTAGGCGGTAAAGTGCCTATCAAACTGCTCGGGTCGATAACCGGAGCAAGGCTGGTGCGTGATGAGTTGGTACGAATTGATTACGGAGTGCCGTACTAATGCGCGGGTACCGGTTTTGCCGTAAACGTCGAGCTAACGATCTTTCAGGTACCGGGGCAAAACTGGTCGGCGGCCGCTGGAACTCGCCAGGAGTCGCTATGCTTTATATGTCTGAAAACCGTGCGCTGGCTCTAGCAGAATATTGGGTACACGTTCATCCATCAAACCTTCCCACTGATGTATGTATTGTTGAAATCGAGGTGCCGGATACCGCTCGCATTATATCCATACCTTTGTCAAGCCTCCCAGAAAACTGGCGAGCCGGACCACCTTTGACATCTCTTCGTCAAGCCGGAGATCAGTGGGTTCTCAACGAACAAAGCCTGATTCTGAAAGTCCCCTCTACGGTCATGCCGCTGGAGTCAAACTACATTTTAAACCCAGCCCATCACGATATGACGAGGGTATCTATTAAATCAATTACGGACTATGTGTGGGACAGACGCATGAATCGGTAGGCCGTATCATTGATCAGCCTGATTATTCTTGTCACCTCGACAAGTCTTATGTAGCACTTATCTACAGGCTGCAATTGGCTGCCATACAGCGCTTAGCGAGAATAGGCGGGACGTCGGAGCGGCCGACAAGGCTGCAATCCAGCTAGTGAAAGTCCCGCCGTATTCCGCTGCAGGCGGACTCGCAAAGATAAGGTGAAGATAAGGTGTCAAATCTTGATTGTGATTATAAGCAAAGATCCGAAATTTTACTGACGAATTTAAGGCATACTTTCGGGAGACGTTCTGATTGACATCGATAATTTCTACGGAAATCAGCATTTTATAACCTTTGAACCCCGAACTTGGAACCGATCACTTTAGGTCATATCATCTCATAAAAAATTGTGCTCTCCATTAAATTCCATAGGACAAGGCCCGGCGATAATTCCCAGATCGGTCCTTTGTTGAAGCGTCTCTGCGTAGGCTTCCGACACTTCCAGGATGTCCAATTGCAGCGTGTTTTTAATGCGCACAATTTTGCTCTTTGCCGCTGATACAAGGCCAACACATCCCAGCGCGACGTCTATGGCGTCGCGGTCGGTTCCAAAGTGCATGGGTATGGCGGCTTTTTCCGGGCTGAGGCCGGTGATGCAATTCTTATAAGTGGCGGCATAATCTATTTTGTCCACCAATCTTTGGGTGGTAATATCCGCCAGACCGATGCCAGTGGCATTGCCCTTGCTTCCATCCGTTAAATCTCGCACGAAAAGTCGTTTGACCTGCACCGGATGGGGAAATACTCCCAATAGATCTCGATTTCTGCCGGTAATATTCGGATCGATGCCGACCCCGCTGATGTCTTTTCCCATCTCGTCAACAATTAAAAGATCGATCTCGTTAAAGGGGAGTCTGGCCATCATTTTCTTGGATAAGTGTAACAGTTCTTTTTCCCGGCTTTCAATATCAGCGGCCTTTAAAGCGCTGATTTTAGCCGTTTGGCCGTGAGCGTTCTCCAGGATTCCCACCGCACAGATAACCGGTGCTTTGGTCAATACCAAGCGGGCGGCATCTGTGATAATTTTATAGAACGTATACGGAACAGCGGCTTTATGGTAAAGCTCCGCACCTTTTAGTTTTCCCATGCCGATGGCCATCATCTTCATCAGGCCGCTTTCGATGGGAGCTTTAAATTTGGTATGGGATTTGATGCGATTGACCACCACGATATGATCGGCCGCCAAAGCGTTTTTATCCATAAATACCGGGACATTGTCTTCAGTCAATCCGATCTCTTCCGTTTCCATGGATGATACAATCGGCGCTTTGACAGATGCTTCCGTGACACCCAACTGTGTCAGCATGGCAATCTGTCCTTCAGCCGTTGCCCCGCCATGGCTGCCCATGGCTGGAAAGAGAAACGGATCGGCCTCAAGCGATTTAAAAAATTCAACGATGGCTCCCAGGATTTGAGCGATATCGGCAATTCCGCGACTGCCGGCCGTGATCGCCACCCGATCATTAGGCCGAATTGCCGACCAGGACAATCCGCCCAATTCAGCCTTAACCGTTTCTCGGATATATTCGACCCTGGTGTCATCAAATCTTTGACGAATGCGATACATGTTGGGTAATTTCATAAGGTCCTCATTCTTAAATGTTCACCGGCTTAGGCCTGCCCTGGCCTCCGGCTGGCAGCCTACGACTCGAAGAGCGCGACGGAATGTGGTGATTCAAATGCGTTCACAATTTCAGGGCTTCTGACCTCAGTCGGAATAACTTCTCGGGAGGCACCAATATTTAAGAAAACCTACAAAAATTTATAAAAAATAAACGTAAATTCAAGATGCAACCGTGTCTATAAAAAGCTAATATCACCGCTGGTGGATGTTTCGTTGCAAACCGTGAAAAAATAAGAAATAAAATTCAGAACGATTTGCCCGAATTCCAGTATTGTTGACCTTACCACAGACATTGGAGTTGCATCAAATTTTACAACACGTCAGTAGTTCTGAATTTTCAGTATATATTTTCCTTACCCGACAACGTTCATAATATCAATTAAAATTGTCAGGATTCCCAAAATTAAAGGAAAACAGCCACCAACCACAGATTCAATATCTGGGGATATGAGGAAGTTCCCTCGGAGGGGCGGAGCCTTGCTCTGCTGGTGATCGTTGATTTGTGATCGGATTTTCGGTTGTTTTTTGATATGTGCTTTGGTAGCTATGTGATTCATGAGAACGTCTCCTTTAATTGGCTTTAGTGTTTGAGTGGTGAGTGGGATCTTTTTTTTAGAAAAGGAGTAAAATATGGTCAGCAAGCTTACCATCGGCGTTGTGGCTTTGGCACGGCCAACTTTTGATGTACCGTATGCTGAACAGGTTGCAACTACCGCGTGGCAAACACTGCAAGGTCTCGATGTGAATTTAGCAGGTTCCAAAGATCTCTTATTTGACGCTCCTGCTGTGGAATCCGCAATATCAGCACTTCAGAAACAAAGGCTTGACCTGTTACTGGTCATGCAGGTTACCTTCAGTGATGCGACGATGACGGTAAAATTGGCTGACTCTATTGATGCGCCGGTTTTGCTATGGTCTTTTCCGGAGCCTAGATCCGGAGGAAGGCTGAGGTTAAATTCCGTCTGTGGTATAAATCTGGCCGCTCATGCCCTGGCTCGCGCCGGTCATACCTTTTCATTTCTTCATCGCGATGCAGATGAAAAAGAGACCCTTCAAGTCATTCTGGATATCGCCAAGGCAGGCAACCTGAAGAGAAAACTTGCCGAAACTCGAATCGGCGTCATCGGGCAGCACCCGGAAGGATTTGACACATGTACCTACGACACTGAGTTGCTCAGCAGCCTTTTCGGCGTATCAGTTGACTTCATGGAACTCCAGGCGCTTTTTAAAAAAGCAAAACGCATCCCTGCCGCTGAAACAGATGAGGTTTACGCTCGAGTTCAGGCTGATCTCGTAAATTTAGATGCACTGGCACAGAAACCGCTTCGAAAAAGCCTACAGATCTACAGCGCTTTGCGGCGTCTCGCAATCGAAAAGAAGTATAATGGCTTGGCAGTTCGTTGTTGGCCTGAAATGTTCACCGAATTCGGTTGCGCTGCCTGCGGACCAATGGCGATGATGAATCAAGAAATGATCCCCTGCGCCTGCGAAGCCGATGTATACGGAACTATCAGTACGCTGATGCTTCAAGGCCTGAACGATGCACCGGCATTCATGACCGATATGGTGGATTTTAATCCCAAAGATAATTCCGCTGTGTTTTGGCATTGCGGATTGGCGCCCCGGTCCATGGCAGATATCGAGGGGCCCATCCGAGCAACGATACACTCAAATCGGAAATTACCTTTGTTAAACGAATTTTCCTTGAAGCCGGGGAGAATTACCATTGCCCGCTTAAGCCAAAGTAAAAACGTTGTCCGGTTGGTCATTGGCAGTGGAGAAATGATCCGCGCACCGATGAGTTTTAGCGGAACCTCCGGTGTCGTTCGCTTTGACCGTCCGGCGGAAGAAGTGCTCGAGACAATCATCATGGAAGGAGTAGAGCATCATGTTTCAATAGCATACGGTGATTGTAGTGAAAGCCTTAAAAAATTGGCGGATATAACGGATATTCCCATTTTACACCTCTGTTGATTGGTTCAGCGTTCACGGTTCAATGGTTCATAGGTTGATTTCTCTGCTAAATTAACCGATGAAATCAATGGTAAAGGGAAAAAACGCGATAGGATTAACCCTGAAACGGGAACCCCCTGGCCCAGACCTGACTTTACGTTGCTCAATTTATTAGATTAATATTTGGGAACCTGACACGGGTCATAATATGATCTTATGAGTCGCACCAGGGCGGGCTAAACCTTTGTACCCAGATCGACCGAATGTCCAATTTAAGGGCAATGTCGCGGTCTATATAGCTCTACGGTCAATTTTATTTGATTAATAACGAGGGCTTGAATAGGATGTCATTTGTTTTCAGATACATATATAAAAGTGCATTGACAGCAATGGACTCAACGTAAATTAGATTTCCGTACGGCAATGCCGGGGCCACCAGTTGCCCCCTATACGTTCACCTTGCATTATATTTTCCGCCTCATGCTACAAGCGCAATTAATTATACTTTGTCCCGTAGTTCTCACGATGCCGATATCCGCAGGGCCTCTTCCTTGGCGATACGGCACCATTCGACAACATTTTCGGGACGATTTCCGATGGTGTGGTTGTCTTTCATGATCAGCTCCACGATGTTATCTCGGGTCATTTCCAGGAGTTTTCGAATTTCCTGACGCACCGCCTTGCCGTCTAATTTCGGAAAACTCAACGGGGTCGGTAGGGGTTTTAACGAGAGGATGAATTGATCCTCCAGATAGGTGGACATTTTCTCGATATCGGCCCAGGGTGAACAGGATACCCGGCGAAGCTGGTGATGTTTTTTGACCACATGCCATCGGGTGTGAAGTTCCTCACAGCATCCGCAGCAGGTAAGGCCGAAGCGATCCATAATCGGTTTTTCAACGGGAAAGACAAATTCCGCGTAATGGTCCGGCGACACATTGATGGTTTCCTGGCTCTCTGTAAACCCCCACAGGTCAATGGTCCTAACCTTGCCGTTGAAATCCGCCTGAGGCAGTTCGTCGGTATATCCGTATCCGCCCGAACCGATGTAGGTCCCGTCGTTGTTGAGGTGCAGCAGATTGTTCTTCTCCATGAAATCGATTTTGGCCATATTGGCTTTGGAAATGAATCCCAGCAGCGCTTTCAATCCGTCAGGCTGTTCATAGAAATCGTTAAAGAGATTCATCAGGCCGCGTAACTTGACGACCTCCCGGGTGATCCCCAGGGAGGACCACCCCTGGGTCTTTTGGCGCACTTCGAGAATATCGCCAAAGGTGTCCCTGGCGATTTCAAAACTGCCGTTGCTGGTTTCCCAGTCGACGACGATGCGCGGTGTCTTCAGCCGATCAAGATCCCTGTCGTAATCCTTGATGGGCGGTTCCCAGGCAATTGAACCATCCTGGGTGTCGGTTTTGTGCTCAATGATATCCACTCCCCAATCATCGGGCAATAAGACGGATAGTATGTTGAAATATGGTTCAACCGGCCGGTCGTCTCCCATCTCCTCGCCCCAGAAGATCTCTTTGCGCAGATCCATCTCCCAGTGCCGGGCCATCTTGCCCTTGCACATCATCTGTTTATCGGTGATGATCTCATTCCAGCCGTTTTCAGGCTCACAAAATATGACCGGTCGGATCTTTTCAAGGGAGTTGAGTTTGCGCCATAACTCCCTTTTCTCAGCCATTTCGGGACTCGCGGCAATGGCTGCGACCCTTTCCGCCAGTTCTCTGAGCACCTGCCTGTCTTCTATGGACATCTGCAGATCCTCAGGCCGAAACATCGTTGAGACCCGTCTGGCACCGGATTGTATTTGACCGGTGGAAGGACCATTACCATAATTTTCCATGATACTTTTTATTCCGATGTGATTTTACTCTAACTTATGAAATTTCACGGCGCCAAACAGCGAACCTACTTTAATTCCAGTATAAGTTTTGGATTTTAGATTTTGGATTTAGGATCAAAAGTTCGCCTGTGGCGGATCAATCTATAAAAAACGATAGAGCGAAGCGATACCATAAATCCGCAATCCGAATTCCCAAATCTAAAATCTTTCAAAAAGCTCATCTGAAACTAGATTACAAAAGTTTCTTTCTCGATCAGACTGGACATTCCCGGCCGGAGGCGGCGCTCTTAGGCAACCTCATACGCCCGAGGAATCGGACTCTCGCGATCTCCGCGATAACGCGCCACGGTTTCGAACATGGCCCGGATGGCCTCGTCCGGCGTGCCGTAATCAATAATAAAATACCCCGAGCCAAGGATCACCGGGCCGATAAGGGGACGTCGGGGCGCGTTTCGGCACCCGAGACCCAGATCACCGAAGCGTTCATAGAGCAACTCTCGCATCTGTTTTTCCTGATTTACCCGTCTTGTGGGATCGTAAAAAAAGTCGCGATCAAAGGTAAGTCCGTAATTTTTATACTACCAATTCGGATGAAATACGACATCTGCATGCAGATACGGAAGGGGCATCTCAATCTCCGGGTGTCTTTTATTTAAATTTTTAAGCAGCGATACTTTAATATTTTTAACTTCCCAGCAGTTCTTTTTTTTTCTGCTTCAGGTATTGAGCATTTGAACTAATGAAATTAAATAGCAAAGCGGAGCGATATCATTATTCAATGTTCAACGTTGGAAGTTCGATGTTCGATGTTCGATGTTCCGCCTGTTCGACGTCGTCTTTCGAAACAACCATGTTCGACGTAAATGAAACCTGCTAATATCTATAAAACAAGTTAGCGCTTATAAAAGGTTGCCCCCCCTGGTGTTTAAAAGGCCTGTTCGGCATTCCCTGATTTTCCGCTGTCGCCAATGAAGCAGCGGAGCAGCTGGGCAGATCCACTTAGACCCCTTTTACCCCGTTCAATTGCAGTTCTTCCACGAAATGACAGGCTGAACGTCGGCCCTGGCCGATGTCATGGAACGCCGGTTCCTCGTCCTTGCACCGGTCCTGACAGTATCGGCAGCGGGGGTGGAAATAACAGCCATTTGGCGGATGGGCATTGTCGGCCACATCGCCCGTGAGGCGGATACGGGCGCCGGTGTCTCTCAATCTGGGATCTGGTTTCGGAACAGCGGAGAGCAAAGCCTCGGTGTAGGGGTGTTTGGGTTCGGCAAAAATCTGGGCGGTTGTGCCCAACTCTACCAGTTTTCCGACGTACATAACCGCCACACGATCGCTGAGATACTCGACCACACTCAAATCGTGGGCGACGAAGAGATAGGTCAGATGAAACTCCGCCTGTAGATCCTGCAGCAGGTTGAGGATCTGTGCCTGTACCGACACATCCAGGGCCGAAACCGCTTCATCGGCGATGACGATTCTGGGGTACAGTGCCAGTGCTCTGGCAATTCCGATTCGCTGCCGTTCCCCGCCGCTGAAGGCGTGGGGATAGCGGTGGATGTATTCGGGTCGCAACCCGACCTTGTGCAGAAGATCGGCGACACGGTCCTCAAGCTCCGTACCATGGGCTATTTTGTGCCGCTTCAAAGGCTCGCCGACGATCTGGAGTACCGTCATGCGCGGATTGAGCGAGGAGTACGGATCCTGAAAAATCATGCGAACGGCCTGCCGATAGGGCTTCATGCTTTGCCCTTTCAGGGTCGCCAGGTCCGTGACGTCGCCGTTTTCTTCCACGAAATTGATTGCTCCGGCCGTCGGGTCATAAATCCGCACGATGCATCGGCCTAAGGTCGTCTTTCCGCAACCGGATTCACCTACTAGGGCAAGGGTTTCATTTCCCCGAATGGTAAGGCTGACATCATCCACGGCCTTTACATGGCCGACTACCCGACGGAACAGCCCTCGAGTGATTGGGAAGTACATCTTGAGGTTCTTGAGTTCCAGCAGCGGCCCCGCTTTCGTGGGCATCGACGCTTCGGGGATCTGGTGTGAGGTTCCTCTGGATGCCATTACGCCTCTTCCTGGGAGCCAAGGCTCTCCTTCTGATCGGAATCCGCTTCGCCGTAGAGGTGACAGCTAACATCGGCGCCCTCGCTCAAGGTGACGAAGGGCGGATCGATCCGGTCACAAACCCCCGGCATGAAGCTCTCACAACGGGGGTGAAAATTGCAGCCATG
>Ga0316196_10000517_pt1 | contig 15265 bp, 13 predicted proteins | sample Eddsed2cm_MG_FD_204938 | JGI IMG/M metagenome (GOLD analysis project Ga0316196, IMG submission 204938) | Coastal sediment microbial communities from Maine, United States - Eddy sediment 2 cm | ecosystem: Environmental > Aquatic > Marine > Coastal > Sediment | place: USA: Maine | collected... | reverse complement strand
CAAAGAAAAACCGCCCCGAAAAGCGGTTTATCGAACATCACCATACGGCTATAAAGTACTCAGGTACTTGGTGTGTACCAGATTGGGCTGGTATAGGCCCGCTCCTGGTGAATAGCCTGGGCACCTTTAGGAATGTCAATGCCATAACGATGAGCATCGTAGACTAATTATTTATATCCAGCTTATAGATACTGAGCACAAGGTGTCACTGATGACCTCGCTCATGCACGATAATCCATGCGAATCTTCTGCGTGAGTGTGGCCGGTTTGTTATTCCTCAGCGAAATCGTATTTTACTCCTGATGTCTCCCTGGGTTGCGAAATCAGGTTCAATCTAGAATAAAGGTAACCTTCATCCTGACCCTGTATTCCTCTATCTTGCCATCCTTGACGCCAACTTGATGGTCAGCAACCCAGGCACTGGTGATGTTCTTCAATGTCTTGTTGGCGCGTTTGATACCTGATTCAACTGCATCGTCAAAACTCTTTTTTGAGCTTGAAGTTATTTCTGTGATTTTGGCAACTGACATGATGTGACTCCTTTCTGGTAGAGAAAAATTATCGGTTTTAGCTGGCGGTTAACCACCAGTCTTCAATATACAGTTACCCAGCCTTTGGTACCACCCCGGACCTGTCAAGGTTCAAGGAGTTATGGTGATCAGAAACCCATACCAATGGTTATCAAAGCAATAGAGCCGGGTTGCCGGTTTCAGCCAGTGAGAAGCGCTGGTTATCGACGCGCAACAGGCTATCGATTTACCGTTCGGCACAACTATCTACCTGGCTGCTTGATACTGTTGCGCAAGAATATGACATGAAAACCGTTCCCTATCCTTGTATACCTCAACAGGGAGAATTGCATTTCGGCCCGATGGATATCTGCTTCGGATATTTAACAGGTTCAGAATCCACCTCCGGTGCGAAAACCACCACCGCCACCGAATCCTCCACGTCGTCCTCCCGGGGTAGTGCCGCGTCCGAGACCACCGGGAGTCCATCCCCCACCAAAGCCGCCACGTCTCCCTCCCCATACGGTACCGCGCCCAAAACCGCCGGAGCCAAAGGTGGGATCAGTTCGCTGAGGGCGGTATCGCTGCTGTTGTTCCAGCACCCGCCATAGACTATCGATATCGAGCCTGCCGTTGATAAAGTTACTCAACATAGCTGAGATCAGCGCACCGTCGGAGAAGCTGTAACCTGCTTGATCGTAACGACGACGCCTGAAGTCGGTACGCAAGGACTCGAGTTCCTGAAATTTTTTGCGTTGTTGATGAAGCGCACCTTTCAACTCCTTAAGCGAGTCTCCCAGCTGCTGCACCTGCTGTTCACCTTCGAACAGCCGGCTGACGATCAGGTCGTCATCCGGAAATGGTGTGGCCATGGCATCACGTCGCAGTTCCTGCATATCATCACGTTGTAATTCAGAGCTTACATATTCAACCACTTTCCGGTAGTCCTCATCCTCACCTGCAGCAAAGTCTTCCTTGGTTTGCATAAGTTGCTCATAGCGCCCGGCGGCCTCATCAATGCGGGCATCTATCGCCTCGAGATTAGCCTGTTCTGTATCCCTGGCTGTCTCCAGATCGACTATGCCATCCTCTTTGCGGGCGTCTTCATCGAGTTCGCGTAGCACCGCGAAAGCTGCTTCAGCTTCACTCTTTTTCTGATCAGCATGCTCGCGCAGGCGTACCGGTATTTCCTGCAGGCGGGCAAAGTTGGCGCGGGCATCTGCAAACCCAATAAGATGCGCCACCCTGTTATCCATCCAGCGTGTGATTGGCCATGCCCGGTATTGTGGTGTGCCGTAGTGGCGCCCCCACAGGTACATGAACAGTGCATCGTCGGTGTATGACTGCCCTTTCTCATCCATCTCCTGCTCGCTTTGGGCCGCCTTTTCTTCGGCATGCATCGCAATGCGCCCGGCCTCACGGACGCGCTCCTCCTGGGCCAGGTAGTCGGGATCTGTATCAAGGCGTGCCTGAGTTGCCGCTTCTGCAACATCCAGGGCTTCGGCGGCCTTTTCCAGTTTTTTGCGTTGGTTTTCGCGTTCCACTTCAAGCGCGGCACGTTCACTTTGCAGTGCATCGATTCGGGTATTGAGCCTGGCCTCGACAGTCTTGCGTGCCTCAAGTGCAGCCGCCACCTGCCTGCTGACCACATCGATACTGCTTATCATTTTGCCCCTGGCCATCATGTCGACCCGCAGGCGGGCCAGCTCACGGTAGTCTGCTACGCGGGTTCCCTGTATTTTCAGCAACTGACTGCCTACTTCGGCGATGCGCCGTTCTGCAGTGTCAATACTGTTGCGCTCGTTATTCAGAGAGTCCTCTATGAAAGCAAAGGCATTTCTTCCGCTGATCATTCTGATTTTCTCACCATTGGGTTATAGCTGCACCGGTTGTGGTAATCAGGTAATCAGGTTGCAGCTGACCGCTTCGCTTGACCCCGAACTTACGCTGCTGGATGATGCCATCATCCTGCTTATCTGCTGCTATGCGGTTGAACACATCTTCTTCCACTCTCAGGCCCCATTTTGAGACGGACTCAATCTGACCGGATTCTTCGTTGACAACCGGCACCTGCAGCGGCCTTCCATCAGCGGATAACGCCTCGACGATGATGTAGTAATTGCGTGCATCAGGATTCGCATCGGGGATTCGCCATACACCCGATTTTTCACCGGGTCGGGATACTATCTGCAGGGTATAGACCTGCTCCACCATCTGGCGCAGGTCATACAATGACTGCAGTGCCAGCTTTGCACTTTCTTCATCACCACTTTGCAGTGCTGTTGTTGCGGCCTTGTACAGTTGTTGCGCCTGTTGCCCGGGCCCTTCGCTTATCGACACCTCCAGAACGGACTGGTACGCTGACTCGAGTCTTTCTGGCAGTTGTCCACGTGGTAATGCAACCATGAAGTAGTAGGCGAGCCCGGCGAGCAGCAATGCGGCGATGCTGCCGAGAACCCATTTACCCCAGCGGCCGCGAGTGACATAGTAATGCGCCAGTCGTGTGGAGAAACTTTTCGGCGGGGACTTGTAGACAAAGCGCTCTTCCCTGAGTGCCGCGACACCTTCTTCCAGAACATGATCCGGCACCTCGATACCCTGAGCGGCATAAATCTTGTGAAGACGCTGCTTCAGATCCTGCTCTCGACTATCGCTATCGTATTCCCGTTCGACCAGGCGCTGCCGACGGCGCAAGGTATCGACCACATCCATCGCCAACATTATCTCGTCCAGGGGCGGCTTGCCTTGCGCCTGAACGTCGTCCGGGGTGTTCGTTGTTACTGTCTCTGCTGTCATTCAGCGCTGACCAACAGCCCCTTGCCCTCCTCGGCGAGGCGAGCAAGATTGCGCTTGCCCTCTTCAACCGCGACACGGATTTCTTCCGCATTTGCAGTACTCTGCACACGCATCTCTTCTATGATCTCGCGCGAGCGTGTCTGCCAGTTCACCACCGAATCGACCAGCTTCTTGACAGCATCTGCACGTACCGTGGGGCCATACCCCGCCCTGACAGCCGCCTCCTGGACCTTGCCACCGATCTCGGCGAGGTCCTCCAGCGAGCGGCTGACGCCTTCTTTCATGGCTTCCACCGTCTGGGTGCCTTCGTGTAAACCGAACATTCCGGTAAAAGAGGCTGACAGTGCTGTCAGGACAATCTCGTTGGTGCTGAAGAAACTCACCGCCTGGGAATAGACACGTTCCTTGGCATTGGTGGTTTGTAACAGCCGCGCCATGACGACCTCCGACGTGTTATAGCTTATAGTAAGGTTGTCCGACAGGTCCTTGGCAATCTGGTAGCGTTTTTCCTCGTTTTGCAGAGCTCGCACGGCTTCGTCTCGCGACATCTCCAGCCTGGCTCGCTCGACGACATCCTCGCCCTGAAAGCCTTCAACCGTTTTCATTGCAGCGTTGACGGCTTCCTTGGCAGCATCCAGACTGGCCTCTGCTTTCTCCAGCACCTCGAGTGACATCACCTCCGATTGCTTGAGGGCACCCCGAAAGTCCTGATAGGCCTCGAGTATCTTTTGCTCGCGCTGAATCTGGTCCTGGGTGGCATCTGTCACTTCGAGGTAGGTATCTTTGATCTTGTCAAAACGTGTGGCGATATCGCCACGGGTTACCTTCATCCACACATTGGAAATACGTTCGAAGGTATCCAGTTTGCCATCGCCTATCTGCTCGACCATTTTCCTGGAATCGTCACGGATGCTGTCAAAGGCGTCGATAATATCCTCGTAGCGGGTACCGATATCCATCGCCTGCACCTGCTCACGCACCACATCATTGAACAGCGATGCCTGGCTCAGGGTGCGGGTGATCGCCACTACCCGCTCTTCGTCGAGATCGGAAATCTGCTTGAGCAGAGCGATTACCGGTGCTTCCCTGCCTGCTTCCTCGGGCAACAGACCGAGATCATGCAGGCTGTTCATGGCTTTATCGAGGTATTTTATGGGTGATGATACTGTGTTCATGATTCCTCCATTATTATTTCGTGATTATTATTGAGCAACAAAAGTATTTTAAATGTCCGGCCATGTATCTTTGTTTACAAAACATATCATACTTATTTCTAATGAGTGCAACAGATATATCCATAGGTTTATTGCTTAAATATCAAAAGAGAGTATTACGATTGCCCGCAACGACGAATTCGTTAAGGTATATTCGTTCAGCTGTGATCTGACAACATTGATAGCAACTTTTCTTTCCATACAACAGATTGTCGAACGGTGGCCTTCTGCGTGTTACAGTCATTAAGAACCCGGAAACGATGCATATGCGGACATGATATATGCCGTTTGATCCGGACCTGATGAATTACGCCTTACTGCTCGGAGCGGAATGTTGTGACGACGGTTCCCTTGCTGGAGAGCATCAGTTCGTCGCCGGAAACCTGAAAGGCATCGACAGAGGCCAAGGCCCTGGCGAATTCGCTTTCCAGTTCCATCAGTGCCGGATCCCCTGCCATCATCGTGCTCACTAGCGACCCCATCATAACGGTGTCACCGAGCAATGCATACGATCCTGCCAGGCGGTTTATACCGCCAAAGACGGAGACTTTACCATGTTCGAACTTGATAGTAGGCGGCTTTACAGCAATGACCTGCTTGCCGTTAAGCGACGTAAGGGTCCATTCCTTGTGGGCTGCCTGGTTCATGCTGACCATGTCGCAGGCTTGGGCATGCCATGAATACGTCTTCGTTGAATCTTGCGGAGAAATTGCCAACTGCTTGTCAAAGTCAGCACTCGCAGGATAGATGGTAACACCCTCTTTAATCGTCTCAAGCACTTTAATATCCTTGATGGCCATTGGGTCCACCTTGAGGGGATCTTTGTCAAGAATGACGAGGTCGGCGACTTTGCCGACTTCGAGAGTGCCTTTGCTGTCCTTTTCGCCATACTGCTCAGCTACCCATTCGGTCATCGCCTTCAGACCCTCGAACGCTGTCACGCGCTGGCCGGGGCCAATCTCGGCACCGGCACGCGAGATGCGATTAACCGCTGACCAGAGCATCATCATCTGGTCTAGCGGGGCCACCACGAAGTCCGTGTGGTTGCTCGGACGCAGCCCGGCATTTATCGCATCTCGCATAGGACTGATGTACATCGCCTGCTCTTCGCCGCGGTTCTTCAGATGCGCCTCAGCGAAGTAGAAGGTATGCAAAGTGTAGAAGGAGGGACGAACCTTGTATTTCACGAATCTGGGGATCTGGTCCTTGCGCAGAAACTGCGTGTGGATGGTGGTCACATTCCACGGGCGGGTGTAATCGCCGGCACGGGCATACTCGTAGGCGGTGAGGAAAGCATCGATGGAGGCATCGCCATTGCAGTGCAGGATCAGCGGCACGCCCATATCATAGACTTTTTTCACCATCTTGTTGGCGAGGTCCTGCGGAAACGTTGGTTCGCCCTTCCAGTCCTTCTCACCGCCAGGTCCGCCGGTCAGATAAGGTGTGGTGAAAAATGCCGTCCGGCCCTGAGGCGAGCCGTCGAGGGTGACCTTCACACCGCCGACCTTGAAACGGTTCCTGTATTTGCCCCATTCGGTCACGGGGTACTCGGCAAGCACCTTGTCCACATCCGTGATAAAGAGGTAGGCAACCACATCGATGATGTTAGCACCGGCTTCGCTGGCGCGTTTCATCGTCTGGAACTGGGGCAGATGCGTTGCCCCTTCATGGGCAGTGGTGACTCCTGCTTGTGCGTACAGCATCTGGCCCGCCCTGCTCCACTCGATTTCCTGCTGTGCAGTCATCGGTTCAGCCTGCTCCATTACCGGCAGGAAGGCCGTCTCCATTATCAGCCCGTACGGTTCTTCGGTTCCCGGCTTGCGTACGATGACGCCGCCCGCTGGGGTCTTCGTCTCAGCGCTGATACCGTATTTCTTCAGGGCAAGGCTGTTCATCACCGCACCATGCATGGATACATGGTCGACGCGCACTGGATTGTCAGGAAAAGCCTGGTCAAGGTCATCGCGATTGAGCAGCCGGCCATCGGGCATGACGGTGTCGTCATAGCCGTAAGCCATGATCATCTCGCCTTTGGGCGTATTGTGTTCCTCAGCGCATTTCTTCAGTTCGGCGATAATGCTGGGCACATCCTTGCCCGGTCCGGATGGCGGTGCATAGAGCTTGCACTGGTTGGCGACAAGGAGCGAATTGATGTAATGGCTGTGCGCATCAAGGAAACCAGGCAGCAATGCCTTGCCGCCGAGGTCGACAAGCTTCGTCGCCTCGCCCTTCATCTTTAGTGCGGCATCCATGCTTCCCGCGAGCGCTATCTTCCCGTCCTTCACCGCGAGCGCCTCCACGTAGGCCGGCTCTTTCCCCGCCATGGTAAGAATGGGGCCATTGTGATAGATCGTCTCTGCCATCGGTGTGGAAGCGTGACTGAGTGTAAGGTTGCTAATGCTAAGAGCGGCGAGGAAGAAAAGTATGGTGGGTTGTTTGTGTTTCATGACATTATTCCTGACACTTAATTGGTTGGTTTATTCTTGCTGTGTGGTCTGATCATGATCTGCAACTAAGCGTCGAAATACATTCATGACGCCAGCTAGATTGACCAGTTATCCATGTATGCTTTTTCTTAAAGACTAATCGGCTGATGAGACAGCGATTGCCTGCAGACGTTCTACTCGTTCCTCGGTTGACGGGTGCGTGGAGAATAGCTTTGACAGGCCCTTGAATGCAGAAAGTGGATTAATTTGAGCGAGAGGTGCAACAGAAGGTGAAACATCCATTGGTATACGATTCGCAGAATTCTGTAATTTCTCCAATGCACTGGCAAGCGCAAGTGGCTTGCCCGATATCTCTGCCCCAACGGCATCGGCTTTGAACTCCCGGGTACGACTGATCGCAAACTGGATAATCATTGCTGCAATAGGCGCAAGAATGGCCAACAGAGGGCCAATTGCCGAGCCGCGGCCTTCTCCCTGATGCGGCGAATACATGCCAAATCGGGCAAGGCTTGTAACGGCACCAGACATGGTCGCAGTTATCGTCTGCAGCAGCATGTCACGATTCTTGATGTGGCCAAGCTCATGGGCTAGTACCCCTTCCAGTTCATCGCGGTTAACCAGATCGAGAAGACCCTGTGTTACACACACTACCGCATGTTCGGCATTTCGACCAGTTGCGAACGCATTCGGTTGCCGATGAGGGGCTATACCTACCGTCGGCATGGGAAGACCTGCACGCTTCCGTAGCTTATCGATAATATCGTACAGCTCCGGTGCTTGCTCACGGGTTATTGTTTGCGCCTTGTAGGCATTCATCACCTTAGTCGACGAATTAAAGTACATATAGAAATTCATCACACCAGCTATTAGCAAAGCAATCAGCATACCACCCTGACCACCAAGTGCCTGGCCAAGCATGCCCATCAGTGCTGTCATTCCGGCAAGTAACACGAAGACTTTGATGTTATTCATGATCGCTCCTGAATAAGAAATATTACATTTCTTCTCTATCTATAGTGAACATTATGACGTGTTATTGACTATCCAGCATACTCCAACTCGTTTTCACTTGTGAAATTGAATTTCACCTCTCAGCGTTGTAGTTTTCATAAAAGATTACCACCGAAATATTTTCGCGTCAGCAAAGACATATAAATTGTAACTTTTCTCAACCTGGCAAGATGCAAAGATTGTACATTCATGGGTATCTGAAATTGGCATGCACTCTGCCGTCTATGGAGTTCACTCATTGAGACGTACAAAAGCAACACTATTTATTAGCAAACAAAAACTTCTGTGCAGTCCAGTTATTACTTGTGCATACCAATTATCTCATCGAGCGTAAGTGGGTGATTGTAGAGCCGGACTCTACGATTTCCCTACGCTAGACGAAAAAAAGGCCTGGCTGAAATTAGCTAAGCCTTTATCTTGTATGGCACGCTCGGGGCGATTCGAACAGCCTGCCCTCAATCAAATACATAATCGGTCATTTCATGCCGTAATGTCACGGCATAACCCTACGCAACTTGCTTAATTCTAGCATTTAAAAATATCTGCTCCTTTAATCAGGCATCATAGTCAAGCCCCCATACTCAAATAGTTTTTCATTTTGGGTTCGCCTCTGTGTGGGTCACGCTCCTTTCCGCAGTCGGCTGATAAATACCGGATTCAGCTTTCGGCCAATAGAGGAAGTTGGATGTTGTACCTTATTTAGGATGAATATCTGAGATCGCAATATTGAGCGAATTTTTCAGCGATTCAACATTTTTATCTGATGGGGACTCATCAGCAACGGATGGATATTCAGTGAAAAAAGTATCTGTATCAATATCGAAATCTTCAAACACCGTCCTTAGGTCCACCAGAAATTGTTTGTATTCTGCATAGCTGACTGCATGATCATCAGCTAAGCGCATCGATTTTTTCACCAAAGCTTTAATATCATGCGTGTCGTTTTGCTCACTACTCTCAACTAACATGATTAATACATCTGAAGTGTAGTGTTCTACATCGCCGCTAAGTAAGCTTAGTGTACGTGCAATAGCCTGGTTTAATAGAAACCTCTTTCCATTTGGCTGTCGTGATAAATGTGCGATTGCTGCAAATATTTCTGCACGCAGTTCAGCACGCGAGCGATCAAGAGAAGATTTTACCGGGTCTTGAGTCATAGCAAATAAGAAGCCATTGCTATACGCATCAACACAGTGAAACACCTCATGATCAATTGAATAAACCAAGAAGTCTTTATTATCAATGAGGTATGGTTCTGATAAAGAGGATAATGCTGCATCATCCATGTCATACATGAATCGCGATGCAGCCAATGCCGAATCATCAAGCAAAGGAATGTTCAGTGTAACCAGACAGGTATACGGTTTATTTGTAATACGGGCATTTGGTGTTTTGAATAAGGTAGCTGTTCCATTACCAATATCCAGCTGAAATGCGATGCGATACTCCTGTGCTTCAATCAGCCCTACACGTGTACTGTCTGGATGCTCATAATCAACGTTACTAAGATCTTTTCCAAGACTACTAGTCAACGATAATAGTTGATCAAAATCAGCCTTACTGTGAAGTAATATAAACTCGATCTGCGGATATGCTTTTTTATAAAGCGATATTCGATCGTCAATTAATTGAGCAGTTGCTTGTGCGTAACTACTTGGGACAAACAGCGATAGCATAACGAATAAAACCATCATCCAGAGGACGGGATGGTAGTCGTAAGTATTAATGCTCATGTCAATAGTGCTTTAGGTTTTTATATTGTTGGTGCATATGAAACCAGTCCATTAATGAAACACTAGCTAGCTATCCTGCGCTTACTGCACTCACACGGGCGCATTCACAATAAAAAAAGCGCACATAAGTGCGCAGTGTAAACACCCAAGAAACAACGATCACTCGCTATTTTTTTGGTTTGGGGTCCGGGATAGGCTTTGGCGTCAGTTCTTCTTTATTAGCTTTGACGAAGCCGTATTTTACGTATATGTTCTGTGCATCATCACTGGCGAGATACTCAATATACCGCTTGCCATTTGCCTGGTTGCGCGCTAATTTGAGCACACCAATTGCATAGCCAACTTTGTGTTGCATATTGTACGGTTCCGGAATAGTCACACCATCGATTTTGCGACCCTCTGCTTTTCCGTGAGTGACTTCAGTGGTCCATACGATACCGACATCTGCTTCACCATTTTCAATCCTGTGTGGTGTTTCACGATGGTGCCGGGAAGTAAACCAGGTTTTATCTGGAACGGCCCAGCAGCTTTTGCACATGGCTCCACCGGTCACTTTGTCGTACAGATCGAGATCCTTCAACATCTGTGAGCCATAGAACTTGAAGATTCCTTCCGTCAATGGATTCGGGTGTGACTGCACCAGGTCGTCGCGACCGAGATCTTTGGGTCCGGTAATCTTCTTTGGGTTACCTTCTGCGACCATCAGCTCTAATTTGTTATGAATATAGATGATGTAATCACTCATCATCCCTTCACCTTTAAGCTTCCTAAGGTGCCCTAGATTGACACTGGCGAATAGGTCAGGAGTCTGAGATGTCTTCTGGCCATCGATTTCACCTTGCTTCAGGATCTGACCCTTCAGGATTTGCCCGGGAGGGATGGTTTCGACGTAAATGGATTTAATGTCAGGATTCTTTTTCTGAAAGTCATTAATCAGTTCCTCCATTACCATGAATTGATTTCCAGCCAGATACATAACCAGATCAGCGGTGTAGGAATCGCCAATTTGACCATATTTAATGTCACCACCAGTAATGAAGGTTCGGTAGTCATGCCCAAGGCCGGCATCCTTTGCCGCCAGTGCTGATGTGCAAAAACAAACTGTTACAAAGGCCAACAGGAATTTTAAAATCGTCTTGTATTTCATATGATCATTCTCCAGGTATAGCTCCATCATTTTGTTATTGTGTTAAGCATACTGCGCTTCGAGTAAATGAATAGATATAAGGGCATATACCTAGGGGTAAACCCTCGGCTCAGTGGATTCGTAACTAGTCAAAATGATAAATGCCTGCTGTGCATATGGACTCCTCCTGTTTAGCAAACTAGCCTGCAGTCTGTTCCAGGGACCAGTTTAATCTGAGCTTTGTCGCCACCGCTCGGCGACAATTGCCCAAAGGAAAACCCTCTATCAAAGACGCGTCCAATTGGCTTTAAGGATTCACCACCTTGCCAGCGATCCCACATCCCTGCTTTCTGTTCTGTTGAAAATCTAATTCACGTTCTATAGTCCATTTTCTACACTCCAACTTTTTTAATCTAAAGATACAGTTTTTCTCTAACCCGCTGAGACGGCCACTCTCAGCAGAATTTTTTAATTTCAACTAGTTACGAGTCCATTGAACAAGGGTATACACCTACGTATATACCCTTATATCTATACATTTACTCGAAGCGCAGTATCCCTAACTCAAGAAAAAAACAATACTAATCAATTAAGCTTCTGCATGTGCGTATGATGAAAACGAACGAATAGTTGATCAGTTTTTTTTAAACTACTAGAGGTTAATACCATGTCTGTGAAACTCGAACGCAAGTCATTAAGTAATCCTGATGAAACGCGCCCCTTCAAAGACAATAAAGGAAAAGCAGAAATTGTTACTGTAGGAAACATCACACTAGGAAGAGGCACCTTTGAACCCGGCTGGGTCTGGAGTGAACACGTAAAACCTGTTGCCGGAACTCATTCTTGTCAGGCTGCTCACACAGGTATCGTCTTGCAAGGACGAATGGTTGTGAAAATGGATGATGGCTCGGAAGAAGAATTTGGTCAAGGAGATGCGTTCTACATGCCGTCTGGACACGATGCATGGATTGTGGGTGATGAAGCTTGTGTACTTATCGATGTTACTGGTTTTGAGCAGTATGCGAAGCCTTCATAGCAACGTAGTTATCTTGGGAGATAAGTTACTGGACTGTTCTGGCTGTTAGCAGACATGATTAAGAGTCACCTTTGGGTGGCCTTTTTGTGGGTTTACCCCAGGTAGTGAAGATGACCGCAACCCACTGCAGACAGTTATAATTTTGACTAGTCACAAATCCATTGAGCCCGGGGATTACACCCAGGGAACCAAAGGGATTATCTCTATTCATTTACTCGAAGCGCAGAATGCCTAACTTAATAACAAAATATAACTAATCAATTAAGCTTCTACTAAAACAGCCATATCAAATAATAAGGATCATAATGTGATAAATACAAATACACACAGAGTTAAGTCTTCCATGATTGTATTGAGCGCTCTGCTAGGTGCCAGCATCATGTCAATTAGCTTAGATGCTTATTCTGAATCCTCAGAAGAAGTCTGCAACAAACCAATATTCAAAATGTGGAAGGAACAACAATCTGATCGCCTGTGGTCTCCAGACGAAGAAACGCTAAAGGCAGAAAAATCAGGCAAATTATTTACCTATAACTGCTTCACCTTTGAAGAGATTAGTAGATTCTACGATACCAACGAAGGTCGTATAGAAAACGCGCACTTTCATCCAATTCTGAAAACGAAAGATGAAAGAGGTACTTTTATTGCAGATAGCAGTGACAATGATTGTTAGACCAAAGTAAGTTATTGAATAATTCCTATCCTCCTAAAGTTAGGATTTGCCCTGTTGATAGCAGGGCTTTTTTCTTGCATTAATGACTGCTGTTGGCTCTTTCAGTGCTTTGTCTTTCAGGCTCTATACCAACTTGTTTAGTCTTGTTGCACCTTGCTGAAGTCCTGCAGACACGGTGGCAACATTGACTCCAGTTCTGCTGTCCATTCCTCTGGCAACCCCTCTGGGTAATTCAGGCCCAGATAGTTCTTCCTGGTAACTGGAATGCCGAGTTGGATCATCCATCCCAACACTATGTCCGACTTGGCTTGGTTCTCCAATTCCTCGACAGTGTATTCTTCCAGTTCCTCCTGCATTGCTATGTCAGGGATGTAATCAGTTTCATTCATGCACCAACCATTCGAGCAGACAGTCCAGGCATGAACTGGTGAAGTGAACAGGAATAATGCGAGGATGAGGTATTTCATACCTTAAGCGTAGTCCAAATTCCTGGATATGCGACAAGCTATTGGCGCAAAGTAGGTTCGCCCTGTTGATGGCAGGGCGTTTTAACCAATGTGTTGCATCGACCGGTTGAAACCGCAGCCGAAAGCCGATATATCAAGAGCCACCCCCGGGTGGCTTTTTTGTGGCTTTATCTCAGGTAATGAAGATGACTGCTAAAGACCTGAAGCGGAAAAATGAGTAATATACACAGTATGTCCTTGATTAGATTATGGATATACTATCGCACTTCGATCTTGGCGATCTTAATATCATAAAGAACGGGTAATCATTGTTTGTGTTTATGAAATATATATTTAATAAATCAGGGATTATATTTCTTTATATCGTATCAGCTACATTACTCTTGAGTGGATGTCTCGTTGAAGATGAAAAATTAGAAACAGAAGCGCGGCCTAGACATATACCTGATCAACCTTTGGTTCCCGAAAAGATACAAATTCGTGTAGATGATGAGGTCAAGTCAATCCAAAGGGTGCTGAACAATCTTGGCTACGATGCTGGTCCGGTTGATGGGATAATGGGATCGAAAACTCGTGAAGCTATTAAATTGTATCAACAAGACCATGATCTACCTGTTACAGGGCAACTTAATAGTAATTCAAAGAAAATATTGATCGGCGAGTAGGTGTCGATAGCCGCGAAGATCCATTGTTGCGTGCGGTTTCAACCGGTCGATACAACACATTGGTTAAAGCGTTCTGCTGGTCTTTCAAAGCATAATCACACATGTCAGAATTAGCATATATATTTACCGCCACCCACAACCTGATATATTTTCCCATAGCCCAATAGATACCATCTAATAATGATGAACATTCGATGCATGATAAGATAAAAATATATCTATTACTGCTAACGATTGTTATTAGTGGTTGTGTTGGGACATCACGTCTTGCTGCTGTACCTGAAACCAGGACATATTCCGCAAATGTACTAGGAATAGACAACGTACGCTTCTGGCCAACACACGAAGACGACTCTTTTACTACCATAGTAATGGATGCTATCGATAGATCATCTATAAACCTAAACCCGGAAAATAACGGCCAATCCAGAAACGCCAACTTAGTGCTCTCTAGTGGTGGAGATGGTGGGGCCTTTAGCGCAGGTCTTTTGGTTGGCTGGAGTGCTGCAGGTAACCGGCCTAAATTTTCTTTTGTAACTGGTATTAGTACCGGCGCTCTGATAGCACCATTTGCTTTTCTTGGGCCAGATTATGATGACACCTTAAGGTATATATACACAAATATCAGTACAAAAAATGTATATCGTTTGAATGTACTTGGTGCCTTATTCTCAGACGCCACGGCTGATAGCGCACCACTTGCTGGACTGATTGAGCGTTATATCGACGATGCATTATTGAAACGTATTGCAGAGGAGTACTCCAACGGGCGCTTGTTGCTGATTGGTACAACTAATCTAGACGCAAGATTACCTGTAATGTGGAATATGGGTGCTATAGCGTCAAGCAAGCACCCTGAAGCACCAAATCTTTTTAGAAAGATATTACTTGCATCAGCTTCAGTTCCAAGCCTGCTCCCACCCGTTATGATCGAGGTGGAATCATCTGGTGCTGTTTACCATGAAATGCATGTTGATGGTGGCATTACTGAGCAAGTTTATGCATATCCCGACTGGATTTCACAGAAATACTTTGATGGTAAATACAAGCGATTCATGGAAGACCATCAAACTGATTTATATGTTATCTGGAATTCAAGAATGCAACCTGAATGGTCTCAGGTCGAAAGGCAGACTATGAAAATTGGCCACAGCACAATTGAGGCGATGACCCATAGCCTGGGTAAAAGAGATATACATAGAATATTTATTCAAGCTAAACGTGATGGTATAAATTTCAATCTCGCGGCAATTGATACAGATTTTCGAGATAAAAACCAAATGGGCTTTGATACTGCATATATGCGGGCGCTCTTCGAATATGGTTATAAAAAAGCACTGAATGGCTACCCTTGGAAAAAGATACCACCTGGACTACTTGGAAGAAAAACAGACCACCTAAAATGAAAATGACATTACCTTATATTCATTTTGGCTGAACTTCCGCTTTTCGCCGTTTGGTTTTGCCCCGAAATAATGGACCACTAGTTAAGTCCGGTTTCCTGCTTTTCATAATCTACCGGACTGATATACCCTATGTAACTATGGCGACGTTTTAAATTGTAGAAGCACTCTATATATTCGAATAT
>Ga0316196_10000514_pt1 | contig 15283 bp, 15 predicted proteins | sample Eddsed2cm_MG_FD_204938 | JGI IMG/M metagenome (GOLD analysis project Ga0316196, IMG submission 204938) | Coastal sediment microbial communities from Maine, United States - Eddy sediment 2 cm | ecosystem: Environmental > Aquatic > Marine > Coastal > Sediment | place: USA: Maine | collected... | reverse complement strand
TCGAGGACACAGATGCCTCGCTTGCACAAATAGAAGAAAAATTCGGACCCGAGGTCGCAGGGCTCGTTGACGGCGTCAGCAAGCTTGACCAGATTCAGTTCCGCAGTCGCGCCGAAGCCCAGGCGGAGAGTTTTCGCAAAATGATGCTCGCGATGATCGAAGACATCCGCGTCATTCTCGTTAAGCTCGCAGACCGCCTGCATAACATGCAGACCCTCGACGCAATGCCGGCCGACAAAAAAGCGCGCATTGCCCGCGAGACCCTCGATATCTACGCGCCGATCGCAAACCGGCTCGGCATCAACCGCTTCAAGGTAATGCTTGAAGACCTCGGTTTCCGTCACCTTTACCCGATGCGCTATCGCGTCCTCGACCGGGCATTACGTCGTAGCAAGGGCAGCCAGCGACAGATGGTCAAGAAGATTACCGATGAGTTCGAGGCAACGCTGGCCGAAGAAAACATCATTGGCGACGTCATCGGCCGCGAGAAACACCTGTACAGCGTTTACAAAAAAATGTCGGAGAAAAAGCGCTTGCTGAGCGACGTTGTCGACGTTTACGGTTTTCGCATTATCGTTAATAACGTCAATGACTGTTACAAGGTGCTCGGCCTCGTTCATGGTCTGTACAAACCGATGCCAGGCCGCTTCAAGGACTATGTTGCGATTCCGCGCATCAACGGCTACCAGTCTCTGCACACAACACTATTCGGTCCAAAGGGCCAGCCGCTGGAAGTGCAGATTCGCACGCGCGAAATGGACAGGGTCGCCGAATCGGGTGTCGCGTCGCACTGGCAATACAAGGCCGAGGAAAAATCCGATGCGACGCCGCAGCGGCGTGCTCGCGACTGGCTCGCGAACCTGGCCGAATTGCAGAGCTCCGGCACATCCGAGGAGTTTCTTGAAAGCGTCAAGGTCGACCTGTTCCCCGACAAGATCTACGTGTTTACGCCCAAGGGCGACATCATGCCGCTACCGAAAGGCGCGACGACGGTCGATTTCGCCTACGCCGTACACACCGACATCGGCAACCGCTGCGTGGCGGCCAAGATTGATCGTGGCCTCGTGCCACTGCGAACCCAGATGCAAAACGGACAGACGGTCGAAATCGTGACCAGCCGCGGTGCACGCCCAAATCCGAACTGGTTGTCGTTTGTCCGCTCGGCGAAAGCCAGAACGGCGATTCGCAACCACATGAAGACGATGCGCTCGAGCGAGTCGGTCGATCTTGGCAAGCGACTACTCGATCGATCACTTAAGGATGTGGACTCCTCTTTGCGCAAGATCGGCAAGACGCGCATGAAATCAGCACTCGATGAGCTTGGTCTGAACAAGAACGACGAACTCTATGAGCAAATCGGGCTGGGCGAGCGCCTGGCGCCGCTGACCGCCCGTTTCCTCGTTGGTGTGAATGAAGAGGGCGAGAGCGAGCCCAACACGGCAAGCCTCGTGATCGCCGGCACCGAGGGTATGGTCGTCAGCTACGCACGATGTTGTCACCCGATTCCAGGCGATGATGTCATGGGCTACCTGAGCTCGGGTCGGGGCATCGTCATTCACCGCAACAATTGCGGCAACCTCAGCAACTTCCGCAAGCAACCCGAGAAGTGGATCGCCGTCAGCTGGGAAAAGGACATCGACCGCGACTTTAACAGCCAGATTCATGTCGAGACACTGAACAAGCCCGGGGTGCTCGCCGAGGTTGCGGCGACAATTGGCGATGCAGGATCAAACATCGAGCAAGTATCCGTGCTCGGCCGCCACGAAGATTGCTCGGTGCTCGCGTTCATGATCCAGGTCAGGGACCGTATACACCTCGCGCAAATTATGCGCAGCGTTCGCAACATGCAGAATGTCATTCGCGTAATTCGCGACTGCGCCTGACCAACATCACAGGAGCCCCAATGCGTAAACAAGCTATCCACAGCGACAAGGCACCCGCGGCCATCGGTACCTATTCGCAGGCAGTCAGGTCAGGGCACTTCGTTTTTCTTTCCGGGCAAATCCCGCTTGACCCGGCAACCATGGAGTTTGTCGACGGCGATTTCGAGGCGCGAGCGAGACAGGTGTTTGAAAACCTGAAGGCTGTTGCCGAAGCTGCGGGAGGCGACCTCAACCAGGTCGTCAAACTAACGATCTTCCTCACCGACCTCGCCAATTTTGCGACGGTGAACAGCGTCATGGAAGACTACTTCAGTCAGCCGTATCCGGCGCGCGCGGCGGTCGGTGTCGCATCGCTGCCGAAAGGCGCTGACGTCGAGGCGGATGCAATTCTCGGACTCTGAGGCTCGTGGATACTATTGAGCCCACCTCTGGTCTTGCGTCGCCGCTGACCATTCTGACCGGCGTCGGCCCGGCGCTGGCAATCAAGCTGCAGCGGCTCAATCTTGATCGGGTTGAGGACCTGTTGTTTCTGTTGCCCCTGCGATACGAAGACCGCACACAACTTGTACGAATTGGCGCCTTGCAGCCCGGCAATCGATGCTTGATTACAGGGGAGGTGCTGCTTGCAGAAACTGTCTACCGCGGTCGGCGTAACCTGCTGGTTCGAGTGAGCGACGGCAGTGGTCAGATCACACTGCGGTTTTTTCATTTCTCCAGGCAACAGCAGGCACAGTTTCAGCCCGGCGTCCGACTTACCTGTTTCGGCGAGGCGCGCAAGGGGGCGACGGGGCTGGAAATGATCCATCCCGAATACCGTGTGCTGCGTGAAAACCAGGGCGTCACGATCAACGACACGCTGACGGCCATCTACCCGGCCACGGAGGGCGTTCAACAGGGTCGGTTGCGAAACCTGACAGACCAGGCGCTGCAACTGATGCGCCAGCATCCGCCCGAGGAGCTACTACCGCAATCGGTGCGCGACAAGCTTGGGCTACCTGAGCTCGCGGATGCCATCCTGTACCTGCATCGTCCACCCGCCGACGCCGACGTCACCAGCATGCTGGCTGGCACGCACCCCTGCCAGCAGCGGCTCGCGTTCGAGGAACTGCTTGCCCACTATATGAGCTTGCGCAGCCTGCGCGCCCTGGCGCAAACGGAAGATGCCCGACCACTCAAGAAGGGCGTAACTGAGGTCAGCAGCTTCATCAAAGCCCTGCCTTTTGTGTTGACCGATGCACAGAAGCGCGTCGTCGACGAAATCCTCAACGACCTGTCGCAGGCGCACCCGATGATGCGGCTGATCCAGGGCGATGTCGGATCGGGTAAGACGGTGGTCGCAGCGATTGCCTGCCTGAAGGCTGTTGCGTGTGGCGTACAGGCCGTCATCATGGCGCCGACCGAGTTGCTTGCCGAGCAGCACTGGCGCAGTTTCGGTGACTGGTTTCGCCCGCTCGGCATCGAGCCAGCATGGCTAAGTGGCAGCCAGCGCGCAGCCGCTCGCCGCGAGGCGCTCGCGTCAATTGCGGATGGTAGTGCATCCGTGGTCGTCGGCACCCATGCCTTGTTCCAGGAGGGTGTCGAGTTTCACGACCTCGCGCTTGTTGTCATCGATGAGCAACATCGCTTCGGTGTTCACCAGCGTGTCGCTTTGCGGGAGAAGGGGGTTGGCGAAGGTGGCTACCCTCACCAGCTCGTCATGACGGCAACGCCGATCCCGCGCACGCTCGCGATGGCGGCATACGCCGATCTTGATACTTCCATCATCGACGAGCTACCCCCAGGGAGGGAGCCGGTTTCAACCATCGCCCTGCCTGAAACGCGCCGCGAAGAGGTTGTCGCCCGGGTGCGCGAGGCCTGTCAGTCAGGGCAACAGGCCTACTGGGTATGTCCGCTTATCGAGGAATCCGATGTGCTCGACTACGAGGCGGCAGAGGCGAGCTACAAGATGCTGACCGAAGCGCTACCGGAGCTTCGCGTCGGACTTGTGCACGGGCGCATGCGTCCGGCCGAGAAAGAGCGTGGTATGCAGGCGTTCAAGGACGGCACGATCCAGCTACTCGTCGCGACGACAGTCATTGAGGTCGGCGTCGACGTAGCAAATGCGAGCCTGATGATCATCGAGAACGCCGAGCGTATGGGTCTGTCCCAGCTGCATCAATTGCGTGGACGTGTTGGCAGGGGTACAACTCAAAGCCATTGCGTCCTGTTGTATAAACCACCACTCGGACAGCTTGCCCGTAGTCGCCTCGCCGTCTTGCGGGATACCAATGATGGTTTTCTCGTCGCGCAGCGTGACCTTGAGTTACGCGGCCCCGGAGAGCTCCTCGGAACCCGACAAACAGGCTTGCCCGACTACCGCATTGCCAACCTCGTGCGTGATGCGGAACTCATGCCTGCCGTGCAGCTGGCCGCCGAAAGCATCATTCAGCAGACGCCAGGCATCGGTGCTGCGATCGTGCGTCGCTGGCTTGGCGATGCCGGGCGCTACGGAAAGGTATAATCCGCCGCGATGAAGAACATCCTGTCACCGAAGCTGAAGAAGAATATCGTTGCGCAGCTGCGCAACTACGGCAAGCTCATGCGCGTCGACAAGCCGATCGGTTTCTGGTTGTTACTGTGGCCAACGCTGTGGGCATTGTGGCTTGCCGGCAAGGGGCATCCGGACCAGGGGCTGTTCGTCGTTTTCGTCGTCGGGGTATTCGTGATGCGCTCAGCCGGCTGCGTCCTCAACGATTTTGTTGATCGCAAGATCGATCCCTACGTCGAACGTACGCGCACACGCCCCATCGCATCAGGTGCCGTCGCACCGATGGAGGCACTCGTCCTGTTCGTGGCGCTGTCACTGATCGCGATCGGCCTCGCGACAATGCTCAACCGCCCGGCAAGATTGCTCGCGATTATTGCGGCAGGGCTGACTGTCGCCTATCCGTTCATCAAGCGCTGGGTTTCAATTCCGCAGTTCGTCCTCGGAGCCGCATTCGGTTGGGCCGTACCGATGGCTTTCGCCGCACAGACCGGGGAAACGCCGCAACTCGCCTGGCTCGTATTCGGCGTTGCCGTCATCTGGGCCGTCATTTACGACACGTTTTATGCCATGGTCGACCGCGAAGACGATCGCAAGCTCGGCGTGAAATCGACAGCGCTCTTGTTTGGTGAAGTCGACCTGTTCGTTATCGCAGGACTACAGATCCTGATGCTTGCGGCGTTGATTCTCGTCGGGCTGCGCGCTGAGCTCGGCTTCTGGTATTACCTCTCGGTTGCCGGCGCCGCAGGGCTCATGGCCTACCATCAATGGTTGGCTCGTGACCGCCAGCCGGCCGGCTGTTTTGCCGCTTTCCTGCATAACCACCAGATCGGTTTTGTGATCTTCATCGGCATCGTTTTGCACTACGCGTTTACCCCGGTTTTGCCCGCGCAATAACCAAAACGCTGACTCGCTTCACGCCAGCGCCAAGCAAGGCGTCGGCAAGCTGCCGACAAGTCTCCCCGGTCGTCATCACGTCGTCGACAATCAGTACGTGCCGATAACACAGGTCTCCTTTCACGACGAAAGCACTCTTCACGTTGCGTTTGCGCTGCGCCGCCGTGAGACCGGACTGGAAGGACGTGTTTCGACGACGGATGACGTTGCAGACGAATGGCAGGCCGGTGGCCCTTCGGATAGGCCTTGCGATCTCTGTCGCCTGGTTGAATCCTCGCAGCCCATGCCGCCGCCAGTGCAGCGGCATCGGCAGCAGTGCGTCGACATCATCGGGGAGAGCAGGCAACGACAACATCACCAGGTGCGCAAGGGCCGGCGCATAGAACAGCTTGCGCTGAAATTTCAGGGCCTTGATCGCCGCGTCGATCGGGAACGCATACTCGTACGGCGCGATAACGAACATGAACGGCGGCTCACTGCCACCAGCGTCATCCGTCACGCGCACAAGATCTTCCAGGCATCCAACGCAAACGGGTGCCGTATCCTGCCGGGCACCGCAAAACACACAACAAAGCGGACAAACAGCTTCGCTGATCCTGTGCCAGAACCAATCCATCAGTGCCAGTGACCTGCCCGTAATCGGTGCCCAACGCATCATCCAATTGTCATGTTGCGGTGCCGCCGTGACCACGCGTCTATTGGCGTGTTTCAGCAACAAAGCGTGGTAACGTGCGGGGCCATGAGCCCAGGCGATATGCGACGACGATTTGATGCTGCTGCAGGCACGTTCGACTCTGCCGACTTCGCTCTCGCCACAACCCGCGACGGTCTCTTGGCGCGACTCGAGCCCATCACCATCGACGCCAGGTACATTATTGACCTCGGCTCGGCGACAGGTTCAGCTGGTCGCGCGCTCGAACGCCGCTTCAAACGGGCTCACATTCTGGCCGTCGATCTGTCACAGGAAATGTTGCAGAAGGCTCGAACGAAAAAGACCTGGTTGTCGAAAACGGCTTTTCTGCAGGCGGACGCTACCGCGTTACCTTTTTCGGATCACAGCGTCGACGTCGTTTTTGCTAACCAGCTGCTGCCCTGGATGCCGGATTCCGCGCCGGTTTTCGCCGAGATCTCACGCGTGTTGCGAAAAGACGGCCTTTTCCTGTTCGCGACTCTCGGGCCGGACAGCCTGAGGGGCCTCCGACACCAACCCTTCGCTGACATGCACGACGTTGGTGATGCGTTGGTCGGAGCGGGGCTTCGAGACCCGGTTCTCGATGTCGACCGATTGAAGGTCACGTACGAGAACACGGGGTCGTTGGTAGATGACTTCAGTGCGATTGGCGCGCGCCATTGTATCCCCGACGAAATCGAGGAAATAGGGGTCGAACTCGAGCTCGAACTCGAGATTGTCTATGGACATTGCTGGGGCAGCGGGCGCCGCTCCGCGGGCGGGGAGTACCGCGTCGATGCAGGGGAGATCGGCCTGCGAAACCGCTAACCTGTAAGACCTTGTAAATTCACGAAATTCCGTACGGGCTAAGTGTTTTTCAGGATTGCATGGCCCGCAAGCTTTCAGTACACTTCTCAAGCTTTTTTGTCGAAGCAACCACCACCCGACGACTATCTGAGAAAAACGGCCGGTTTTTAGCGGCCACGACGGTGAACAATCTAATGCTACAAAAATCTTTTCTGAGCTTGCTCGGCCTGATCTGGGCGGGTGCAGCGAATGCCGACTGGGCGCTGAATATGCCGCGTGGCATAACCGAACTCAGTGCCGAGACCTACGACCTGCACATGATGGTTTTCTGGTGGTGTGTCGCCATCGGTGTCGTCGTGTTCGGCGTTATGATCATCTCACTGTTCCTGCACCGCAAGTCCAGGGGCGCCAAAGCAGCGACGTTCACGCACAGCACCAGCGCAGAGGTGATCTGGACGATCATCCCCTGCATCATCCTGCTGGTGATGGCGGTTCCCGCTGCGGAGACGATGATCCGACTCGAAGATTCCCGCGACCCGGACGTCTCGATTGTCATCACGGGCTACCAGTGGAAATGGCATTACAAATACCAGGATGAGGGCGTGGAGTTTTACTCGAGCCTCGCGCTCCCCAGCGTGAAGGCTCGATTCAAGGAGTCCGGCATCGATCCGTTCAGTGTGGAGAACTACCTGCTCGAGGTCGACCGCCCCCTGGTCGTCCCCAGGGGCAAGAAAGTGCGCCTGTTGATGACGTCAAATGATGTGATTCACTCGTGGTGGGTACCTGACCTCGCGATCAAGAAAGACGCTATACCGGGCATCATCAACGAAGTCTGGTTCCGGGCAACTGAAACCGGGACATTCCGCGGACAGTGCGCAGAGCTTTGCGGCAAGGATCACGGCTACATGCCCATCGTAGTTGAGGTGGTCGAGCCAGATGCCTACCAGGCCTGGGTCGACACGCGTCAGGATGGCGGCGCGCAAGTCGCGCAGATGGAGAATTGAGAGTATGACCACGGCAGTTGCAGACACGCACGACGCGCACGAACACCACGGCCCGGAGAAGGGCATCAAGCGCTGGTTGTTTACGACAAATCATAAGGACATCGGCACGATGTACCTTATCTTCAGCCTGATCATGTTTTTCGCCGGCGGCTCGATGGCGCTCGTCATCCGCAGCGAACTGATGATGCCAGGACTGCAGTTCGTGCATCCCGAGTTTTTCAACCAGATGACGACGATGCACGCGCTGATCATGGTGTTCGGCGCCGTCATGCCGGCGTTTGTCGGTCTCGCCAACTGGATGATCCCGATGATGATCGGCGCGCCCGATATGGCGCTGCCGCGCATGAACAACTGGTCGTTCTGGATCCTGCCGGTTGCGTTCGGCCTGCTGGCATCAACTTTGTTCATGCCCGGCGGTGCGCCTGCCAGCGGCTGGACGATGTATCCCCCACTTGTGCTACAAACAGGCGATGCGTTTCCGTTCCTGATCTTCTCGATTCACCTGATGGGCCTGAGTTCGATCATGGGCGCAATCAACATTATCGTCACGATCCTGAACATGCGCGCACCCGACATGTGGCTCCTGAAGATGCCGATGTTTGTCTGGACCTGGCTGATCACGGCCTACCTGCTGATCGCGGTGATGCCGGTGTTTGCTGGCGCCGTGACGATGCTGCTGACGGATCAGTTCTTCGGTACCAGCTTCTTTCTCGCCGCCGGTGGCGGTGACCCGGTCATGTTCCAGCACATCTTCTGGTTCTTCGGTCACCCGGAGGTCTATATCATGATTCTGCCGGCCTTCGGTGTCGTCTCGGAGATCATCCCAACGTTCTCGAGAAAGCCGCTGTTCGGTCATGACTCTATGGTCTACGCCGCGTCGTGTATCGCATTCCTGTCGTTCATCGTCTGGGCGCACCACATGTTCACCGTCGGTATGCCGCTATCCGGACAGCTGTTCTTCATGTTCGCAACGATGCTCATCGCCATCCCGACCGGCGTCAAGGTGTTCAACTGGATTGCGACAATGTGGCGCGGCTCGATGACATTCGAAACACCGATGCTGTTTTCACTCGGCTTTGTATTCCTGTTTACGATCGGCGGATTCTCAGGGCTGATGCTGGCAATTGCACCGGCCGATATCCAGTACCATGACTCTTACTTTGTCGTGGCACATTTTCACTACGTACTCGTGCCCGGCTCGATTTTCGCGCTGATGGCCGGTGCGTACTACTGGCTTCCGAAGTGGACCGGCCACATGTACAACGAGACAGCTGGCAAGCTGCATTTCTGGATGTCGACGATTTTCGTTAACCTGACGTTCTTTCCGATGCACTTTCTCGGCCTTGCCGGCATGCCGCGGCGCATTCCCGATTACTCAACGCAGTTTGCGGACTTCAACTGGATGGCCAGTGTCGGCGCCATCGGATTTGGCCTGTCGCAATTGATTTTCGTCTACGTCCTGCTGACATCGAAGAAGGGCGAAAAAGCGACCGACCGGGTATGGGAGGCTCCACGCGGCCTCGAATGGACCGTGCCATCACCAGCGCCGTACCACACATTTGATACGCCACCGGTCAAGCGCGTCTCCGAGGAGGCCTTCGAGTGACACGCGACGACAGCGAACAGCGCAGGGCTATTCGGCGTACCGCATTGATTGTGGCTGGAATCGCCGTTGCCTTTTACGTGGGATTCATTTTGATGGGCGTGCTGCGCGCTTAGACCATGAACGACTATCAACCAAAAATTTCGAATCGGGCGTTGACCGCCAGGCTGCTTGCCTTCGCCGTCTGTATGTTCGCGTTCGGCTTCCTGGTCCTGCCACCCCTGTATGAGGTTTTTTGTGACATCACCGGTTTTGGCGGACGCACTAACGACACGGCCGTCGCCGCGACGGAAAGGCCCGACGAGACGCGCACAATACGGATCGAATTTGTCACGACCGTCAACGAGTATGCGCCGTGGTCGTTTGCGGCCGACGTCGACAGCATGGAAGTGCATCCGGGCAAGATGTACTTTGCAACGTTCTCGGCAACCAACCGTTCGGACCAGTCGCTGACCAGCCAGGCTGTACCGAGCGTGGCGCCGGTATCAGCTAATGAGCACTTCAAGAAAATCGAGTGTTTCTGCTTCACCAGCCAGGAGTTCGCCGCCAACGAAACGCGAACACTGCCCCTGCAGTTCATCGTAGACCCCGACCTGCCCGAGTACGTGGACACGATTACCTTGTCCTACACGCTATTCAAGACCGAGAACACCTATGTCTCACGCACAAGATAGTTATTACGTTCCCCATGGCAGCCACTGGCCGATTGTCGGATCCATTGGCTTGTTGTTTTTGATGCTCGGCGTATCGACCTGGCTGAACGGCGCCGATGCCGGATTCTGGGTCATGATGGTCGGCGTGGGCATCATGGTAGTCATGCTGACCGGCTGGTTCGGCACAGTTATCAACGAAAGCGTTGACGGCCTGTATAGCGCGCAGGTCGACAAGTCATTCCGCATGGGAATGTTCTGGTTCATCTTCTCGGAAGTTATGTTCTTCGCGGCGTTTTTCGGCGCGCTGTTCTATGCCCGTAATATGTCGGTGCCGTGGCTCGGCGGCGACAGCAACAACTTCTTCACCAACTTGCTGTTGTGGGAAGGTTACGAGTCCACATGGCCGACTAACGGCCCTGGCGAGGTCGGCGGGGAATACGAGGTCATGGGTCCGTTCGGCCTTCCTCTTATCAATACGGCCATCCTGCTGACGAGTAGTGTCACGGTGACGATTGCGCATCACGCGCTGCTCGCCGGCAAGCGCGGCATTCTCGGAACGTTCCTGGCCTTGACAGCTGTTCTTGGCTTCTTCTTCGTCTACATGCAAGCCGTTGAGTACATCGAAGCCTACGAACACATGAACCTGAAGCTGACGAGTGGCATCTATGGTTCGACGTTCTTCATGCTAACCGGCTTTCACGGCATGCACGTGACTATTGGCGCCATCATGCTGGCGATCATCTGGCTAAGGGTCGTTAAGGGCCACTTCACGCCGGACAAACACTTCGCGTTCGAGGCGGTTGCCTGGTATTGGCACTTCGTCGACGTTGTCTGGGTCGGCCTGTACGTTTTTGTTTATTGGATGTAGGAGCTACGCTCCTACGCCAGACCTGTCAGCCAGCCCATTTTGTAGGACACTACCAGTACGGTCACGAGCAGGATCGAAAGAGCTACACGGACCTTCAGGGCGGTCAACAACCTTGGCGAACTGGGGTGATCCTTGTCTTTGGCCAGGAAGAAAAGCCCGGAAAACAGGGCGATGACGATGGCTGCCAGCAGCACTAATACGACGATTTTCATGGGCCGATTATATCGTGAACGATGCCGTCAAAACTAAAATCCGCGGCTGGATTCCGTACGTAATTGGCGCAATCCTCGTTGTGCAGTTTGTTGCGCTCGGCGTGTGGCAAGTCAGCCGCGCATTCGAGAAACGCGCAGAGCAACAGGCATTTGTCACGCAAACGGGGTTTTCGTCGTGGTCTGACGGCGTGAGCGTGCGCCCGTTTCAGAAGCTAAAGGCTACCGGGCGCTTTGACGTCGAGCACCAGTTCTTGCTCGAAAACATCATCATCAACAGCCGTCTTGGCTACTACGTCCTGACCCCACTGCTCGTGGCTGATGACGCACCATTACTGCTCATTAATCGCGGCTGGTTCGAGCGGGGAGGAGCAGAGCTTGCCCCCGACAAGCTGTCGCTCCCGGACAGCAAGGTGACGGTGCGTGGCCGCGCCGGCTCGTTGCCGAGAGCGGGCTATCGAATGGGCGAGGCGATTCCTGCCGATGCGGAATGGCCAAAGCGGGCGGTTTATCCGATCCTTGACGAAATCGCAGACACGCTCGGCCAGCCTGTGCAGCCTTTCGTTCTGCTTATGGACCCGGAGGATGACTACGGATTTTTCCGTCACTGGGTTCCCGAGGAAATGGGGCCCGGAAGGCATTACGCGTATGCGCTGCAATGGTTTGCAATGGGCATCGTGCTTGCCGGGCTGTTGATCTGGAATTTTCGCAAGCGTGGACTCGAATCATGAACCAGGGCCCCAGCCAGAAAAAGTCTCGTTTGCAGCTGACATTTATTGCTGTCGTATTTCTTGGGCCGTTGGTCGTTGCTGCCTGGCTGTACAACCAGGGCGAATCGCATGCGCCCAGTGGTCGAACCAACAACGGCACTCTGCTGGAACCCATAATCAACGTCAGTGCAGCAGTTTCGTCCGCGGAAATCCTTGCGAGCAGCGACCGTAGCTGGCTGCTGATCTACGCAAACACCGCCAGCTGTGACGACCCGTGTCTTGATGCGCTATACACCTATCGTCAGGTACGGCTGATGCTGGGCAAGGAAATGGACCGTGTCAGGCGTGTCTTCTTGCACGGCGACACCCTGCCGGATACAGTGTTTCTCGCTGAAGAGCACCCCGGCCTGATTACAATAGAGGACAGCAGCCTGAGTGGCCTGCTGAATAACAAACGGCCCGCGGAACTCCCGGCAGGTGGTTACTTCCTGATCGATCCGCATGGAAATCTCGTTATGTATTTCCAGCCCGATCTCGACCCGGCCAAAATGGTCGACGACATCAAGCACCTGTTGAGATTGTCGCGAATTGGCTAACGAAGAGACCTTGAACGCAAACGTAGAATCCTACTCTGACTGGCGCGACTACTACGAGCTAACGAAGCCGCGTGTTGTCATGTTGATCGTATTTACTGCGATCGTCGGGATGTTTCTGTCCGTCCCGGGCTGGCCGGACCTGCAGGCACTTGTTTTCGGCACCCTGGGTATTGGCCTCGCCTCATCGTCTGCTGCTGTTTTCAATCACGTGCTCGACCACCGCACCGATATCCTGATGATGCGCACACGGGGCCGGCCGCTGCCGCAGGGCAAGCTTACGGAAAAGGCCGCCTTGAGTTTTGCATCGGTTCTTTGCGTCATTGCGATGATAATTCTCTGGTTCCTGGTAAACCCGCTTACGGCCATCCTGACGTTTGCGTCATTGATTGGTTACGCGGTCGTTTACACCGTGTTCCTGAAGCGCGCGACGCCTCAGAACATCGTCATTGGTGGCGCCGCCGGCGCGGCACCACCGGTGCTCGGCTGGACGGCGGTGACCGGTGAGGTCACCAGCAGCGCATTGTTGCTGTTCCTGATTATATTTGTCTGGACGCCGCCGCATTTCTGGGCACTCGCGATTGCGCGCAAGGAAGAGTACAAGAAGGTCGGCATACCGATGCTGCCGGTGACGCACGGCGAGGAATATACGCGGCTCAATATTCTTCTTTATACGATTTTGCTCGCGCTGATCACGATAGTCCCGTACCTGACCGGGATGAGCGGCCTGATCTACCTGTCAGCCGCGCTGGTCCTTGATGCGATGTTTCTTTATCACGTCATCCAGATGCGACGCACGCCTGAAGACCTCGAACTGCCCATGAAGACGTTCAAGTTCTCAATTACCTATCTTGGTGTTCTGTTCGCAGCCTTGCTCGTCGACCACTACTTCCTGTTCCAGCTCAGCTTGTAGAAGAGGGTCCCCACGACCACCAGGTTGACGCCGACACCAACGACGCCGACTTCCGGCCCGAAGATGTGGGTCTGTTCAATGCCGAGCGCACCGACCTTTTCACCAAAACCGTACAGCGGGTAGTCGATGCCATTCCAGACCGAGTGGCACAAAGCCGCCACGACAACCGACCCGGATATCTGTCGTAGCAGGCCCCAGATGAGCCCCAGCAGCGTGGCGTTGACCAGGTAGATGGGGATCTCGTTGACCGGCACATCGAATCCCGTATCGAGTGAGATCGCCGAAATGTGCCAGATCGTAAAGGCGAGGCTCGTCCAGACGAGAACATAGGTGTCGGACTTGCCGGACCGTTTGAGCGCAGCCCATAGCCAACCACGAAAGAAGCCCTCCTCAGTGATCGTGACCATGATGACGCCGGTGCTGCTCATCAACGCCATATTAAGAAAGGTCTTGTTCCAGTCCGCCTCGCTGGTGTCTACCGCGCCAGCCAGCATTGCGATCAGGCCGATCAGCCCCAACACGACAACCGGGTAGGCGATCGCCAGCCCGTAGGCATATGGCGGACCCCACACGAGACCGATCTCGGCACGAGTGAACCTCTGCAGATACCAGAACAGCCCGGCAAGCGGAAACAATGGCAGCGCACTGAACATGGCGTAGCCGGTGGCGTCCATCGTCGTCGTAATAAGTATCGCGATTGCGGTACCAGCGATGGACGGCAGCATTTTCTTATTCATGGGCGGGAGATGCCTGTCAGTGGCGGTTTAGTTGCATAACCGGAAAATCTCGATAGCAGGAACTGCCAAACCGATCCTTGCCGGCGCTATTCCCGGGGTTACACTCAACGACATTATGAGTACCGCCGAACAAAGCCTGGCGTTCGAACGACTGGTGCGACCGCACTTCGATCGCCTGTATCGACTGGCATGGCGCCTGACCGGCGCCAAGGCCGAGGCGGAAGACCTGTTCCAGGAGTTACTGATCAAAGCTTACGGCAAACTCGATGATCTTGTTGAGATCGAAGAGCCGGGATCATGGCTGTGCCGCGTCATGTACAACCTGTTCATCGACGAGCGGCGGCGCTTTGCACGGCGGCGCCTGCATACGGTTGAAGAAGGGCAGCTTGCCGGCGATGGCCTCGAGGGCCTGCCAGGCACTGAAAACCCGGTGCTCGACAACGAGCGCCTGGAGCGCATAAGGGAGCTCGACAAAGCCCTGGCCCAGCTCAGCGATGAGCACCGTGTGGTCGTCTTGCTGCACGACACAGAAGGCTACAAACTCTCTGAAATTGAAGAACTTACGGGCGTTCCGGTCGGTACCGTGAAATCCCGATTGCACCGTGCACGAGCCAGATTACGTGAAATCCTTGTCGCGAATGGAACCATTTTCTGACGCGCATCGTGTAAGGGATCAAGCAGGACACAACTATGCAAAACACAGAAACAAACAGGCAGGATCAGGAGATCCTGGAGCTATTAAAGGACTATCCAATGCCTTCAGCCGACGCAGCATTTTATGACCGGGCACTGGTGCGAGCCACGCATGAGGGATCTCGTCGCCAGCGCAACAGGTGGATGCTGACGGGTTTTGGTGCCGCGGTCGCAGCGACGATCGCAGCCTGGATGATCGGTGGCATGTTGCTGAGCGACCCACAACTGTCCGATCCTGAGATGACCATTCCGGGTGTCACGATGGCGCTTGCACAGCCGCGCACGGTGAATCTCGTGTTTGCATCGGCTACGGCGCTGGACTCGGCAAGACTGACCGTGTCGCTACCGGCTGGAATCGAGCTCGATGGTTTCCCGGGTCAGCGCGAGATCACCTGGGAAACGAGTCTGAATGAAGGCAAGAACCTGTTACCACTGACGCTGATCGCCTTGACGCCCGCGGGCGGCGAACTGCTGGCCCACCTCGAACATGAAAACCGCGACCGTACTTTCCGGTTGCGG
>Ga0316196_10000512_pt1 | contig 15324 bp, 15 predicted proteins | sample Eddsed2cm_MG_FD_204938 | JGI IMG/M metagenome (GOLD analysis project Ga0316196, IMG submission 204938) | Coastal sediment microbial communities from Maine, United States - Eddy sediment 2 cm | ecosystem: Environmental > Aquatic > Marine > Coastal > Sediment | place: USA: Maine | collected... | reverse complement strand
GACTGTTTTGTCCTAACTAGCTGTTTTTGTTGTTGATATGCTCAGAGCCCCTTCAGGTACTGTAATTAAAGGACCCGATCTGCAACTCTGGCCGCCTACACAAGGCCAATGGTGATACGGTCCAGTGTCGGATGTTCACCTGTAGATTTGTCGTATTGTTACGCATCCCAAGGGCGATAGGGGCTTCGAGGTTCGCTTTGTTGGTAATCCGAGTGATACACATGCCGTATAACGTATAGAAGTGGTTAAAATATAACGTATATACCTCATAAATAGGCTATATGTGGGAATATACGATTAATGGTCTTTGGCCGCCCCAGTCCCCCCTTCCACAGGCCACTGAGAACCGGGACCTGAGGACCTGTTGCCGGCCTCTGGCCGCTTGATCCTTGCCACCTGGTCTGGCTACCTACCGTCTGGATCTGCCACTGAATACCTGGTGCCGGCCACTTGCCGCTCGCCGACTAGCATCCGCCACTGGCCACCTAGCGCTAGCCCCTGCCACCGGAGACCCAAGGTCCACGGCCCAAGGTCCACGGCCCAAACACCTCGACCCAAGACCCCGGCACAAAGACCTGGCCTATCCCGCTTGCGACCCGAAAAAGTTGACGGGTCCCATTTTGGTTTTTCGACGAATTCAGAAAAAATCCCTCAGACTTTGGGTCGAGATCGAGGCACCCCTTTCAGTTCCTCTGGGGAAGAGCAAACGACACGGAAACACGGACCCGCTTTTATGAAATTATTTTTTGAAAATTTTTCTGAGAAAATTTCACGGGAATAACATTCATGAAACCGCTGATGAATTAAAACTCCTGCAGCTGTGGCTAGTCGGAGGAGGGTCGCTGAGCAGCCTCGTGCTGAGAACTTAGTGCGAAGGTCTGTGAACGAACGACAAACGATAGAACGGTGAGCAGGGAGCTGGGTCCTTGGTGCTGCGTGCTGCGTGCTGCGTGCTGCGTGCATCGTGCATCGTGCGTCGTGCGGGGTGTTCGGGGTTTGGGCTTCGGGATTAAGGACTAAGCACTCAGTTCTCAGTTCTCGGGACATTGCACGCGGGGCAGGGGGCACCCATAGAAATAACTGCGTGTGAATGGAAGGGCTTATACCGGAAGCTGCATCTGTTTGGTAATCTGGGTTGGCAAGGAACATCTTTCTGCAGACCCTCGACAATCACTCTGCGGCGTGTGCGAGTGCTGATGGGGTCTGGCAGCCGACAATTGCCGGGGCCTCGTGAACCAGTTCGTCGTTCACTAGGGCCTCCACCATGAACAGGGCGAAGTCTACACGGCGCGTGAGGTTGCTTTCGAGAATGGGATCTCCTACGTGCCTACTCCAAACGGGGAGGCCATGGCTCTCACCTTCTTCGAGATCGCTCCCTCGAACGACCGTCCACCGCGTGTAGCTGGCAAACACGCGCCTGCACGCTTCTACCTGATCTTCTAACTCCACGACGCGAAAGAGCCTGGCGAGCCTACCGGCAATCTCAACTAGGACCCGCAACTTCCACGAATAGACGTCCTTGCCGTCCCGGCTTATGTGCCAGCCGCAGGAGAAGATCAAGCGTGCACCGGGCTCCGCAAAGTCCATCACCGCCTGCGCTGTTCCCGAGGAGTATTGCTGGATGCCCCAAGGCACCAATACCGTAAGTACGCCATCGCACCCCGCAACTGCCCTCTTGATCACCTCGCGGTCGTTCGTTGCTCCGGGAACGATGGTGATATGCCCTTTGAAAGCGTCGAGTTTTCCTACGCTTTGTTCCCGACAAACGCCTACCACCTCATAGCCGCGATCCAGTGCGTGCTGCACCATATACTGCCCGAGTTTCCCAGAGGCCCCGACGATGCAGACTTTCATCGCGCACATCCTGTGCCGCCCTCATGGTGTGATGAGGGGGCTATGACGCCTACGCTCGATGAGTTCTGCCCATTATGTGCCACTCGTCTGCTGGATTGCATAAGTAGCATTCTCTCATGTTGGTTATACCGTTCCAAAACGATTAAGCAGGATTACCGATTTCATTGGCTCGGTACCTTGGTGTGCCCAGTATCGTGCCCTCTAGATGAACACAAAAGTGCAGGCGGCGGGAAATCAGGTACAAGTACCGCAACTCATTTCCAGGGTCTAAGGCAGACGTCCTAAGGACCGCGTCCTCAGTTCCTTCATCAACGCTCCATGCGGCGCTTATTCAGGATTCAGACCTCGGACCTCGGGACGGTGTGTAGGGCAGGGCGGTGGATGCCTGCAGACCAGGGTTAATTATTTTGATTCAGTCTGTAGGGCTGTTATCAGTGCCAAACCAGACATTCCCGCACACAGAAGATCATGTTCGTGCAGTGCTCCTGTTAGGCGACTAACGGCCACCTTCGGACCTTTAGCGCCAACTGATAACAACTACGAACCATGGTGGAGCTCGAACAGGCGTATTATCGCCAACTGGAGAGTCGGCCATGGCGGCCTGACTCAAACAAACGTGTCTCCTGAGAACCCGGGGCGGTTCAGTCTCAGATGCAGCAACTGTTGCCGTCTCACTACTGAGGGCACCTATTTCTTGTTTGTCACACCGTGCGCCGCATCGAGACGCACGCGCAGCAGGTGTGCCCAGCTGTCCATGGCCTGCTTGGTATAGGCCCACTTGGAATAGGCTTTAGCGTAGCTCTTGACCCCTTTAATGACGCCGGATGTCCAGTTGTATTTCTTGCCGGGTTCCGTTTCGATGAAGGCGACAAGCTGTTGGCTGCTGTCGCTGTCAAGGGCCTCGACTTCAATACTAGCATGGCCGGTGAACACGGTACTGCCGGCGTCGCCTTTTACGACACCGCTACCGGCATCGGCAACCCACGAGAACGGGATGACCAGGGTCGCAACAGAGGCCTCGGGTTTGTTCGGCACCAGGTCAGTAACAGCCACGCGCAGGCGCAGAACGTCAGGACCCGGTTCCGTCACCATCGGGTAGGCATCACCGACCTCTTTATTGACCGCTTCATAAAAATAGTCGGTCAGCACTTTTAGCTCGTCGGGATCGATTCCCTTGTAGTCACTGTCGTCCTTGAAGAAGACCTTGATGCGGTCGACGAGCAGCTTGTTGTACTTTCCATAATCGACTGTGGTGTCCTTATACTCATAGGAACCGTCATCGTTCGCTGTTTTCGAGATCTTCGAGTAGTCACTCAGGAAGCCCACGGCCTTGTAGTCGTCAAACATCAGGTCAGGATTCTCTGATGCAGCCGGTGTCTCAGTTGTTGGTTCTGCCTGCGCTGCGGGGGCTGTTTCTGCTGTCGCCACAAAGGGCAACACGAACAGGGCACTTAACAGCAGCACGTAGCCTGGTTTTTCTGATTTCACTTGGATTTCTCCTTATGTTGGTTCAAGTATAATTTGATTAACGTAAATTGCCATTTAACTACAGCTGCTTAACAAGATTTCCAGTGCTTACTGCCCAGTGTTGTTGAGGGGAGCTCTGCAAATAATTTTCTGTAGTCGGTCGAAAACTGGCCCAGGTGAGAGAAACCAAGATTCGTGGCAATTTGCGATATAGTTACTTCTTCTGGATCTGCCTGAAGTATAAGTCTCCGTACCGAGTTCAGCTTCCAACGTCTCACATAAACATTAGGGGGAATACCAAAACGTTCTTTAAATGCGTATTGCAGCGTTCGCTTGCTTACTCCGGCAATATCACTCAACGTGGCTAGATCAGAAGTGGGTACCAGTGCACTGTTGATGTAATCGACAACCCGGTTGACCGCGATATCACGCTTGCGCGAGGAACTTCTGCTGTCTGCGTGGCCTCTGGCTGCGCAAATAGCCAGTTTTTCTGCAAGCCCTTGTGAGGCTGCCAGCATCACCGCCCCGCCCGTCGATCTCACAATCATTTCCGCAACAGACCGCAGGTATTGGACGGTATCTGGGTCAAGTCGCACGACTTCACGCCCATTGTCCAACAACCCATGCAGTTCGAGAACTTCAGCCAACTGCTCAAGATATGTTGTACGTACAGAAACAGTGAAGACCTCGAAGTCTTCAGTTGAAGCGCTTCGTAGTTCGTTGCTTGGCGGAAAAACGAGCAGGTCATGATTGCTAACCTGATGACCGCGCCACCAGAAACCGCTGCAACCTTCACCTAGGATGCCGAATGTCCGGTAACCTGGTGGCGTGCTCCCTACCTGGTTAAGACTGCGTTGGAATCGGGCATAGCCTATCAGTACGTCCCGTGAAATGAGTTGTTTGGCGCGGCCGACAAATCCTCCATTACCCAGAAGGCGGAAATCGAGATCCCAGCGATCTGCCGCTTGGATAAACTGTTCTAGGTTGCTGAATCGTGAATCGAGTACTACTTGCATAGAGCACCATTTTGCACAAATTCGATATGGGCAGGACTGATTTTATTGGTAGGGTTCGACCACGGCATTCATATATCGCCATTAACGTATATCTTACCGACTTGCTATGCTTCTGTCAGTTCAAGTGTGGAGGTATGAAAGAGATCTTCAACTTTCAGTAATTGGCTGGCGAGGCCCTGTTCATGAGAATACTGGAAAAGAGCTTCGAGGGACGAGCGGTTGGGCTCGATGCCATACGGCCAGAAGTTTTCGCCCATAAGTTTGCGGGTATCCTCCATCTCCTGGGTCAACCATGGCAATGAGTTGAACGCCCAACCCAAGGTTTGTATCTGCCGATATGCGTGTTGCTTGGCTTCTGAATAGGCATCGAACAGCGCAGAAGGCAACCACGGATATGTCTCGATCGTCTCGCGCCGCATGGCCACCGCGTGCATGATCGGAAAGATGCCGGTCTTGCGATAATATGCCTGCTCCACCGAACGAAATTCCGGAAACAAACGCGACACCTTCGGATTTCCTTCAAGATAGCATCTTGGCTCGGCGGCGTGGAACAGGGCGTCAACATCGCCATCAGCAAGCATGTCCGACTCGTCCTTTCCTTTCGGCCCTTTCTGGACCTTCAGGTTCTTGGGAATCATTATTTCGTGCTCAGAGCGTTCACCGACGTCTGCCGCTGATGAGTCGGTTTCTGAAACGAACCACTCGACGTCGGTAGGCTTGATGCCATACTCGTGCTGCAGAATCCCGCGAATCCAAGTAATCGACGTGGAGGAGAACCCAGGTGTAGCCACCTTCTTTCCCTTGAGGTCCTCTGGCCTATTGATACCGCGGTCGGTGCGGATGAAGATACTTTTGTGGCGGAAGATGCGCAGAGGGAAGACGGGAAGAAGGGTGTAGTCTCGGAAGTTCCCATTGGCGTAGGCCAACATGAAGGGATGAAGGCCGATCTCGGTGGCGTGACGCATAGCGGGCCCACTGAAGACATGCGTATTCAGGTCGCCGATATTTCCTTTTTCGAAGGTTAGGTCGCAGTCTCTTACGCCAACTCTTCCATCCACAAGCGCCGCCACGCGATCATAGTCGTAGCCCGCAATCGTCAAGGGTAAGCCTTTTCCTCTTGTTATAGGTTGGGCGATGGTTGCGGACGGAAGTACAGCCCCGGCGCTAATCATCCCTATATATTTGAACAATTGTCGGCGGTTCATAGTTTGGCTCTCTTAGCATAAATACCATTAGGCGAACGAATGGGCAGTTTGAAAAGGACATTCGTTGGCCGTAATATTCACGGCTTGCGTATCGCCTACTTGGGAAATAAGAACTGCAATTATAAGAGAAGTTGCCTCGGCATTGAAATCCGGTTTCTCTGCATTGCAGTAGGAAGAGACTTGGCCATTCAGCGGCTGCTTACAGACTACCGGCTCCCTGCCCATGTAGGTCTATATACAGTACTTTCCTACAGTTTAAACAATATTACTGTACGTCTGTTTAGGGTAGATTCTGTTGGAAAACTCTTTCGGTCTGTCAGCAGGCTACTCTCCCCTGAAAAATCGTGCACGAGAATGTCTTCAAATCAAAATTTCAGTGGAATTTCGCAAAGCAGACTACTCTCGTGCGCTGTCGATTTTCAGGTGCAGAGTTTTTCAACACAATAGGTCGTTCTCGGAACTACACCAGCCGATAATATTAGGATTCACTGTACTTCCGGAAATGACCCAACCCGGTCATATCGACCATATATACTAATGTCCGTTTTGGAGATTTTACATGGCGTACGCTTGAAGTCTGGGAAGCTCCAATTATACCCTCGCACATTACACCCGCTAAACCTAGAAGCCCGCTGGAAAAGAAGACCTGCTACCTGGTCATGCAGGCGCCGAATGCAACAATAACGAAGCCATCACCCGATGCCGTCATCGACATCTTGCCAGTATCTTCCTCGATTACCATGGTCCAGCCATTACCATCGGGTACGCCCTCGATACCGTTGTCAGCACCCTGAAGAATCAGTTTTCCATCCAGGTGTTCCAGGCGCTCTACCGGCGTACTGGAATCGATCCCGCCATCGTGTTTACCGGTCAACATCCTGTTGCCGACATCCACGTTGAAAAAGTCCGGGAGATTGACGCTCTGTGCCGTGACCATTTTGCAGAGCTGTGTAGGCAAACATTCATTGACTAACTGGTTTGCACAGACCAGCGTCTTGCTGCCATCGAAATCAGTTGCCATGATCAGACCGGCATTTAACAGTCCCACTGCAAGTATTACTGACTGACTGAATATTTTCATGTCGCGGTCCTCCTTTACTTGACGGTATAGCCACGGCCTTCCAGACAGGCTGAATAGGCACGGTTATAATTATTCCGCTCATTGGCATAGCGTGATGCCTCTTGCTGTTCCCATTGTTGCTGGCTCTGATCAATCTTGGTGTTGTGAGATGATTGTCGTACTCCACCGATCAATCCGCCGGCCGCGGCGCCGCGCCTGGTTGCTTTACTGTTGTCACCGATAATGGCACCCGTGGCCGCACCAGCCAGCCCGCCTTTTACGACACCCGCGGACTTTTTCTGACCACTGGGTGGCGCAGTCGATGTCGTGGGCACCGCCATGGGGTCAAAACCCGAGTCTTTCTTGGCCCAGTTGTAGCACTCGTGCTTGTCCTTATCCATCTGTTCGACCGACTGATCCTGTGCCGGGTAGATATAGAGTTCCTCGGCGAGGCCGGGTGTGGCGTATAACAGCAGTACAGTCAACAGGGTAACGGGCTTAAGAGTGAATCGCATTTTCTGTTGTCTCCATTGTGTTAGAGAATCCCCTTGTGCAAAGAGTCGCCGCGGACAACTATTTGAGGTTGGGTATTATCGTTTACCAGCGAAAAACAGCACCGAGTGCAGGGCCGCTGAAATTGAGGTCGTCGACAAAGTCTTCACCGATGTCCCAAGCCAGGTACCGATACACAAGCGCCACGTCCACCCACTCGGCAGCATGGTAGGCAACGCCTGCAGCTACCTGCCAGGTGAAGTCCGACTGGCCGGTGCCGATGTCGGCGTAATAAGGGAGCGACCAGCGAGGACTCAGGGCATACATACCTTTCACACCAACAATGCCATCCCACACGTGGCCGTCATCAGAAAACTTTGTTTTACGGCCCCCTCCAATAGAGGAGAGATTCACAGTAATGTCATTATCAAGATTCAGGTAACGGGCACCCGCGAGCAGGTCGAGCTTCAAGGGCCCTTCCGATAACAGGTTATACCCACCGGCCAGTTGGAAGACGGTACCCTTCAGGTCTATTTCCACTTTCGTGTCTATGTCGATGGGTACCGGGCCAGGACCGAGTCCGGGTCCGACCGGGATGGTTACATCGGTCTTGTTGTCAGCCGAGACATCGAGGTAGACCAGGTCGGTGAGAACCAGCCATTTGTCCTTGCGTGCCTCGAAGGTACCCATGAACCCTGCATTGAGACCGCTGAACAGGTCACTGAACGAGACGTCAATATCGGCGCCAGAACCGGTGGTGCCACCGATGTCCGCGCCCCAGAGATAGGCCGCAACAGCAAAGTCCCAGCCATTGTATGCACTGGTTCCTTCAGCCTTAACTAGCGCGGGTCCTGATAGCAGGAGGCTTGCATAGAGTGCGGATATAATAAAGCATCGGTTCACATTCTTTCTCATTTACAGGCTCCTGTTATCCACTATTTCTGCGGCAAGCCCAGCATGAATATCTCAACGGCTTTCTTGCTTTCGGGCCTGAGGTTTTCAATGCCTTCATAGGGTATGCCGTAAGTAGGGGGGCGGTCCGGGTATTTCTGCTTGAATGCCATGTGCCGCTTGACCATGCCGGCGAACTGACCACCGGCCCACGGTCCGTATTTGATTGAATCAAGAGGCCGTTCCTCACGGGGATCGCGATAGAGATCAAATATATGTGCGGCAATGGGATTGGATCCTGCAGGCGGCATGTGCATCTTGTACTTGTTCTTGACCACGGATTTGAGCGTGGGACCCTCATAGATATGCACGTAATCGCGACGACCGTGTGTTTCACCCAACAGCAGCACGCCGCTTTGATCCACGCCATCGATCACCCTGTCCCTGGGGACGCCATCCATCGCATTACCCAGGCGGGCAAGTGTAGTGAATAGGTCGCTGACATGAACGATGTCCTCGGCAGAACTGCCTGGTTCGATAACTCCTTTCCATTGCACCCATGCGTTCACTCGCACGCCGCCTTCCAGGTGTTCGGATTTGCCACCACGATAGATGCGGTCGGACTGCCCGGTGGGTCCCGCATACTGCATAAAGGGACCGTTGTCACCCATGACGATAATGATGGTGTTCTCGGCAATGCCCAGCTTGTCCACTTCCTTGACAATCTCGCCAATCCACTCGTCAACCTCAACCAGGATGTCGGCCATGGTGCCGCCGTTGAGAGTGTTGTACTTGCTGATGTGCTCTTGAACGAATGAGAGCGGAAACAGTGGCCAGTAATTCAGGAAAAACGGCTTGTCCTGCCTGGCGAGTATGCGCAGCTGTCCCAGTGCATTTCTCTGGTAACGCTCGTTCATCTCGCGATATTTCTTCTGCGTCCAGGCTTCGCCTGATTCCATTTCTACCTCGTAGAGTTTGCCATCACGCAACTCGACGCCGGTGACCATGTGAGCAGGATCAGGCGTGAAGAGCTTGTCCAGGGTGAAAGTTTGCTGCTGACGGTTAACGTCTACACCACGAATGATGTCGGCGTCCTCCATGTCCCTGCCCATAATGGCAAGCTGTCCCTGCTGGTGAATGGGGAACTCGGCATGCATGAAACCCTGGTTACTGGCATAGGCCTGCTCGATGTCTCCCATATGCCACTTGCCCACGTGAGAAGTGTTATAGCCGGCATCCCGGAGTACTTCGGCAAGGGTGACTTCTTCGGCAGCCAGGCCGTCACCGGCCATGGTTGCCTTGGCCTCGGTTAATCCGGTACGTGTTGGATAGCGCCCGGTCATCATCGCCACACGGGTCGGAGTACAGGAGGGTTCGGTATACATGCGGTTTAAACTCAAACCTTCTTCGGCCAGAGCAGACATGTTGGGGGTCTTGTAGCCACGGATAACACTCAGGTTGTCCATGCCGATTTCCCCAAAACCTACATCATCAAGCAGAATGTAGATAATATTGGGTGGCTTGCCACCGTTCTTCTCGCGAATCTCGGCCAGCTTCTTGTCGAGCACCTTGTCATCAGCGGCCCATGCCTTGCCATTCTGGGCTTCAATAATGGCGTACTCGGCATCGTGGATGATCTCCGCTGCGCTGGCGAAGGGTACAAGCAGTAAGAGCCCGATAAGCGAGGCAATGGAAATAGGTTTCATCATGGAGCTCTCCTAGTTTGTTTTGTTGATCGCGTGACGTGCTTAAAGATAAAGATTATGCAATATACCGACTTTGCCTTTAAGAGACATATCAAAAAAACGCAAATTACCGAAATGGTGCCTGCTGATCATGAACAGGTCTCCTTGTTTATGGTTCGCAGTTCAGTATTCGTATGCTAGTCTTCGACGAACAAGGGACTTTCAAGGCCTGTATCACTATGTATTTTATTGCACGCGTATCCAGGGGGTTGTCAGGCTTGTTCCTGATCGCGGTACTTACCGGGTGTGCCTCCACGTCCCATATCAAAAATACGCAAATTACCGAAATGAAGCCTGTTGGGCGTGACCAGGTCAGCTCGGGTCACGCGCAACAACGCTCAGCCGATTTGGCCCTTTTTGTTGCTTTCTCGGGTGGCGGTACCCGGGCAGCCGCTTTCTCTTACGGTGTACTCGAAGAACTCAGGGACACCCGTTACATGGTGAACGGAAAGGAAAGTCGGCTTCTCGATCAGATTGATGGCATCGCTTCGGTTTCCGGGGGGAGTTTCACGGCTGCCTATTTTGGGCTGTTTGGCGACCAGATATTCGAGGACTATGAAGATGTCTTTCTACGGCGCAATGTTCAAAAGACCCTGATAGCCAGTCTTTTTAACCCGGTGAACTGGTTTCGTGGTCTGTTTGCCGGCTTGAATCGTACCGAGATGGCGATCGACTATTATGACAGGAATATATTCCGTGGCAGCACCTTTGCGGACGTGCATGCGGCGGGTGGTCCTGTACTTCAGATCAATGCCACGGATCTGAGTATCGGCGGGCGATTTTCTTTCAACCAGGATCAATTCAACTTGCTGTGTTCTGATCTCGATACCTTCAGTGTTGCCCGAGCGGTTGCTGCCTCTTCCGCCGTCCCGGTTGCCTTTACCCCCATCACGCTGGAAAACTTTAGTAGTTGCGATATTTCTGATCATTCACTCATGAAAGCCCAGCACCCTTCTGTTGAAGGTAATGCCCGGCGTGCCATGCTGCTTGAAGGTGCAGAATCCTACGCAGACAAGGAAAAGCGACCCTATATACATCTGGTTGATGGTGGGATTTCGGATAATCTTGGTATCAGGACGGCCTATGATCGGGTGCAAGGGGCAGGTGGACCTTTAGGCTTTGTAAACAGGTTGGGTAACGAGCCGAAAAATATTGCCTTCATTGTTGTCAATGCTGAAACAGACCCGGAAAATCCCATGGATCGCAGTGCCAGCCCTCCCTCCAGCAGAGAGGTCTTAGGAGCGGTAACTAATACGCAGATCGCGCGTTACAACATTGAATCACGTACATTGATGGAAGACAGTGTGCGGAAGTGGGAGGAGGAGCTTTCTTCGCAGCAACACGAGGTCAATGTTTTTCTCATCTATCTGGATTTCGATAGTATTATCGATATGGATAAACGGCGATATTTCAACAGTATGGCAACTAGTTTTTCCCTGCCGAGTGATGAGGTAGATAGCTTGATTGATGCCGGTCACGAGCTGCTGCAGGACTCGTCCGAATTTCAGGCATTTGTTGAAGCAATCAGTCAGGAAGGTCAATAAGATTGGAGTTGTCCTGACCGTTTATTGTCACTGTTGTCACAGCGTTCAATAGAAAGTTCAGGCATTGGGGTCAGACAGCATGTTCCGGATTCGTAAAATTATTTAATCATTAAGGAGAAAGGCATGAAACACTTTCATAAAGCAGGCTTTGTCATGTTAATGGTAATTATTTGTTCGACGGCACTTCAGGCCGGTGAGTCAGGTTTTCTTCCAAGCTACGAAGGGCTGAAGTTTGCACCCGATGAATATGGCGGCAAGACAGTTGTGACGCCTGGATCAGCTGCCAAGAGTGCAGACTTTACCAAGATCATGATCGACCAACCGGAAATCTTTATTGCTGAAGACTCGGCATACAAGGGACTGAAACCTGATGATGCCCTTGCGGTAGCGGAGGCCTTGAGAAAAGCGATTGTTGACAACATGACGGTCTTAACCGTTGTTGATAAGCCCGGGCCCGATGTACTTTATATGCGGCTGGCGCTTTCAGATGTTCACCTTAAGAAGAAGAAGCGAAACGTGTTGACCTATACGCCAGTGGGGCTTGCTGCCTACACGGCCAAAAACGCGGTCGTGAGTGATGCCATGAAAAAGATTGACCTGGTAGGCGTGACCATCGAGGGTGAATCCCTGAATGCAGAGACGGGCGAGTATCTTGGCTCGCTGCTCATCAAGCTTGCCCCGCCGGAAAAGGCAACTTCGGACCAGGCGTCCTGGGAAAATACGCTGCACAGGTTCGACAGTATGGGTAAACAGATGGATTGCAGATTCCGTAATAAGAATTTACCGGAATCAAAGCAAGAGGATTGCAAGATACTGGAAAGTTTCAAAGTACAGTAAGTGAGACAGGGGCTCTTGCTGAACTTCCGGCAAACAAATTCCTTACACGGCAAACCAGCCCTGCGCAATTGCAGGGCTGGTTTTTTCGTGTTTGTGTGCCTTCTTCTGACTGGTGTGTCCATGCCGGCACTGGCATCATCACCAGCCAATACAGGATTATTTGCCACAGCCAATACCGCAGAGACCGCTTACCTGAACCCAGCGGGCATGACCCGGCTGGAAGGCAGTCACAAGACGCTACAGGGCATCCTGGTCTATTCGTTCGCCGAATTCGAGGTGGACGAGGATCAGACATCGGTCGACGGTGGTGACCCTGATACGGATAATTCGCCAATCATTATCCCGGGCTTTTACTACACACGTCAGCTGAATGATGAATGGTGGTTCGGGATTTCTGCGAATATTCCCAGTGGTTTCGGCTCCGACTATGGCGACGACTGGGCTGGACGATACTACAGCGATCAGTATACGCTGGTATACGTCGGTCTGAATCCGTCCCTGGCATACCGGCTTAATGACAAATGGTCACTTGGCCTTGGCGCCAATATCAATTACACCTATTCCCTGTCCGAGAATTCAGTTAACACCCCTGGCTCAGATACGCCTGACGGTAGGGCAGAGTTTGAAGGAGACGGGTTTGCGTTCGGTGGTAGTGTTTCCGCTCTGTATGAATTAAACGACAGAACACGCTTTGGCATTGTCTATAGCAGTGAAGTCTCGACGGATGTCGACGGTGAGTTAAAAGTGAAGGGTGCCAGCTTGCCGCCGCAATTAAACGCGGTGGGGAGCGGCAATCAGAAAGCCGATATCACGGTTGAAAATATTCTTCCACAGAGACTGCAGGCCGGGCTCTATCATGAATTCAGCTCAGGCAATTACCTGACCATTGATGGTGCGTGGATTGACTTCTCGGAATTCGCGACGGGTGCAGTGACCATTCAGGACTCGGTAGAGGTTGCACCTGAAGGTATCTACGATGACATTTGGGCAATCAATGCCGGTTACGGGGTACCGCTCGGGAACGGGAGGACGCTGAAATTCGGGGCGCTTTATGTGTCCAATGCAGTCAATGACGAGAACCGGACGCTCTCGCTGCGACTTGATTCCATCTGGGGCGTTGGCACGGGCATGTCATTTGAAAAGGGAGACCGACTGCTGGACATGAATCTGAACCTCTACTACCTGGGCAAGGCACCGGTCGATACGGGGTTTAATCCTGTGCAGGGCCGGGTAGTGGGTGAAACCAGCAATCCGTGGGCAGTGGCACTTGATGTCGCCTGGCACTGGTAAGTGTTTTGCTGTCGTTTGGACCGTGCGGTCCTGACAGTCCGGGACAGAACTACTCCAGTTGCAGGAATCACGACGTGATCTGACAGTGATTCTAACCACACAGCCCAGTCCGACGCCTGCTGCGCAGGCGCGGATGGCTTCAGCCGTTGTATGTCTGAAGTTGCGGCACTCCTGCCGTTCACGAATTGTCTGTGTAGGTCCGGAGTTGGCCGACAGCTGTCTAACAGGAACACCGCATAATCGGGGTTTTCTGTGTTGGGGAATGTCTGGTTTTGCAGATTGCAGACCTACCGCTTACAACATAGCCCTGTAGGATGGTCGATGCTTAGAGTCAGGATGCCTTTGAAGATTATTTGATCACTTTCAAGTGCGACCGGTCCCGTGGCGCAGGCTTGCCAGGTTTCTCCACGAGCTTCTCTAGGACCCGCTTGAGTTGGAAGGAGGAGAGAATTTTCAGCGCTGTCATTCGTTGTGTGCCCTCACCATGGGCTGACTTCTCGTTAGCGACTTCCAACTCAAGTGCCTCATAGTCGTCAGCGATCTCGCTCAGGGGCTTATTCCGGCCGAAGTTATTAACCAGGATATCGGTAATTGTGGGTTCTGTTTTCATCGTTTGTACCTCAGGTTGATTTATATTTATATTTATACCCGGCAATGGTGCCGGGAGTAGGGTGTTACAGCGAATACGTTTACCGATGGAGTGGCGGGAGCCAACTCCGTATTACATCAACTGCAGATTGCAGTGTTAGTGCCTGTAGATGTCGTACACATGCATGGAATATTTTGCCTCCAATTTTATTGACTTCGACTTTTGCCGTTCAGTCATGGGCCGCCACAGTGCGAGAATTTTCAACCACGGGAAGGGCGAGACCTTGGACTTGTGGTGGACCATGTGGCATGTAGAGCAAAGTGTTATAAGGTTGTGTGCCTCATTAAACTGAGGCCTGTGGTTAACGTGATGTATAACGAGTTTCTCCGTATTTCCGCATGCCACGCACGCATATTTATCGCGTTCCAATATGATGGGCCGCATTGAACGAAACCAGTTAGCATATGAGGTTCCGGTCTTGTGGTGTGAATTACCGGCGCCTCTCATTCGACGCGAATGTGCCCTGTTCGCACAAGCCCTAGAGCAATAAACAGTACGATAGCTTTTCGGCTGAAACTGCGCATCGCACACGCTGCATACCTTTGGCGCCAAATCCTTTTCACGCCGGCTTGCCTTACACTTCTTCGAACAGTATTTCATCGTTTTCTTGGGTGTAGGCTTATCGCATACCAGGCAGCGACGATGGTGCTTCACGGCATGGTGTGATTCAGAGCACGCCTTAGAGCAGTAGACATCCTTGTGTCCCCGCCTGTGCATCTTGTCAAGTTCTGAAATAATTCGTTCAAACACTGTCCCGCAATACACACAAGTGAGCTGGATCATGATGCGACGAATCTTCTGGTAACAAGGTTTGCACGCCTTATTATGGCGATCCTTCGTTTTGCCGCATACCGGGCACTTCTTTTTTGGCCAATCAGGAGGTAACTCATCAATAGAGAACTTCCGCCTGCGAGTATTTGCGTCTTTATAGGAATACACTTTGATGCCTGGCGCAGCGAAAGGCTCACCGTTAGGGCGCTTGTATTGATGATATCCAGCGAGTTTATCCATTATTTTCTCCTTGTTATTCTTCTGTTAGGGGAAGGCAAAATACCTGTTCGAGCACAGGCGCCTGTTGCAGTAGTCAGGGTTAAGGCAATGTTGCTTTTGTGACGCGGATAGAGGCTGTTGACTCACAGTCATCCTCATCCTGTTTACCAAACACGTTCGCAGGTGCTGCCGCGAAAAGGACTAGGGCAGGATGGCCGTAGACCACCACACGCAGCGATTAAAAGGGGGTAGGGAAGGGGGCGCCGGTTGTTCAGTAGAAGCCG
>Ga0316196_10000511_pt1 | contig 15331 bp, 11 predicted proteins | sample Eddsed2cm_MG_FD_204938 | JGI IMG/M metagenome (GOLD analysis project Ga0316196, IMG submission 204938) | Coastal sediment microbial communities from Maine, United States - Eddy sediment 2 cm | ecosystem: Environmental > Aquatic > Marine > Coastal > Sediment | place: USA: Maine | collected... | reverse complement strand
ACTTCATCAACACCTTAGCGTATGCTTCCGGCTCTTCGAAGAAGGGCGTATGCGAGCTGTTTGGAAAAACAACTAATTCTGCATCGGGTAAAGCAAGTTTCATGCGCATGGCGCAGTCGGGGGTCAGTTCGTCATATTTGCCGACGGTAATCAATGCAGGGCAGGTGATGCGGAGTAGTTCCGGAATTCGATTCCAGTCCTTCAGATTTCCGATGTAAAGGAACTCGTTAGGACCCTGCATCGTCATATAAGGGGCCATGTTCCAGTCATCCAACGAACGGACCAATGGTGCCGGCCATTCAGCCAGACGACACACATGACGGTAGTTAAGAATAGTTATAGCGGCCTGGTACTCGGGGTGATCCAACGTCCCTTCGGCTTCATGATGAAGCATCATCGCCACTGTTTCCGGCCCGAGCGCTTCCCGATGACGGTTGAGTTCACCGATCAGATGCGGCATGTCGGCGCACGTATTTGCAAGGCATATGGTGCGCAGATTTTCCGGGTAGGTGATGCCATATTCAATGCTTAGCCAACCGCCCCAGGATTGACCGAGTAAATGGACACGGCCCAGGTCTAAAGATTGGCGTACGGTTTCAACCTCTTCGACATAGCGGGTAATGGTCCAGAGCGACGAATCATCCGGGCGATCAGAGGCGCCGGTCCCTAACTGGTCAAAGGCAACCACTCTAAAACCATGGTCAGCTACCCAGGAATGGGACTCCCGCACATAGTCGCAAGGTAATCCCGGCCCGCCGTTCAAACATAGCAGGGTTTCCTCTCCGGTTCCGAAACTGTATGCCACGACCCGGTATCCGTCAACCGTGACGTCAATCGTCTCATCGGGTTTGCGTTCATCCCACATTTTATTGCCTCGTATTGATGGTTAGATGGTCATGCGAACGGAAAATTTAGGTGAAGGAAGGATAAGGAAAATGCATTTCAGTGTCAAGTTTAAATATTGATAAATTTAGGGTAGGCCCCAAGGGGAGTAAAATCCGTTTGGTGAAGGATAAAGAAATGGCAACGGTCAACATTATTAAAGCAACATATTCAGATCCGGAGATTGAAACCCTCCTCGCGCCCCTTGGTGGGATGGAGCGGTTTGTAAAAAAGAACGACAAAGTCCTCCTAAAGGTTAATCTATTATCAGTCAAAGGGCCGGAAAAGGCCGTGACCACGCACCCTGAATTTGTAAGGGCGGTGGCTAAGGCAGTCAGAGAGGCAGGCGGAGAACCGTATATTGGAGACTCCCCTGCAGGGCCCTTTTCCATAAGAAATCTTAACAAGGCCTATAGGCGTTCAGGGCTCGAGGATTTGGCAAGAGAAGAGGAGATTCCGCTGAACTTTAATATTGCCGTCAAGAAACTGGATATCCCCAAAGGCAAACGATTGCGAAAATCTCCCATCTGTGACTATGCGTTAAATACCGATAAGGTCATTGCGCTGCCGAAACTTAAAACCCACTCCTTTCAGTATTTGACACTGGCCTGCAAGATTATGTATGGCGTCGTTCCCGGTCTTACCAAGGCTAAATACCATGCTCAGTTCCCAAGAAGAGCTAGTTTTGCGGACATGATGCTGGATATTCTTACTATCGTGAAGCCACAGCTATATATCATGGACGGTATATTGGGAATGCAAGGCCAGGGACCCGGAAGCGGAGATCCCGTAAAAATGGATCTGGTTCTTGCATCAACAGATTCTGTGGCCATGGACATTGCTGTATGCAAAATTTTGGGCGTCGAGCCCGTGGGCATACCGGTACTTAAAAGGGCTAAAGTTCGCGGTTTGTGGCCTGAGAGGATTGACTATCCGATCCAGGGACCCGAGGATGTTGCCTATAAAGGATTCAGACTACCAAACACGGCCGATCATCTATTAACCGGCAAAAAACCTCCAAGAAAAAGCCCCGCTATTACGGATAAATGCACAGCGTGTGGGGATTGCGAAAGCATTTGTCCTAAAGACGCAGTCAAGGTACAAGGCCAGATGGCAGAGGTAACTTACTCAAAGTGCATAAGGTGTTTCTGTTGCCATGAGGTCTGTCCTGAAGATGCCATCATGTTGCGTAGCCTGAAGTTAAATTGAAATGATCGATGGTTTTCACCTTTATATTTTGAGAATTGGTTGATGTATTGTGTATTATGGGGACGTTCGCATTATTCTGTTTATTTTCACTCTTGAGATTTAAAAAACTATATGATATCAGTTACATATCATTACACACTTCGATAATCATGGAATTACATATTGTGGCAAGAAAACTACCGCCATGACTTGGATAAATTTGGGGGTGATTTAGAATACATGATTAATTTTGCCGAATTCCGGATACTCTATGTATCCGTACCGTGGATAAAATAGAAAGGCAGAACCATAATGACTCTGCCTCAATTCATAATATAGAGCATGCTTTATTAATCGACTCACACGGTTTGTATCACTTGCCCAATGCTTTTTTCAAAGGCTTAATAGTCTCTGATCTGAGTTCAAGTGAAACAGGATGATCTGAGTCATCTTTGTCAAAGCCTTGGCATTCAACCCTTACGTAAATGTCAGCGAGATCTTCCGATTTTATCTTGCCCTCGGGTATTTGATGCTGTGTATCAGACATGGATCCAGAACGATAGAGTTGATTATAGTAGTCCTTAAGTAACCGAACTCCATACTCTACAGTAACACCTTTGGGTATGTCTTTTTCGTTAGGCGCTTTCCAGGATATTATAGGAGCGAGAGGATCCCCGGATGCTTTTAATTCCTCTACAAATGGCATATCTCCATCTTTGTCCATTCTGTGTGTTTTCGCAACCGCTTCTCTTCCCTTTTCATCTACAGCTCTAATTTCCCAAACCCCCATATGCTTGCTTGGATCAAATGGCGGCAGTGGATCTACCATGTATATACCGGGGAATAGTTTGTTAAGATCTGGCGCTGCAGATGCTGTTAGAACCAATCCTGTATCAAGATTTTTGACAGTAACTTCCTTTATCGTTAATAGGTTGATTAGTTTATTGGTTAAGTGGGTGCAAATATGGACTTATCCCGTATTTGCGATATAAATGGAGAGTTGAAATTTCAACAATTTATGAGGAACAAAATGGGATTAATTGTCAAAAGAAACATTGCGATAGAACGCATTATTTGCGATAAAGGCTGGATGATATGACGAAATCCGTAAAACAGAAATGACATAGAATTGCCTTGTGAAATCAGGCGATGAAAACTTTAATGAGGTTGACATCATGAGTATCACACTTCTGGATGGAGGTATGGGTCAGGAGCTTCTGGCTCGTTCATCGGCCAAGCCGACAGGGCTATGGTCCACACAGATCTTAATGGATTCACCCGAGTTGGTTCGAGCGGTGCATAACGACTATTTTGCGGCGGGTGCGGATATTGCCATCACAAACAGCTATGCGATTCATCGCGATCGGCTGCGCCCTTTTGGGATAGAGAACCGTTTCGCCGATCTGCACCAATTGGCCTGTAAGATTGCGGTCTCAGCCCGGGATAAACATGGAGACGGCCTGGTGGCCGGTTCTCTGGGGCCAGCAGGTTGGTCCTATCGTCCTGATCTTGCACCTCCTGTAGAGGAGGCAGCAGCGCTTTACGGCGAAATTGCAAAGTTACACGAACCTTATGTGGATTTGATTCTATGTGAAACCATGTCATCGGTCAAGCAAGCGCGTGGGGCAGTGATGGGGGCAAGGGTGGTGACGAAGCCGGTTTGGCTGGCAGTTACCGTCGATGACGAGGACGGCACGAAGCTTCGCTCAGGGGAGCCGGTAACCGAGTTATTGCCGATGATTGCAGATTTTAAGATAGAAGCGCTGTTGGTCAATTGCTCGGCACCAGAGGCAGTGAATCAAGCGATACCATTGTTGACAAATCAAGGGGTTCCCGTTGGCGGGTACGCCAACGGATTTGTGAAAATTACAAAAGATTTTATGAAAAAGGGGGCTACCGTGGATATTTTGGAAAAACGCCCTAATTTAGGACCAGAGATCTATGCGGACTTTGCAGACGGCTGGATCAAAGACGGCGCCACCATTGTCGGCGGCTGTTGTGAGGTTGGTCCCGCTCATATCAAGGAGTTGGCAAGGCGCTTAAAGAGTGGGTGAGAAGGTAAGTCTGATGACTGAGTTACGACCTGTCCTATTTGATGACGCCAAGATAACATGTTGTAAGGGACGCAAGGTGTCAGGTTTCAGGTGTCAGTGAAAAAAGTTAGATGCTGAAACCTGACACCTGAGGTGATGAAGATCATTCACAACGTGGCTTTAATTTTAATCCGATTTTTATTCCGTTAAACCAACTTTTAGGAGCAATTTGGGATTGGGGATTTTGGATTGCGGATTTGTTTTATCGCTGCGCTCTATCTGTTTTCATTAAATTGACAGAATACCTTAAATCCAAAATCTACAATCCAAAATCTCAAATCTATGAGGAATAAAACTGAGATCAATTATTGAAAATAATCTTGCAATAAAAGCATCATTATCACCAACCCAGTCACAATGTATAAAGAAAACACCCATGAGCATAACCCCTAAATTACCGCCCAAAAACAGATATGAATTAAATCAGTTGGCAGATCGATATTCCGCTTTTATTGAAAGCCATCCATCGTTTAATCAAACTGCGTTATTAGATGAATGGCGGGAGACCCAATACAACCGACTTGATGCCAATGGACAAATCTACCTCGATTATACCGGTGGCGGATTGTACAGCGAATCGCAACTGCGTGAACATATGGATTTGCTTTCTACCAGCGTACTTGGCAATCCCCACTCAGCAAACTCCACATCCGTAGCAATGACAGACCTGGTTGAGGATACGCGTGAATATGTTCTCCAATACTTCAGTGCATCACCGGATGAATACATTGCCATCTTCACGGCAAATGCCAGCGGTGCATTGAAGCTGGTCGGGGAAGCATATCCGTTTACACCCGCCAGTCATTACATTCTCACCTTCGACAATCACAACTCCGTCAATGGCATCCGTGAATTTGCGAAAATCAAAGGGGCAAAGGTAACCTATGTGCCTTTAACAAAGCCGGATTTGCGCATAGATCGGGCAGAATTAGATGACATTCTAAATTCGGTGGATATGGATCAAAATAATCTGTTTGCTTTCCCGGCGCAGTCCAACTATTCCGGCGTAAAACACCCACTGGATTTGATAGAACAGGCACAAAGCAAAGGCATGGATGTGTTATTGGATGCAGCGGCGTTTGTACCCAGCAATGGCCTTGATTTGAGTGTGGTTAAACCGGAGTTTATAGCCATCTCTTTCTACAAGATGTTTGGATACCCCACCGGCATCGGCGCACTGCTTATTCGCAAGGCGGTTTTCCAGAAGTTGAAACGACCGTGGTTTGCAGGCGGTACGGTGAACTTTGCCAGCGTGCAGGGCAACGGCCACTATTTGGCACCTAATGAAGCCGCATTTGAAGACGGTACCGTGAATTATCTGAACATTCCGGCAATCAAAACCGGGTTACTGCACCTGGAAAAGGTGGGAATCAAAACCATCGGGAAGCGGGTCCATTGCCTCACCAGCTGGTTGCTCGATAACTTACTGTCATTACAGCATAGCAACGGCAAACCGATGGTCCGCATTTATGGCCCGGCAGACACAGAGATGCGCGGCGGGACGGTAGCGCTGAACTTCTACGGACCGGATAAACGGCTTCTTGATTATCGTCGCATTGAAGAACTGGCAAACAAGGAGGGAATCTCACTCCGCACCGGTTGCTTTTGCAACCCCGGCGCAGGTGAAATTGCAGAAGGGCTGACGACGGAGGATATGATGGCCGGATTGAATAATGGTCCGGATTTGAGCTTGCCCCATTTTGTGCAGGTGATTCAGCACCGGGGGAATAAAAGCGCCGGTGCAATTCGTATCTCAGTTGGCCTGGCAACGAACTTTGCCGACGTGTATCGGTTCATGCATTTTGCGGCCGGCTTTCGAGACAAGACAAATATGAATATTGGTGACGTGACGTTTGATATTCAATCTTGCCGGGTGATTCGGGACGGCAGTTAGGGATTATTGTATTATGCGCCTATCGATACCCAATTCTTATTGGGTTGCCAACGCGATCATTGACTTTTGCCTCTCAGATCGATGGGCCACTGGTCAACAACCTTTTCCCCTCGGGTTATATAAAAACAATCAAATAGATTGATCGTCGGGTCGCAGTGGGAGGTCACGAGCTCCAGCACCGTTCCAAGCGGTGGGAGGTTGCCGCCGTCTTTGGCGATGAGTTTGCCGTATTCGTCACCAAACCATTCGTATCTCAAATCAGTAAATCCAGGGGAAATGACGAATGGGATGCCCCCATGCCGATACAGAGATTTAAGGCCGGCATCCACCGTAACAAATTCTGGGTGGTTGACACTGACGACGGTGGTCAGCAGGGTCAGGGCCGGCTGGAAATCCACGAATCGAGCCGGATCATTTTTGACGCCGATGTTCAAATATTCGGCATCCATGACGGCGTAGGATCCGACCTGCAGTTCCGTAAGCTCGGGAATTTGGATGTCGATATCATAGGTACCCGTCCCGGCGCCGCTGAAGATCGTGCACGCCCGCTCTTTTTCTTTCAAATTGCGAAATAGAGCGGCCGCCCGTTGCATGCATTCCAGTGAAGCTTTTTTTCGCTCCGGGTATGATTGAATATGTTGTACGAAACCGGCATACGCCTGAACTCCCTTCAGCCGTAGGTTGCTGGAATGGGTGATGCGGCCTGTCAATTCGAGCGCTAATTCCGGCAGCACCCCGGTGCGTCCCAGCCCCACATCGGTATCGAGCAATACGTCCAGCGAAAGGTGCCGGCCCCGCATTGCGTCATCGAGCCGGCGGGCATTGTGGGGATTATCGACAACCACCATGATCGTCGAATCCTTTTTTAAGATGGCTGCCAGCCGTTCTATCTTTTGGGCGGTTACCACCGGTCCTGTAATAAGAATTCCCTGCACTCCCGCATCTGCCAGAGCTTCAGCTTCAGAAACCTTTGCCGCACACACACCGACCGCACCCGCCTCAAGTTGTTTTTTTGCCAGCTGGGAACACTTATGGGTTTTGGCATGCGGTCTGAGATTCTTACCGGCAGCATGGGCGGTGGCCTCCATGATCGCCAGGTTTTTCTCAAGGATATCAATATCGATGGTGAGGCAGGGTGTGTCAAGTTCATATTTGAAGTCTTTGGTGTTTGCCATATTGCTCCCCTGTTCCCATAACTTTTCAACGAGTGAGATTTAAACTTAGGTAACAAGTGTCCATCGGTTTTAATCCTTTGACCATGAACCGTGAGCCTTGAACCGTTCAACCTTTCCTGTATTGACTGCAGGCGTCTGCAATCGATTTCAAACCGCCCGCCACGCATCCGCCGTCGGATCCAACCACCAGAAAAGTAAATCCCTTGGCAATCCAAGGTGTTAGAAAATCCAGTTTGGGCAGCAGAATTCCGGCCGCTTTCCCGTGTTGGCGACAGGCCGCAGCAACCCTGTCCATCGCCTGCTCAAATTTCGGGTGTTCAAAGTTTTGGGCCATACCCATGTTGACGCTTAAATCCAGCGGGCCGATAAACAATACATCTACCCCGGCAACCGCTGCAATTTCTTCCGCCCGCTCAACTGACGCGTTGGTTTCGATCTGAACCACGGTTAGAAGACTGTCATTGGCCTGCTCAAAGTAGGTGTCAAAGTCCTGGCCGAAACCGCAGGCCCGGTTGAAGCGGGCCACACCGCGGATACCCTCCGGCGGATATCGCATCGCTGCGGCGGCCTGCTCGGCCTCCCGGGCGGAGGTGACATAGGGCACCATGATGCCGGCCGCCCCCAGATCCAAAACGCGCTTGAAGCGAGGCGCGTCATTCCAGGCAATCCGAACGATGGGCGGAGCATTGTAAATGCCGGCGGCCTGAATCTGTGGGATCAATTCACTGTAATCACCGGCACCATGTTCACAATCGATCCAGGTCCAGTCGAAGCCGGCCGCTCCGATCATTTCGACGGTCAGGCTGGAGCCGAGATTCGCCCCCACGCCCAGCATGACTTCGCCGGCCAACACGCGCTTGCGAATAAATTGCATTTGACGCTCCTTTCTTCATGATGCGGAATGATACAACCAACCGGAAAATACACGAACGCGGCGCCGTGGTCAACAGCAGCTTGATTAAGGTTAGTACTTCCCGGCTTTTTTTATCATTTTGATTGACCTAAAAGCTATTTTTTACTATAATCTCATTATGTTGAATCATTTCTCAATAGCAAATTCAATTCTTCCCAAAGACGACTTTAAACAGAGCGGTCGGCGCAATTGAACATTCCAACTCTCTAAAAAAATTATCTGTTGAATAAAATACGCGCTAAAATTTTCAACTTAAAAATCCTCAAGCCACAATAACAAAGTTTCTGTATACCGCTTTACACCATGAGAATTTTCTAATGACCGGAAAACCAAATAGCCGTTCATACGCAGTCGTCGGGGATAATATGGAAAGTGATCAACGATATCTGCGTGAAAGAGAGCATCAACTTCGCGTATTGACCGACCATCTGCCCGGTCATATTGCCTATGTGGGTGCTAATGATTTACGTTATCGATTTGTAAATCAGAAATTTGAAACTTCTTTCGGTCGATCCCGCGACGAAATTATCGGCAAACATATAAAAGAGATCATCGGCGAATCAAACTATGAATATGCGCTTAAATACATCGCTGAAGTGCGAGCGGGTAAATCGACGTCTTACGTAAATGTTTTTAATCTGGCCCAGGGCCGGCGCTGGGCTCAGGTTAACTATGCGCCGGATTTAGACGAACAGGGAAATGTGAAGGGCATTATTGTTCTTAGCTATGATATCACCGGGCTAAAGCAAGCAGAGGAGAATGTGCGCAATTCCGAGCGACGCTTTGCGGATATCATTAACTTTCTACCGGATGCAACCTTTGTCATCGATATCGAAAGAAATGTAGTCGCCTGGAATCGCGCAATTGAAAAATTAACCGGTATTAAAGCAGATGAGATATTGGGGAAAGGAAACTATCAATATGCAATCCCCTTTTATGGCATCAGGCGCCCGATCTTAATCGATTTGGCGCTTGATTGGAATGAAGAGATTGCAAAAACATATCAGTACGTTAAGAAAGAAGGCGACACACTGGTTTCAGAAACGCGCAACCCCCCTTTCAAGCCCGAATCCTCACTATTCTGGAAAAGCGCCAAGCCCCTTTATGACGCCCACGGCGAAGTAATTGGTGCCATTGAAGTTATCCGCGACATCACAGAGCGCATGCGCTCTGAAGAGGCATTGCAGAAAAGTGAGCGATTATACCGAAGTCTTTTTGAAAATACCGGCACCGCAACCTTTGTGGCCGAAGACGACTTTACCATATCGCAGGTCAACGCCAAATGTGAAGAACTGTCGGGCTACTCGAGAGAAGAAATCGAGGGCCGGATGAAGACAACTGATTTTGTCGCGCCTGAAGATTTTGAGCAGGCTATCAATTATCATTTAGCAAGAAGAGATCCATCTGATGAAACACCGTCCGAATATGAATTCAACATCAGGAACAGGCAGGGGGATGTCAAAACGGTATTTATTCAAACAGGAATAATCCCGGAGACGAAACAGAGCATTGCATCCATTATCGACATTACCCCTCGTAAAAAGGCTGAACAAGCGTTGCAGGAATCCCAGGAAAAGTATCGCCTGTTGTTTGAAAACGCCAATGATGCCATTTTTATCGCCCAGGATGGGATCATTAAATTCCCTAATCCCAGGGTCTCTGAACTTGTCGGTTACTCCGCCGGAGAATTAGCGCAGAAGCCGTTTGCCGATATCGTCCATCCGGCTGACCGCGATATGGTACTGATACGGCATCAAAAAAGACTAGCCGGAGACCGGGATATTCCCGGAGCCTATTCTCACAGGGTGGTAAACAAAGTGGGGGATACACTGTTAGTCGAGCTCAGTTCGGTTCAAATAACGTGGGAGGGGCAACCGGCGACGCTGAATTTCATGCGTGATATCACCCGGCAAAAAAAGATGGAGTCCCAACTCCAACAAGCTCAGAGAATGGATTCCATCGGCAGGTTGGCGGGCGGTATTACGCATGATTTTAATAATCTACTAATGGGCATACAGGGAAGTGCCTCTTTATTATTGTCGGATATCGATGACAGCCACCCTCACTTTGAACGGCTGAATAACATTGAAAAATATGTTAACAATGGTTCCGAACTGACCAAGCAGTTGCTGGGATTTGCCAGAGGCGGTAAATATGAAGTCGAGCCCACGGACTTAAATCCATTAATTGAAAAAAGCGTCGGGATATTTGGCCGCACAAAAAAAGAGATCCAAATTCATAAGAAATTTCAAAAAGAAATTTGGATAGTGGCAATTGACAAGAACCAAATTGAACAAGTCCTGCTAAATCTCTATGTCAATGCCTGGCAGGCCATGCCCGAGGGCGGCGAATTGTATATTCATACCGAAAATGTGATCCTCGATGAAGGCGATGTGAAACCCCGTGGAATAGAATCTGGTAGATTTGTGAAAATATCCATTACGGATACCGGCATCGGGATGGATGCGCTGACGCAGCAACGAATATTCGATCCTTTTTTTACCACCAAAGAGAAGGACAGGGGGACCGGACTGGGACTGGCTTCGGCTTATGGAATCATAAACAATCACGGCGGCATTATCCGTGTCTACAGTGAACAGGGCGAAGGTACGACCTTTAATATCTATCTTCCGGTTACAGAAAAGCTTGTCAGCCGGCAGCAAAGACAAGAAAAAGAGCTCCTGAGGGGCTCCGGGGTTATCTTATTGGTGGATGATGAAGAAATGATCCTTGAGATCGGCAAAGATCTGATAGAAAAGCTGGGATATCAGGTTATAACGGCACCGAACGGGAAAAAAGCCCTTGAGATCTACAAAAGAGATCAGAATAAAATTGATATGGTTATCCTGGACATGATAATGCCGGATATGAGTGGTGGGGAAACCTATAGCCTGTTAAAAGAGATCAATTCATCTATAAAAACGCTGCTTTCCAGTGGATACAGCATCAATGGCAAAGCCCAGGCGATTCTAAACGACGGCTACAGTGGATTTATTCAGAAGCCCTTTAACCTGACGGACCTGTCTCACAAGATAGGTAAGATATTGGGCCTGAAATAGTGCGTTGTCATCGCCCTTAAATATAAATATAGGAACTGATCCTGGGCCGTTAAAGTCCCATGCGTGATGCTGTCCGGCCTCTGCTTTCTGTCATCTGTCATCTGAAATCTGTTTGCTCACCACCCCCGCATCAAATATTCATGGATCGAATCGGAAGCTTTGCGGCCAGCCCCCATGGCCAAAATCACCGTGGCCGCGCCGGTCACAATGTCACCGCCGGCCCAAACGCCTTTTTTAAACGTCTTACCAGTCTCGGGATCCGCGTCGATATACCCCCATCTATTCAACTTCAGATCCGGCGTCGACTCCGTCAACAGGGGATTGGCGCCGGAACCGACCGCCACAACACACATGTCACATTCCAGTTCAAACTCCGACCCTTTGATGGGAACCGGCCGGCGACGACCCGATTGGTCGGGCTCGCCCAGCTCCATCTTCAAACATTCCATGCCGGTCAATCGGCCCTTCTCGTTGCCGAGATATCGGGTGGGATTGGTCAACAGGAAAAATTCGATGCCTTCTTCTTCGGCATGGTGGATCTCCGCAATCCTGGCCGGCATCTCCTGTCTGGAACGGCGGTATACGATTCTGACCTTTTCCGCACCCAAACGCATCGCGGTCCGGGCGGAATCCATGGCCACATTACCGGCCCCCAGCACGACGACATTTTTGGCCCGCGGGATCGGGGTGTCCACCTCCGGATACAGATAGGCTTTCATCAAATTGGCCCGGGTCAGATATTCGTTGGCGGAAAGAATTCCAATAAAATTTTCACCCGGAATATTCATAAACCGCGGCAAACCGGCGCCGACACCGATATAAATGGCCTGGTATCCTTCTTCGAAAAGCTCATCCAGGGTTACCGTTCTTCCCACCACGGCATTGCACTCGACCTTAACGCCCAGTCGCTCCAGAAAATTGACTTCCTGGGCGACAATGGCTTTAGGGAGTCTGAATTCCGGAATTCCATACACCAGCACACCGCCTGATTTGTGAAATGCCTCCATCACGGTGACTTCATGGCCCTTGACTATCAAATCGCCGGCAACGGTCAAACCGGAGGGGCCGGAACCTACCACGGCAACTTTTTTACCGGTGGGCTTGGCCTTTGGGGGTAGCTCGCCGGTACCGTTTTCCCTTTCCCAATCCGCAACAAAGCGTTCCAGGTGGCCGATGGCCACCGGATCATCTTTCTTTCCGACGATACATAGTCCTTCACATTGAATTTCCTGGGGACAAACCCGGCCGCAAACCGCAGGCAGGCTGTTTTTCTGCCATACATGCCGGATGGCCTGGGTGAAATCTCCTTCCTTAATAAGCTTGATAAAACCCGGTATATCAATTTCCACCGGACAACCGGTAACACAGCCCGGTTTTTTGCATTGGATACATCTTGCCGCCTCTTTCATGGCCATTTCCGGTGTGTAACCCGTCGGAACCTCAAGAAAATTTTTGGCTCTGACAGCCGGCTCCTGTTCGGGCATCGATACCCTGGGTATCTTCTCTTTTTTTACTTTTTTCTTTGCTTCTTCAGCCATAGATTCTTCCCCCCAAACAACTCTGAGAATGCTGATCCATCAATTACTACTCCTGCATCATGCAAAATTCATTATAACAAACCTGTTCATCCTCGCAGTAAGCTTGAAGCCGCAGCATTAACTCATCATAGTCTACCTGGTGCCCGTCGAATTCAGGTCCGTCCACACAGGCAAAATTGGTCTTACCCCCGACCGTGACCCGACAACCGCCGCACATACCGGTGCCATCCACCATAATGGGGTTCAGGCTGACCAGTGTCGGCACATTGAAATCCTTGGTAATCAAAGACACAAATTTCATCATCGGTACCGGCCCGATTGCAACCGCTTGGTCGATTTTCTCACCTTCGAGTATTTCCTTTAAGACCTCGGTGACAAATCCATGGTGTCCATAAGAGCCATCGTCGGTACAAATCCGCAACTCATGGGAAGCGGCCCTCATATGATCTTCCATAATAAGCAAATCCTTGCTGCGGGCTCCGATAATACTGATGACGTGATTGCCGGCTTCTTTCATGGCCCGGGTGATCGGATGCAAAACAGCGATCCCCGTGCCGCCGCCCACACATACAACCTTGCCCAGCTTCTCAATGTGGGTTGGTTTACCCAGGGGTCCGATAACATCCTGATAGGCATCCCCCACCTGCAAGGATTTAAACAGGGCGGTAGACTTGCCGACGATCATATATATCACCGTAATGGTCCCTTTTTCCACGTCTGTTTCGGCCATGGTCAACGGAATGCGCTCTCCATCTTCATTGGCCTTCAGAATCACAAACTGACCGGGTTTTGCCTTGCGTGCGATCTTCGGTGCTTCGATCTCATTGAGGATCACATTGCCCTCGGACATCTCTTCACGTTTGACAACCTTAAACATCTTTAACCTCCAATCCGTTATATTCTCAAACAACGGTTTACCACAATGTTGCATAAACGATTTACTGGAATATAAAATACTCTCAAAAGAATTGGGTTAAATCAAGGTAAAATGTTGAAAATCTCAACAACCAATGATACTCGGTGCTGGATGCTGGATGCTGGATGCTGGATACTGGATGTTGGATACTGGGCACTGGGTATTAGGTATTGGATACAGATGCCCATAGGGTTATTAACGCAGCAATAATGATTTGAGCGATGAAAATTTTCGATAGTCATTGTCATCTGGATGATAAAAGCTACAACCGGGACCTTGATAAGGTGATCAAGCGGGCGCAAAGCGCCGGTGTCGCCCGCTTGATGACGGTGGGTGTGAATGGCAAAACCTCGGCCCGTGCCGTCGAACTGGCCGAATCCCATCCGGAAATCTATGCATCGGTGGGCGTCCATCCCCATGATGTTAAAAACTGCCGTGAGTCCGTGATCGAAGATTTGATACGTCTTACAGCAAATCCGAAGGTGCGTGCCTGGGGTGAAATCGGGCTGGATTTTAACCGCATGTACTCACCCCGTAGAGATCAGGAAATGTGGTTTGAAAAACAGCTTGAAACCGCTGATCAATTGGAACTTCCGATGATTTTCCACGAGCGGGACAGCAACGGCCGTTTTCTTGAGATATTGAAAAAACATGCCGTCAAGAAACTTAAAGGCGTCGTCCACTGCTTCAGTGGTGACCGCAATGAACTGAAACAATATCTGGACCTGGGACTTTATATCGGCATCACCGGTATTTTAACCATAAAAGGCCGGGGAGCCCGCTTGCGTGAACTGGCACCCCTCATTCCTTCGAATCGCCTCCTGGTGGAAACCGATGCCCCTTATCTGGTTCCGGCGCCGGAGAAAAATCAACATCGACGCAATGAACCCGCCTTTGTCAAATCGGTCCTGCTGAAGCTGGCGGAGGTCAAACAGGAGGATCCGGAGCAACTGGCCGAAACTATCTGGAATAACACGTGCAGATTGTATGGGGTGGAGGCTTGAGGCGGATACAGGATCATTGACAACAGTTTATTTGCTGCCGTTAACCGGCAGTTACAAAACAGTTCCTTGTGTGATTATTTGTCAGGACATTTATTTTGAAAGTTCATTTTTATACATGATAAAAGCGACTTAGGTAATTAAAAATTTTCCAGCAGTTCAATTAAATTACACAATTGGACTATTTTATTTTATATTTAGTTCGGCTAAAGGCAGCTCTTAATCTCGCAGCCATACCGTCGTCGATCTGACTCGACATTTTGATGAGTTCTTCAATGGTCTCTATTTCTAAGTTTTCCGTTTGACATTCCGTCAGCAGGTTATCCACCTGTTTGAGTGCCACAGAAATTTTGGAGCGCTCCTTGAGAAGATAATTAAATTGCACATCACAGGCCGGAATCGGTGACGGATAATTTCCAATCTCCTTGTTCACCCAGATTTTCACTTTTTCAAGTTGATTTTTAAATGCGGTCAGCGCTCTCAATCCTGTGCTTCCGGCTGCCGGATCCTCATTTTTAATAATGCCCATGGCTTACCCTCCGAAAACTGAAAATCCTATAAATAGTATAAATTTTAATACAGATTAAGTGGATCGACAAGTATTCAAACTTTTAAGCAAAATCAGGGAGATTACATATGGAACCAAAGAATTTCATCGGGGAGGCAATGATA
>Ga0316196_10000510_pt1 | contig 15335 bp, 14 predicted proteins | sample Eddsed2cm_MG_FD_204938 | JGI IMG/M metagenome (GOLD analysis project Ga0316196, IMG submission 204938) | Coastal sediment microbial communities from Maine, United States - Eddy sediment 2 cm | ecosystem: Environmental > Aquatic > Marine > Coastal > Sediment | place: USA: Maine | collected... | reverse complement strand
CCGTGCTCTCCAGTGAGCAGCTGGGTGCTATCAATCATGTTCTTGCTCACGAGTCGGCCGTTGGCGCTACCGCCGTGCTCTCCAGTGAGCAGCTGGGTGCTATCAATCATGTTCTTGCTCACGAGTCGGCCGTTGGCGCTACCGCCGTGCTCTCCAGTGAGCAGCTGGGTGCTATCAATCATGTTCTTGCTCACGAGTCCGCCGTCGGCGCCACCGCGGCAGCGGTAGAAGACTGAGCGAGCGTGTCGTGGTCGAACGTCGGCGTTCGGCCGCCGAGACCGTAGGCCAGCGCCGTCGGAGCGTCAGTTGGAGCGTTCGGGCCGACGGGCAACGGTCGCGTCTAGTCCTCCAAGAATTGCTGGGAGCGCGTCGGGCCCATCCTCCAGATAGGCAAACATGGCCGCTCGGAATTGGGATTCGATTCCCATTGCAACCGAGGCGTCGAGCCGGAACACCCCCTGGGCAAGGGCGCTGTGTGCAATCGGCGCAAGGCTCGTTCGGGCGTCCTCCGTGCCGTAGCCGTGATCGAAGGCTTGATTCGCCACGACGAATCCCGATCCGGCCGAGCGGGCAAGCGCGAGTCCATAGTCGGGCCCCGAAAGGAATCGCATCAGCTCTCTCACCTCAGGTCGATCCGATCGCGCCGCGACGAACACCGCCGAACCGAGAACCGCATCGGAATCTCGCAGAGTCGGAACCGGTGTGAGGAAGTAGCCGATCTCTTCGAGGTGCGCCTGGCTTGGGGACAGATACCGAAGCGCGAAGCTTCCTTGATGGTGAAGCCAACAATCCGGTTCGTCCGACAACAACCACCGCATTCCCTCCGGCGCCTCGGTGCCGACCGCCCCGTCGATTCCGCTGTAGACGTGGCCCGGTTTGAGCAGGGCTTCGCCGTAGCGTTCAAATGCACGGCGAATCGGCGTGGACGTGAACGGCAGTGAGCCGGCCACCCATCGATCGAACACGTCAACACCGGCATCCCGAAGTACAAGGTCCTCCACGAAGTCCGTTGCCGGACCGGCGGGTGTCAATCCGGCTTCTGCGACGCACCAAGGAGTCCGCCCGTCCTCCACCATTTCCTCCGCCAGCGCGAGGAGCTCTTCCCAGGTATCGGGTACTGCGTATCCGGCTTCGGCAAACGCTGCGGCCGGGTACCACACCAGGCTCTTCACCGAGACCGCCAGCGGAACGCCTCGCAGGGTCTTCTCGCCTGGGGAGGGGGATTCGGGCGTCGCCGGCCGCATCAGGTCGAGCAGGTACGCGTGATGCTCCGTTTCGAGCTTCGTCGCGTCCAGATAGGTGCCGACGTCGACGTAGTTTTCGGGGCTGGCCGTCGAGGTCGAGAGCGACTCAACAAGCCCCACCACGTCGAACCGATCGAGGGAGTCATACCAGCCGCGGTCAGACGCCGCTGCGACAACGTCGATTCCGGTTAGCGCCGTGAACCGTGCGAGATCGGCAGCGAACGCCCGCCCGTCGTCCCCATCCCACGGACTCAACACCGTCACCGTCGTACCGGCCAGGGGTTGATCTGACGACGCATCCACCGCCGGCAGCGGGACGACGATCGTCCCCGGTGCAATCTCCACAATGCCGCGGGGGCAGTCGAGACCCGCGAAGAATTCGTCGCATTCCCCTCCGGTCAAGGACCGGGTGATGCCTGATCGTGCCAGCGCAACCAGTTCCGGTAGCGGCAGGTCGTAGACGCCGACGAGTCCGATTGCGCCATCGATCGTTGCAACGCGGTCCGCGTTCCCCGGGTAGAGGATGCCGGCGGATTGGATCGCGAAGTGGATTGCCTCAACGGTCATGGCTGGCACGACTTGACCGGCACTCTGGAGGACACCGGCGGCATGGGTTGCCAGCAGCAGACTCCGTTCCGGATCGGTTGCGAGAGATGCCGTGGCCCCGTGGGTGAGCGATGCAGCAAGGGCCCTTGCCTCTGACCCGACCGCGGCTACACGCTCGCTCTCGGAGACTGCGGCGAGACGCTCAGCTTCCTTCGCATGATCGGCAGCGTTCCGGCCGAGGGCGATCGCTACCACGGTCAAGGCGGTTGCGACGATCGCCGCGATTGACATCACAATGGCGAGGGCAACCGCACGATTGTGGGCCCGGACCCTGAGTCTTCGCTCCTCAGCAGCGCGCTCTGATTCGATGGCTCGTTCCGTTTCGCGCCGGGATTGGCTCGCTACCAGGTAGTCCCGTTCTGACTCGGTGAGCGCGATGTCCGTCCGGAGTTCCCAGCCATCGTATTGATCGAGATGCGATCCAGCGATCAGGTAGTCGGGATCGCAACCTGACTCTTGCCATGTCCGCACTTCCGCGTCGAGCGACTCCCGCAGGTGGAGGTCGACACGCTCCAGTGCCACCCACGACCGCAGGCGCTCCCAATCCCCAATCAGTGCCTCGTGCACCAAGGAGACGGTCGCCTGGCGGGTCGACGGGTCCCGATCGAAGCCAATGAGGCGAAGGGAGCCGAAGCGATCGAGCACCTCGGATGCAGCCGGTCCGAGCGACAGGACTTCCTCCAAGGGGGCGCGGCGGCGGGTGACAGGACCGACTTCCCCGACTCTCACCAGGCGGAAGAACACTTGGCGTGCTGCGATGCGCTCGAGTTTCCCAAGCCCCAAGTACGCGGACTCTGCCCGACGGGCGAGAATGCCCTGCATCCCCCCTTCCGCGTCGAAGTCACCAATCGTGATCGTGGAACCCGTGTGGGATTCGAAGAGTCGAGTCAACGCGTATTGGAGTTGGGGGAGGGCAGCCGGCTCTCGACGCACGTCCTCCGACAGTCGTGCCACGAGATCCGGATCGAACGACACGCCGACGCGGGCCGCGGGCTCCACGATCGCTGATCGGAGTTCGTCGGGATCAAATGGAGTGACCGTCACCATGCCGCGGACGATCAGATCTGCAAGCTCGCGATTGTGGAGCGGTCGGTCGTAGAAATCGGCTCGCAGGGCGAGCAAGACCATCATGTGCGGATCCGGGCATGTGGCGACCTGCACCACTGTTTCAATGAATCGATCTCGGTCATGCGAATCGGCCGCGGCGAAGAGATCCTCGAATTGGTCGATGACGAGAAGTGTCGGCCGGCCTGCACCACCGCGCCTGCACAACTCTTCGATCGCTTCCGTCGGATTGGCCTCGAGTGCTGCGAACAGCCCTTCGCCGGCGAGGCCGGTCTCGTCTGCGATTGCGAGTTCGAGCGCTTCAAAGGGGTGCTGACCCGGTTCCATGAGAAAGGCCTGCAGAACGTCCCCGTTTCGCCGACTGCGCGAGCGGAGCGCCGGAATCGCCCCGGCGGTCAGCAGACTCGACTTGCCGCAGCCGCTCGATCCGATCACGGCAACGAGGCGGCTCCCCGAAGCGAAGCGTTCAACGATTCTGGCGATGAGTCGGTCTCGACCGAAGAAGTCGTCGGCGTCGCGTTCGGTGAAGGAGGCAAGCCCCTTGTATGGATTCCTGGTCGGGGACCCACCAAACGGTTCGGCGGGTGTCGGGGTGGTTCTGCCGAGCAGCGGATCTTGGTTCAGGATCTGTTCCTCGAGCGTTCTCAACTCGGGCGAGGGATCGATTCCCAGGTCGCCGACGAGCCGTTCACGAGCCCGACCGAACGCCTTCAACGCGTCGGCCTGGCGACCCGATCGATAGAGAGCGAGCATGAGCTGACCCCATAGACGCTCTCGATACGGATCATCCAGGAGACACGCCTCAATTCGGGGAATTGCTTCGTCGTGCAAGCCGAGCTCGAACTCGAGATCGAACGCGTCCTCGATCGCGGTCCTGCGCTCCTCGTCGTACGGGTGCGCCCGAGTCGAAATGCCGCCGCTGCCTCGGAGATCAGCCAGTGCGGGCCCCCGCCACAACGAGAGAGCCTTACGCATGGCGTCGAGTGCCCTTCTCGGATCAGCCACTTCGATCGAGCGCGCAACAAGCGTGAAGGCTTCAAACCGGTCCGCGTCGAGCTCGCCTTCGTCGACCCTGATCCGGTATCCCGGTTCGACTGACACGATTCGATCGTCACCGAGAACCCTCCGCAGTCGCGAAACGTAGGCCTGGACGGAACGGCGGGCCGTCGGCGGAGGTTCCTCCCCCCATACGACGTCGATCAGCTGATCGGTGGGAGTGACTCGATTCGCGTTGAGCAGCAACGCGGCCAGAACCGTTCGCTGTCGGCGCCCGCCGAGTTCAACCGGCTCGTTTCCTGCGGACACCTCAAAGGGGCCGAGGATCCGGTAGTCCATGGCTCCTTCATTTCAACCTCATCACGCCCACCGAGCAAGGGTCGAAAGTCACCCGTCGGAGTCGCTGATCGCGATCCTGCATTGCAGCGGCGCAGCAAGGTCACCGCGGTCAGCCCGCGCATGATGGCGCTTTCCTCAACGAAGCGATAGAGCCGCCGACGCTTTTATGCAGAAGCGGCGTCCCCGGGGAAGGTGGGAATTGCGTCGCGACACCTGTTGTCCGAAGCGTTGCAGTGAGCCCTTGAGCCGACAGCTGATACCGGCGGGAGGGGTTGCGGAGGGTCTGACCCGTCTTCAGGGCTTTGTGCCCTGGCAGGTGTCGCGTCGAGGACGACTGTTGTGGTGTTGGGCGCCGTCTCGAGAGGGGGATGTTGTGCGGGAGTCTTGACGCTTCTGCGCCCCCGCGAAATGAACCGGTCGCCGGCCATTGCCAGAACGGCGCTTTCAGGAAGAGACGTCGCTACCGGCCGCTGAGTCCTTCCCCGTCAGGGGTGATTGACCCTCGGCAAGGAGGCGCGTGAGGGCTTCGGTGCGCGGGGTCATTCCGAGGTGTTCCGTTGTTGGCCATTCGTCGATTTCGTCGCGGGCGAACTCGATCCACCGTTCGATGCTCTTGAACATCTCGATCTGAAAGGTTGCGAACAACACGGAGAGGTGCGTGCGTTCAGGGAAGGGGTGTCCTCCGTTGAGATATGACGCCATGAGTTCCACGATCGCATCGTGGTGTTCGCCAACGTCGGATTCCAGTTCGTCAAGGGCACCTTGGAGGTCTTCGATCGATCCCTGATCTGCGAACAGAAGCCGGAGGAGGGCTTCGATCTCGATGCGAGGGGGTTGTGTTCTGGATCCCATCCAGTCGCTGAGCGCAGCTCGACCTTCATCTGTGATTTCGTAGACGTTGCGGCTGCGGTTGCCACTCTCCTCGGTGTGGGTCGTGGCGTAGCCGAGCTCGACGAGCTTCTTCGGTTCGGAGTAGAGGAGGCGCGTTGACTTGGGCCAGGCATAACGAAGGCTCCGCTGAGCCTGATTCGTCAGTTCGTAGCCGGCCCACGGCTTCAGATCGAGGAGGCCAAGGACTGCATACGACGAGATTGTCATTCTCGGTGACATGTACTTGATCTTACTGCATAGTTCAGTATTATGATACTGCAGGCTGCAGCATTCCGACAGGTGGGAGCGACCGACCGCTCCACGCTTGGAGGCTGCTCGGGAAGGTATGGCGACACTTCGACGGGGAGGACATCATGGAGATTGCTGAGCACATCACAGCCATTGGACAGGAAGCCAAGCTCCTGGCAGCCGGGGCGGATCAGGGCGGACTCGACATCGACATACCGACATGTCCGGGATGGACCATGCGCGACCTGGTTCGCCATCTGAGCGAGATCCACTTGTGGGCTGCCGGCCTGGTCGCCCAGCGCACCTCGAAACTCTGGCCCGACGATATCTCGGAGCACACGGACTCATGGCCAGATCTCGCTGTCTTCTGGCCGGACGACGACAAGTTGGTCGACTGGTATCTGGCAACGAACGCCAATCTGGTTCAGTCCCTCGCGTCGGCCCCTCCGGATCTCGACTGCCCGACCTTTCTTCCCGCACCGTCGCCTCGTGCAATGTGGGCCAGGCGCCAGGCCCACGAAACGGCAGTGCACCGATTCGATGTCGAGAACGCTGTGGGCATAGCGTCGGGATTCGATCCCGAGTTCGCCGCGGACGGGATCGACGAGTTGCTCGCCGGATTCGCGCCACGACGCAAGGAGTTCCCTGTCGCGAGCGCCCAGGCGATGGTCGTCCATGCCGAGGACACCGACGACCGTTGGCACGTCACCATGGCACCCGAAGGCATCACCACACGCAGCGGCGACGGACCTGCCGATGTCACACTCGCCGGAGACGCCTCTGACCTCTATCTGGTGCTGTGGAACCGCGGCGAAGATTCCTCGATCGACGTGACAGGCGACCGCGACCTCCTCGAAACCTGGCACAACAACCACCGGCTCCGCTGGTCCTGAGCTGCAAACCCAACGACCAACTCATTGGAGGTAGACACGATCACGTAACGAACCCCTATTCGAACACAACGGCTGTAGACACCGCAAGGAGACACCAAGTAATGAGAAGCACCATCGAAGACCTCCCGATCGCCCACGAGGCACTTGGAGAGATGATCCGAGGCCAGGACTGGGGCGGAATGACCAGTGCGTACATGCAATACCCGACCGGCCTCGACTTCTGCCCCCTGCTCGAGGGTCTGGAAAGGGACCATTGTCAGTGCCCGCACTGGGGGTTTGTCATCGAGGGCACCATCCGAGTGAACTACGAAGACGGAACCGAAGAAGTCGTCGGCGCTGGCGAGATCTACTACTGGCCCTCCGGTCACACCGTCGTGGTCGAGCAAGCGGTCAGGATGGTCGAGTTCAGCCCCCACGACCAGATGTCAGAGGTGCTTGCCCACGTTGTCGGCAAGCTGTAGGACTGAGCTCGATCAGGACTAGATATCGCAAACCTTGGATGGCCCGACGGACAACCGCCGGGCCATCCAAGTAGTAGCGGGAGCCACATACACCCCCCTCCGTCAAGAGGGGCTATCGGTACCTGATCTTCCAGTTCCTAGCGCCATTCGATGCCGAGACGATGGAGCGCCCGGCACACGAAGTCAGACCACGCCTGCAGGGAACCAACAAGGCCATCCAGTTCCTCTGGGGACGGCACCACTGGCTCCCCGTCTCGACCGGCACGGGCTGAACCTCGATTGACCACCCAGGGTCGCGACACGTGGCCGTCGACCTTGTGCCCCGCCGTCCTCTGGATTCGCCGTGTTGGTTCCAACTCCATAGATACTTCGCCGACGGCCCATCGCGCCGGTAATTGACGGATCGGGTGTACCATTATCAAACGCGGTCTATCCGCACCTCACTCCCGTTCTCGGAGCCGCCGAATTGGCACCCGGTTTCCCTGCCTAGACGAGTGATCGTCACCTGCTCGCCGTTCCGGCGACACCGTCCCAGGAGGATGCCATGGAAATCGGCCCACGCGATACTTCGATCTGTTTTGTTAGTACCTATCCGCCGACGGTCTGCGGCTTGGCCAGCTACACGGCTTCGCTCGCCAACGCTGTCGCCGCCTCCCGCGGGTCCCGAGCCGGTCTCGGGGTGGTCGACCTCGTCAAAGGGCCCATTCGGGCACCCGGGCCGGATGTCACGTTCAGCCATCGAGCCGGCAATGCCGCTTCGCTCCGGAAAGCGACGCGGGTGTTGAACTCGTTCGACACCGTTTCGATCCAGCACGAGTTCGGGATCTTCGGTGGACCCGACGGCGAGGAAGTCCTCGATCTCATCTCGGGCCTCACCGTGCCGTCGGCCGTGACGTTCCACACCGTGCTGGACTACCCGACGCCGCATCAGCGGATGATCATCGACGGTCTCTCGGAGATGGCCGATCGCCTCGTTGTGATGAGCCAGACGGCTGCGGAACGGCTGATCCTGCGCTACGGCGTCGACGCAGAACGCATCGATGTCATCCCGCACGGAGTTGACACGCGCTTCGCCGGCCCTTCCCTCGTTGCGGGCGACCGCCCCCTCGTCCTCACCTGGGGATTGATCGGCCCGGGCAAGGGCTTGGAGTCGGTTGTCGAGGCCTTCGCCGGTCTGCTGGACCTCGACCCGCGTCCGCGGTATCTGATTGCCGGGGCCACCCATCCAAATGTGCGTGCGGACTCGGGCGAAGCCTATCGAGAGGGTCTGGTTTCGTTGGTCCACCGCTTCGGAGTGGAGGACCTGGTCGAGTTCGACGACCGCTACCTCGACCGAGCAACTCTTGCCCGCCTGGTGCGCAGCGCCGACCTCGTGGTCCTCCCCTATTCATCGATCGAACAAGTGACCTCAGGCGTTCTGGTGGAGGCAATCGCTGCCTCAAAACCGGTGATCGCCACCCAGTTCCCCCATGCCGTGGAGCTGCTCTCCGGGGGGGCCGGCATCACGGTTCCCCACGGCGACTCCGGGGCGCTGAGCGCGGCGCTGCGACGCCTCTTGATCGATCAACGCCTGAGTTCGCACATGGCGCGGGAAGCTCGCCAGATTGCCGACGGATGGTATTGGCCGATCATCGGTCGTCGATTTGGGTCAATGATGTCGGGCCTCGGACGAACCGACCACGTCGGTCACCAGCAACCGGCGTTGGAGGTAGCTCGTGTCGCCGGATGAACGTGCCAAGGCCGCCGCTCATCCGTCAGGCTCCCCGTTTGGGGCCGTGAGGTCACAACTGCCGCGCCCGGCGTACACACATCTACGCCGGCTCACCAACGAGACGGGACTGTGGGAACACGCCCGTATTCTGACCCCCCGCGTCGAGCATGGGTTCTGCACCGATGACAATGCGCGCGGCCTCCTCGTCGTGTCGCGACCGACGTCACCCTCGTTCGAGCTGGCGGATCTTGCCGCGATCTACCTCAATTTCGTGCTCGATGCCCGCACCGGCACAGGCCAATTCCACAACCGTCGCGACGCGGACGGTGCCTGGATCGACGAAGTCGGCAGCGACGACAGCCAAGGTAGAGCGTTGTGGGGGCTCGGGACCGTCGCCAGATCGGGTCCGGCGCCGTGGATGCGGGAGGCAGCCTTCGACGCCTTCGCTACCTGTGGCTCGTTTGAATCACCGCACCTCCGCGCCAATGCATACGCGGCCCTCGGTGCTACCGAGATACTCGCCGCCGATCCGGCCAACGCCGGCGCAGCCGAACTCCTCGAGCGAACGTCTGGGATGGTCGCCGCCGCCGCCAACGACAGAATCCCCTGGCCGGAAGCTCGCCTCACCTACGACAACGCACGACTCCCCGAAGCCCTGTTGGCGGCGGGTGCCGCTCTCGACGACCGCCACCTGATCGCGGTCGGCATCCGACTTCTGGATTGGCTCGTTTCGGCCGAAACCAACCACGACCACTTCAGCTTCACGCCAGTCGGCGGATGGGCGCCGGGCGGCCCGCGCCCTGCGTTTGACCAGCAGCCCATCGACGCAGCGGCGATGGCCGAGGCCTGCTACCGAGCGTGGGCCATTACCGGCAAGCCGGTGTGGCGGGAGCGAGCCCTCGATGCCGCACGGTGGTTCGTGGGATGGAATGACACGGGAATGGTGCTCTACGACTCGGAAACGGGCGGAACCTCCGACGGCCTGATGAAACACTCGGTCAACGAGAACCGGGGAGCTGAGTCAACGCTCGCCGGAATCGCCGCACTCCAAGTTGCTGCACTGTGCTCCACCGGAGACTTCGGAACAGCAGTCCGCTGATGTCCTCCGTCCCGGTAACCCGCGTGCCGGTGCGACTCGCACCGGATGCCCAACGGCTCATCGCGAAGCCCTTCATGTCGGTCGAAGACGTCCGGGCCGACGGAAGGACTCGTGGGCAGCAGCTGATCGATCGGATCCTTGAGCTCTCTTCCGACGAGGTTGCGGATACGCTCGAGAAGCTTCGACAGCGCTTCCAGCAACGACACGAGAACCTCGACGCCGTCTTCGAGCGCGGATTCCTGACGGTGGCGCACTTGATTCCCGACGCAGCCGAGCTCCCCGACCAAATGCGACGGCTCGTTGGCGCGTACTTCATGCACGAGTACTCGCTCGAGGGCGCCGCGCTCACCAACCCCTCGATCGTGGCTCATCCCGACCAAACCGGGACACCCGAGAGCTCACTTCGGGTCATCGTCAGTCTTCGGTCGATAGGGGAGGGCCACGTCTCCTCGATCGAGTTTCGCACCGGTGTGATTGGGCAGGACGGAGACATCGACATCGAGCCGCCGGGTGTTGCGATGACCGGACACCGTCAGTCCCCCATCTTCGACAAGGGAATGTTCACCGCGAAGCTGGCCGAGATGGGTGCGACCAACGATCTGACGATTCAAACCCTGGCCGCACTGGCGGATCGATTCACCATCGCGGATCTCGACGGGGCGCTTGCCGAGCTCGCCGGAAGCGAAGCTTCGTCGAATGTCGTTCACCACGTTGCGCAGGTGATGCAGTGGCTGGCCTCGTCCAACTACGAGCTCACGTTCCCTCAGGCATCCGAGCTGTCTCAGCGGGTGCTTTTCCCACACGGACCGTCGGAAAGCCGCGGGATGGAAGACGCCAGGTTTGTTCGATTCGTCGCCACTGACGAATCGGTCACCTACTACGCGCCGTACACGGCGTACGACGGATTCAACATTCTCCCCCAGCTGATCGAGACGAAGGACTTCAAGGACTTTCGGATCGCGACGCTCAACGGTCCGTCTGCGGCAAACAAGGGCATCGCCATCTTTCCACGCTCCATCGCCGGACGGTATGCCGCTCTCGCCAGGACCGACGGCGAGAACAACTACCTGATGCTGTCCGATCACGTCCGCTTCTGGCACGATGCCGAACGGATCCAGGTGCCGACCCGACCGTGGGAGCTCATGCAGATAGGCAATGCGGGTCCTCCCCTTGAGACCGAGGCGGGGTGGCTCGTTGTCACCCACGGAGTCGGTCCCATGCGGCAGTATGCACTCGGCGCGATATTGCTGGATATCGATGATCCCTGTCGGGTCATCGGGCACCTCCGCGATCCACTCCTGGTTCCAAACGAGCAGGAGCGCGACGGCTATGTGCCCAACGTCGTCTACTCGTGTGGATCGATCATTCACAACAACCGGCTGGTGATTGCCTACGGGGCTTCCGACACGTCGTCCACCTTTGCCTCGGTCCCGGTTGACAAGCTGCTGTCTGAATTGACGTGAGCCCGACCGGACCCCTCAGCCTTTGGCGAGGATCCGGCGGTAGAGCGCCACGTAGTCGTCAACCATCCTCGCCGCGTCGAACCGTCGCTCGATCGAACGGCGAACACCAAGCCGGTCGAGGTGGCCGGCTTCGCCGACAGCCTCAACCGCTTCGTCAACCGTCGACACCAGATATCCGTTGATGCCCGATTGGATGATCTCGGGCATCGAGCCTCGCGCATGTGCGATCACGGGCGTCCCACAGGCCATTGCTTCTACCACACTGAACCCGAACGGCTCGTCGAAATCGATCAAGTGCAGCAGCGCCGTGGCGCTGCCCAGGACTTCTTGGCGCCGATCCGGCCCAACGGGTCCCAGATAGGTGACGCGATCCCCGTCGATATGAGGCTCGACCTTGGTTTCGAAGTACTCGTGATCCTGGATGATCCCTGCGAGCACAAGCGGGATCCCCGCCCGGTTGGCCACTTCGATGGCGGTTGCGGTCCCCTTGTCGGGGTGGATCCGACCAAAGAAGGCCAAGGAGCCTCCACCCGGACCGACCTCGAACGACCCGATATCGATGCCGTGGTGAATCGTCGCGGCGTAGGGAAGCGCCGGATGACGGTCGGCGTCACTGATCGCCACGTACTGGACGCGATCGGCGTATTCGAGATATGCGGGCAACGTGGCGTCGGAGGCAAATCCGTGGATGGTGGTGATCACGGGCGTGTCGATAAGTCGGGTGTAGGTGAGCGGGAGGAAATCAAAACTGTTGTGGATCAGATCGAAATCGTTGGCTCGTTCGAACACTGCGGCGATGTGCAGCGCCTCGTACGTCTTGGCGTCGAGTGTCGGGTCTTCCGAGTACCCGGTGGGAGCAACGCCCACCAGGCGGGCCGCGGTGACTGAATCGGCCGTGGCGAACAGCGTCACGTCCACGCCCCGCGCTACTAACCCTTCCGTCAGGAGCGAGGCAAACTGCTCCCACGGACCGTAGTGCCGGGGGGGTACTCGCCACGAGATGGGGGCAAGAACCGCGACCCGAAGCCGCTCTGAGCCAGGGTTGAGTTGATCAGGCAAGTGGCTCGTTGCGCTCAGCGTCCGAAGGCCCGGTCTTCCGACTGCTTCGCCATACTCTCGGCGGCGAACGTCTTCGCCCTCATCTCGACGCGTTCCTTGTCGCGGCTCTTGGCGGCCACCTTCTCGGTGTTCCTGCTGCCCTTGTCCTTGATAGCCATCAGTGCCTCCCGGCCGGCAACCGGAATCGATCACCACGTGTCATTGTCCCACACTCTCGACACTCCCTCGGCCGCGATTGACCACCAGGACAACGACCGACGCTTCCCGCCAAGAGCGATGCAATTGCCGTTCGATGCTTGAGGGAACGCGCGCCGCCCGGCACACCGAGGACACAATCTGGCCCCTTGTGGACAGCCGGGACGCAGCCAGCGGTCTCTGCGAAATTGGTTCCATGGCAATCGGCCGAGCGGAACGGCGGCGGGAACGGGAGCCTCGGGTTGTCGCGATCTCTGGCGAGGAGCAGGCATCAGCCGCTCTCGACCTTCTCGACATCTTCGAGCTCGCTTGGCATGACTGCTACGGAGAAGTCACCCCTCCGCCGTGGGTGATCGAGGACATGCTCACACTGAGCGACGGGTCCATCGGGGGACTGATCCAAGCATCGTTGCTGGCCGTCACTGACTGGCGAGACCTCAAGGTGGCGGCCGACGAGCGACGCACCCGGCATAGGCGCAGACCTTCAGCGTTGCGTACGACGATGAGAGGCGCGAGAGCTGCGGCTCCCGCGCCTCTGGATGGACGGATGTCTTGGCGTTGTCGGCCTAGTACTGGACGGCTTCGACCTCTTCGAAGATCTCGATCCTCGGGGCTCCGGCAACGCCGGCGCGTCCCATGGCTTCTTTCAGATCGGTGTTGCTGGTGAACGCGGTGGCCGCGTCGCGGGATGGGAACCCTGCAACGACGGTGATGTTGTTGGGATCGTCGACGCTTCGGTTGATTCGGTGGAAGAGACCGCCCATGGTTGAGGGTGGCATCTCGTCAAAGACTGCTTTCCAGGTGTTGAAGTCCTCCACGGTGTGATTGATAGCTACGACTGTCATGTGCGTCTCCCTCGTCTCGGACAGCGCCTGCCGGTCGGCGGGCGAGAATGTATTCAGGTTGTTGCGAAGGGCTCTTCCTGCATAAATGCGTCGAGGCCGCGGGTTCGAATCCGCCGAGCGTATCGATGATCGGTTGCGGGTCTTCGAGGTAGGTCGTCGACTGGAAATAGTCGAAGAGTCCGCGCAGACGTCCTTGTGTGCATCGCGCTCATCCCCGCCTCCCAGGTTGTTGGCATCGCCTCGACTCGCCGCCCGCATGCCGCTATAATTCGACCTCGCATAGTTCGGAGTCGGACAATACGGAGTCGAGCACAGTGGAGACACAAAGTCAAGGGGCACGTGGCAGACCCGAACTCGGCAAGCGTGATGAGTTCGGCGTTCGACGGCGAGCCTGGCGAGCCGTCACGGAGACGTACGGCACGATAACGCCGCTCCTGGATGAGGACTTGAGGAATGGATCGGACTTGGACTTCCAAACCTACGACGTGCTCTTGCACGTTCGCGAGGCCGGCGAGCCCGGGATTCGAATGACCGATCTCGCCCAGAACGTCGTCCGGAGCAAGTCCGGGCTCACCACAATGGTCGATCGACTCGAGGACCGCGGTCTGTTGCGCCGCGTTCCGGATGCGACTGATCGCCGGGCGATCCGGATAACGCTGACAACGACTGGTCTCGAGAGCTTCCGGAGAGCGGCCGAAGTTCACGTGGCCGGTATCGAGACGTACTTCGTCGATCACATCTCAGAGACCGAGGCTGAGGTCGTCGCAGATGTTCTTGAACGGATCCTCCGCGGGGTTGGATCGGCCGTTCCCCAATAGACAGCCCATCAACTCTCCGTTTCCGGGGATGCGCGACTCCTGCTGGCACGTCACGCTGCCGCGCCGCGTCGGATAGTTGGGCACCCGGGAGCGACCGCGCGGCGCACTGAACCAACGCGCGCCTGCGGCCGCAGGCATCGGAGGACGGCAAGGCCAACGCCGGAGCGTTGGCTTGGGAGGCATTCGTCTCTGTGCCCGATCGCAGCGAGCTGTTAGGGCGCGCTGTTTGGGGTGAGGGTTGAGAGAGCCTCGCCGCCGACGCGGTCTGCGAGTTTCCCGAGTAGGGCTGCGAGTTGCGCGAGTTCATCGTCGGTGAGGTGTGATCCGACGTGTTCGTCAATGCCCCGCAGGTGGACGCGTCCGGCTTCCATGAATACTGCTTCGCCGCGGGGTGTGAGCAAGACGAACGTACCTCGACGGTCCGATTCACAGGCGCGACGCTCGACGAGTCCGTCGGACTCAAGGCGATCGACGAGGCGGGTGGTGGCGCTGCGGCTCAATCCGATCTGGTCGGCGAGGTCGCTTGGCCGCATGGCTGCGTCTGCTGACTGTGCGAGCATCAGGAGGATCGCGTACCACTCGAGGGAGATGGGTGTTTCGGCCTCCATCTCTCGGGCGAGGACGGCGTTCACCCGGGTGAACGCCGTCAGCACGTTTCGCCAGGCGTCTGATGCGGGTGTGGTTCTGATCTTCACGGGAGGCATGTTCGGTGACCTTAAAGAAAATGGTTGCATAGCGCAACCACACCACATATAGTTGCAGCCTGCAATCATTGTACGTCGCAATCAAAGGAGAATGCAATGTCAACCACAACCAAGGATCTCACTCGAACCGTCGACGGGGCCGTCGTGCCGGCATCCGGTACATGGGTCATCGATGGATCCCACACCTCAGCGGAGTTCGTAGCTCGCCACTTGATGGTCGCCAAGGTGCGGGGCGGCTTCGGTTCCGTGACCGGGACGATCGAAGTAGCCGAGGATCCAGCCGCCTCTCGCGTCGAAGTCGTGATCGATACCACATCTGTCTCGACTGCGGACGCCGACCGCGATGGTCACATCAGATCTCCCGACTTCTTCGACGTCGAAAACCACCCCGAGATGAGGTTCGTGTCAAGGGCAGTGCGACTCAACGGATCGTCCTGGGTTCTCGATGGCGACCTCACCATCAAGGACATCACCAAGCCCGTGACCCTCGAGTTCGACTTCGTCGGCCTTGCGACCGATCCATGGGGCAACCAGAAGGCAGCCTTCTCGGCAACCACCACAATCAACCGGGAAGACTGGGACCTCAACTGGAACGTCGCCCTCGAAACGGGCGGAGTCCTGGTTTCGAAGAAGGTCAACATCGAGATCGAGATGCAGGCGGTCCCTGCCAACGGCTGACAACCATCGACGTGACAGGGGCATGGAGCGTCCAGCCCCT
>Ga0316196_10000508_pt1 | contig 15356 bp, 14 predicted proteins | sample Eddsed2cm_MG_FD_204938 | JGI IMG/M metagenome (GOLD analysis project Ga0316196, IMG submission 204938) | Coastal sediment microbial communities from Maine, United States - Eddy sediment 2 cm | ecosystem: Environmental > Aquatic > Marine > Coastal > Sediment | place: USA: Maine | collected... | reverse complement strand
GCGGCACATTCGGGCGCACCTCCCCGTGCCTTTACTGGTCGAAAGGCGTTACGCCACCTGTGACTCAGGACTGCCAGAAGGGCCTTGCCGACTCCGCAAGCGCCTGGGCCGGGCTGATGGCGATGTCTCTCAGCTGGGCTTCACTCAGCTCCGCCAGTTGACGGCGCTGGCGTGAACGCTGATACCAGGTGTTCAGCAGCATCACCAGATAGCCTGTCGTAGGCTGCCAGGGCCGGTCGGCATATCTGCGGTAGCTCAGTGTCAAAGTGCTCATAGGGTTCTCCTGGTTTGGCGGTGTGTCGGTCCTCGAGCGGGGACTTCATCGAGTTATCATCTTAGTTCGACTACTGTTACAGTAACAGTGACAAAAATAAAAAAATGTTATCAGTACAGTTTGGGGATAGGCATGACAGTTTCTGCAAGCGTGGCCGGTGATGGTTTTCTGTATGATCGGGTCACAAGACATATTCTTGACCTGGTTGAGAAGGGCGTTCTCAAACCGGGCGATCGTGCCCCTTCCTTGCGTGGTCTGAGCAAGCAGCTGCGTGTCAGTATCTCGACCGTCAGCCAGGCGTATGCGGCGCTGCAGGAGCTCGGTGTGCTGCGGGTCCGTCCCCAATCCGGCTATTTCGTCGATGGCCAGGTGAGCCGGCGGCAGGGTTCTCGGGTACCGCGCAAGACCACGGTCAGCCAGCAGCCGCGCAGGGTGCGCTTCGGTGAGCTGTTCGAGGAGATCTTCAGTGTCGCCAATGACCCGCAGGTGGTGCCGCTGGGGGCAGCTGTGCCGTCGGTCGACCTGATGCCGGTCAAGGGGCTGTTGCGCGCGACCCAGCGGGCCGCAGCGAGGGAGCCAGAAAACGCGGTGAACTACTGTTTCCCGCCTGGGAACCTCGATCTGCGGCATGAGATCGCAAGGCGCTATGTAGACCTGGGTCTTTCGGTCGATCCCGAAAACATCATCATCACATCCGGCTGCAGCGAGGCACTTTCCCTGAGCCTGCACGCGGTTGCGCGTCGCGGGGATATCGTCGCCGTGGAGTCACCGACCTATTTTTCGGTCCTGCGCCTGATGGAACGCATGGGCCTGCTCGCGGTCGAGATCGACAGTGACCCGGAGACCGGACTTTGTCTGGATGCCCTGGAGAGCGTCATCGAGACCATGGACATCAAGGCGGTGGTCGCGGTGCTGAACTTCAGCAACCCTGTGGGTTCGCTGATGCCGGATGCGAACAAGGAGCGGCTGGTCGGCATGCTCGAACAGGCCGATATCCCGCTCATCGAGGACGATATCCATGGCGATCTTCATTTCGGCGAGCAGCGCCCGGCGATCGGCAAGTGCTACGACCGCAAGGGCATGGTGCTGACCTGCTCCTCGTTCTCCAAGACGATTGCACCGGGTTACCGCATCGGCTGGGTGATCGCCGACCGCTACCGCAATGATGTGCTGGAGTTGAAGCACGCGACCTCGTCGGCGATGTGCAGCCTGCCGCAGATGGCCATGGCCGACTACCTGCGCAGTGGCGAGTACGATCGCCACCTGGTGCGACTGCGCAGCGCCTACCGCATGCAGGTCGACAAGATGCGATTCATGCTGGCGCAACACTTTCCCAGCGGGACTCGGATCACCGAACCGCAGGGTGGATTCGTCCTCTGGGTGGAGATGCCGCGTGGCATCGATGCGCTGGAACTGCTCAACCGTGCGCTGCGTGAAAATATCAGCGTGACGCCGGGCATGATGTTTTCGGCAACCCGCAAATTCCGCAACTTCGTTCGCATCAACTGCGGCTACCCCTGGGATGAGCGGATAGAGCGTGCAGTCGTGCGTCTGGGGGAGTTGATCGCGGAGTTGAGCGCGGAGCAGACGGGTAATCGATAATGGCTTTCAGCGGTCTGGTGGCGGCTCGTCTTCCGATGCGGGCTTCTGTCGCGGCTCTTCGGCGTCGATCAGGGGGTAGCGGTCTGCGACATAGGCCGGCCCTTTCATGATCATGACAACGAGACAGCCGATTGCAACCGTGAAGGCCGCGGTCCATGCCGTGAGTGCGGCGGCGATCGCGGCGATCGCGACGCCATTGACGTACTTTTCGGCAGCGAGATCGGACGGCGGGAAGAGATCGGCGATGAGGTAGCAAAAAAGGGGTATCGCCGTTCCGGCAGCAAGGAACAGCGGTAGTCTGGCCATTATCCGCCGTTCCAGTCCGGGAGGTTCGCGCCGGCTCCCCGGGAGTTTTTGAAAAAGTTGCATTCCGAATGTCCTCAAACGTCCCGGACGCGGTCACAAAGACGGGCGGAACGGTATGTGCCGAGCCGTTCCGCCCGTCTGAGTTGTCAGCTCTGGGGTATCAGTACTTCATTTACCACATGGATGACACCGTTGGAGGTCATGATATCGGTGGACGCGATGTCGATGCTGGCCACGGGAAGATACGAGCCCTCGACGGTCGCTAGCTTGCTCATGCTGGTGACTTGCTTGGCATCGAGCTTGCCCGGGACTACGTGGTAGGTAAGGACCTTCGTCAACTTCTCCTTGTCGTTGAGCAGCGCCTCGATGGTGCCCGGGGGCAGTTTCGCGAATGCCTCATCGGTCGGCGCGAAAACGGTGTACGGGCCATCGCCCTTCAGGGTCTCAACCAGACCGGCGGCCTGCACCGCTTTCACGAGGGTGTTGAAATCGCCGGCGGCTGCCGCGGTATCCACGATGTCAGGCTTCGCCTGCATTTTCTGGTAGCCGCCGGTGCGGATGAAGCCCGCGCTGGCCGGCATCTGCGTCAGGACATTCCTGTCGGCAGTCCCGTATCCGTGGGCTTCATGGAAACTGCATTGTGCAGACGCGATTCCGGTTGCGGTGATCGCGGATGCCGCGGCGATTGCGATAAGGGTCTTTTTCATTGCTGTGTCTCCGTAGTGGGTTGTGGTTGTGCTGCGCGGGTCAAAATAGGATTAACGCCACAGCGGGAATCAGGATGAGGGGCGAGTAGACGCCGGCGATGGAGGCCATACACAAACGGCCATCCAGGGCTGTAACGCCATTTGAACGAATTTTGTCCATATATCTAATCCTGTGTAGCGATGTTGACCGCGTTGGCAGGAATAATGGCAGACAAAAACTGGAAAACAAGCTGATGATACCGAAACAAAACCAGGACATAAAAATCTCCTGAGAGAGGTTTTGTATGCGAGCGAGGCTTGTATCCACCGTTAGCCCATTGAGAAAGCTCGAAATTTAGCCTCGGTCTGAGGCCGGGCGGGGCACGTTGGACAAGTTCTCGGCGGCTGCGCTTTGACGTCCAGGTCAGCCAGAGGCTCGATACCACCCGTCCGTCTTTTCTCCGTTTGCCCGACTTTCGCAGGGCTCGTGCGCCGGGCTCATTTGTTCTATATTGGTTCTCTATCTTCTGTCGAAACCGATGCGCGCTGCGATGCAGGTGGTGAATCTCGAACAACTGAAACGCGACGGGGCCCTGTGGCAGGGGCGTCGCCGTATGTCGGAATCTGACCGGGCGCTGGCAAGCGGCTGGCCGGTACTGGATGAACTGCTCGGTGGTGGCTGGCCGCATGCCGCCCTGGTCGAGGTGCTGAGCGACGCGCACCAGGGCCTGCCCCTGGTATTGCCCCTGCTGGCCGGCCTGGGTGAGGGCACGCGCTGGCTGGTCTGGATCGCGCCACCCTATGTGCCCTATGCACCGGCCCTGCTGGCCCGCGGTATCCGGGTCGAGCAGTTGCTGCTGATACAGGATGTGTCGGCACAGCAGCGCCTTTGGGCTGCCGAGCAGGCTCTCAAGTCAGGCGCCTGTGGTGCCGTGCTGGTATGGCCGGAGCGGGTACAGACGGCACAGTTGCGACGCCTGCAGCTGGCAGCCGAGCAGGGTGCCTGTCCGGGCATCCTGTTTCGCCCCCAGCGCGCTGCGAACCAGGGCTCGCCTGCCGCCCTGCGCTTGCGTGTGCGTCCCTCACCGCTCGGGCTGGAGGTCGAGGTGATCAAGCGGCGCGGCGCCTGGGCTGGGGGGAGCTGCATCGTCTCGATGCATGGGGCCGAGGGGGTACAGAAAGGGCCAGGGGCCGGGGGCCAGGGGGCCAGGGTCAGGGGTCCAGGTTCGAGGGGCGAGGATTGAGGCTATGCCCAGAGGCAATATTGGAACCACAAAGGGCGCGAAGTTCGCAAAGGTGGGTGGTATGGCTTCAGCCCATGCGGGGCCGGTGGTGCCTTCCTTCGCGATCTTTGTGTCCTTCGTGGTTAAACGCCATGTCTACCACCTCGGCCCCTGGCCCCCGGCCCCTGGCCCTTTATGCCCGGCCTTCAGCCCGGCATAAATCGTCATGCTCTGGCTCGGCCTGTATTTTCCGCAATTGCCGCTCGAGATCTTCGTGCGTGGCCGGCAACAGGCCGGTGCGCTGGCTATCGTCGAGCAGCTTGGCGGGCGTGAACGCATCAGTCGCTGCAATGTGGCGGCACAGGCCTACGGGGTTCGCCCCGGGGTTTCACTGCCGGCGGCATTGAGCCTGTGTGCCGGGCTTTCGGTGCAGCTGCGGGATCGGGCACGCGAGCGCCAGGCCCTGGATGGACTGGCGCTATGGGCTTACCAGTTCAGCTCGGGCATCAGCTTCGAGCCCTCGCTGTTGTTGCTGGAGGTCGGCGCCAGCCTGCGCCTGTTCGGTGGCCTGCCGGCCCTGCTGGAGACCTTGCAGCGTGAACTCGAACAGATCGGTTATGGCGCGCAGCATGCGCTCGCGCCCACACCGACTGCGGCCGGTCTGCTGGCGCGCAACCTGCCTGGTTGCCAGATATCGTCGGAGCAGCAGTTGCGGGGTGCCGTGGGGGAGCTGCCGCTGTCGCGTCTGACCCGTGACCGCAGCGCCCGCAACCTGATGCGCCATATCGGTCTCGACAGCATCGCCGATGCCCTTGCCCTGCCGCGTCCTGAACTTGCACGGCGGGTCGGGCCGCAATTGTCGGGCCTGCTGGACCGTCTGCTCGGACTGGCACCGGACCCGCGCCCGCCGTGGCAGCCGCCACGTTATTTCAAGCAGACCATCGAACTGCTGGGTGAGATCGAATACGCGACGGCGCTGGTGTTTCCTGCGCATCGCCTGATGGTGGCCCTGTGTGGTTTCCTGCGCGGGCAGGGCGGTGGGGCGCAGAACCTGCAGTGGCGACTGTCGCACCGTGATCATCCGGATACCGGTTTTGCCCAGGGGCTGCTTGACCCAAGCCGTGACCCGGACCATATGCTCGAGGTGTTCCGTGAGCGTATCGAAAGCCTGCAGCTGCCAGCCCCGGTGTTGGCGGTCGGCCTGCGGGTGGAAGAATGGCTGGCCTTCGAAGAGCGCAACCTGACCCTGCTCGACGCCCCGGCCCGGGCCGACCAGGCCCTGCTGGAGCGTCTGGGCAATCGTCTGGGCGGGCACTGTGTGCGCGGCCTGCGTTGCCTGGCCGACCATCGCCCGGAGCGGGCCTGGCGCCTGTGTGATCCGGGTGAGGCCGGTGATCTCCTTACCGGGTCGCCGCAGCAGGGACAGCCCCAGCCACCCTGGTTGCTGCCACAGCCGCGTCCACTGCCCGAACACCAGGGGCAGCCGCAGTATGGCGGCGCATTGCGCCTGGAAAACCTGCCGCAACGCATCGAGGCCGGCTGGTGGGATGGCTTCGACGTCACCCGTGATTATTTCGTGGCGCACAGCCCGGCCGGTGAGCGCCTGTGGGTGTTCCGCGACCGCCGCCGCGGCGGCTGGTATCTGCATGGACTCTTCATATAAGGGGCGAGGTTCGAGGGGCGAGGTTCGAGGGGGCGGCCTTCTCGGCCCTCGAGTCTCGAACCTTGAGCCCGGGCAAGGGAACGCGGAGGACGCAAAGGACCGCAGAGCATCTGATGTAGAGATACCACAATCATCTTTGCGTCCTCTGCGCTCCTCTGCGCCCTCTGCGTCCCAAAAGAAATCACTGCCGAATCTGGAGCAGGGCAGGGCTAAAGACCGGAGTGGGGTCCTCCTCGGCCCCCGGCCCCCGGTCCTCGGTCCTGGCAGTTCGGCCTACGCCGAACTCCACTGCCTGAGCAACTTCACCTTCCTGCGCGGTGCCTCGCATCCGGAGGAACTGGTCGAGCGTGCGCATGCGCTGGGATACCGCGCCCTGGCGATCACCGACGAGTGTTCGTTGTCGGGGGTGGTGCGCGCGCATCAGAAGGCAGGCGAGCTTGGCCTGCAATTGATCATCGGTAGTGAGATCCGCTTGAGCGACGGACCCTGCCTGGCGCTGCTGGCGACCAACCGTGCCGGCTATGGGCAGCTGTGCCGCCTGATCACGCATGGACGCCGGCATGCCGGCAAGGGCAGTTACCGGCTGCAGCGGGCCGATCTCGAAGGCACCCTGCCTGACTGCCTGGCCCTGTTGCCTCTGGGTCAGGATGAACCCGATGAATCGATTGCCTGGTTGGCCAGGACCTTTGCCGGGCGCGCCTGGCTGGCGGTCGAGCTGTTGCGTGACGGACAGGATGCCGGGCATCTGCAACGCAGTGAACAGTTGGCTGGCAGTTACCGGCTGCCGCGTCTGGCCAGCGGTGATGTGCACATGCATGTACGCGGGCGGCGTGCACTGCAGGACCTGCTCACCGCGATTCGCCTGAACACCCCGGTGGCCGGTCTCGGGCATGCGCGTCTGTCCAATGGCGAGCGTCATCTGCGTACGCCCGATGATCTGGCATCCCTGTATCCGCCGGAGCTGATGGCCGAGACCCTGGCCGTGGCCGGACGTTGTTGCTTCTCGCTCGATGAATTGCGCTACGAATATCCAAACGATGTCACTCCCACGGGTCTCACGCCGCGCGCCTATTTGCGCCGGCTGACCGAGCAGGGTATCGACCGGCGCTGGCCCGACGGCTGTCCCGACCGGGTACGTGCGCAGATCGAACACGAGCTGGCACTGATCGCCGAGCTCGGGTACGAGGCCTATTTCCTGACCGTGTGGGACATCGTCCGCTACGCGCGTGAACGCGACATCCTTTGCCAGGGGCGCGGTTCGGCGGCCAACTCGGCGGTGTGTTACTGCTTAGGGATAACCGAGGTAGACCCGGCGCGCATGAACCTGCTGTTCGAGCGCTTCATCTCGCGCGAGCGTAATGAACCGCCGGATATCGATGTCGATTTCGAGCACCAACGTCGCGAGGAGGTGATCCAGTACATCTATACCAAGTACGGGCGTGAGCGCGCCGCGCTGGCGGCGACCGTGATCACTTATCGCACGCGCAGTGCAGTGCGCGACGTGGGCAAGGCCCTGGGACTGGGCCTTGAACAGATCGAGGCCCTGGTGTCGGCGGTTTCGGCATGGCGTCGGCGCGGTGAGATCGAGCCTGAGCATCTGGCGGAGGCAGGCTTCGATCCGCATAACCCCACGCTTGCGCGCCTGCGTATCCTGGTCAATACCCTGCGCGGTTTTCCACGTCATCTCTCGCAGCACGTCGGCGGTTTTGTGATTGCGGCCGGCCGGCTCGACGAACTGGTGCCGGTCGAGAACGCGGCCATGCAGGGGCGTACCGTGATCCAGTGGGAAAAGGACGATCTCGAGGCGCTGGGTCTGTTGAAAGTTGACGTACTGGCGCTGGGGATGCTCAGTGCGATTCGGCGGGCCCTGGATTTCATAAACGGATTCCAGGGCCGAGGGCCGGGGGCCGGGGAGAGGCATGCAGAAGCATTTGAGCCTGCAGGTTTAACCACAAAGGACACGAAGAACACTAAGGATGACAATCCCTGTTCAGGGCTGCGGGTCTTCAACACCTCTTCCTTCGCGACCTTTGTGCCCTTCGTGGTGAATATTCCTGATCTACAGGATCTGCACACCCGGTTCCCCGGCCCCCGGCCCCCGGCCCTCGGCCCTGAGCAAGCGTTGACGCTTGCGGCAATTCCAGCAGAAGACCCGGGCGTCTACAAGATGATCCAGCGCGCCGACACCATCGGCGTGTTCCAGATCGAATCGCGTGCGCAGATGTCGATGCTGCCACGCCTGAAACCGGCCTGTTTCTACGACCTGGTGATCGAGGTGGCGATCGTGCGCCCGGGACCGATCCAGGGCGACATGGTGCACCCCTACCTGCGCCGTCGGCAGGGCAAAGAGGCGGTGGACTATCCCTCACAAGAGGTACGCTCGGTGCTGGAGCGCACCCTGGGGGTGCCGATCTTCCAGGAGCAGGTAATCAAGCTGGCGATGGTGGCCGCGGGCTTCACACCCGGTGAGGCCGATCAGCTGCGTCGCTCGATGGCGGCCTGGAAGCGGCGCGGGGGCCTGGAGCCTTACGAGAAAAAACTGCTGGCCGGTATGCAGGCACGCGGCTATCGGCGTGAGTTTGCCGAGCGGGTCTATCGGCAGATCCTCGGTTTTGGCGATTACGGCTTCCCGGAATCCCATGCCGCCAGCTTTGCCCTGCTGGTGTATGTCTCGGCCTGGCTCAAGTGTTATCACCCGGCGGCCTTCTGTGCGGCACTGATCAACAGCCAGCCGATGGGGTTTTATGCCCCGGCACAACTGGTGCGTGATGCACGTGAGCACGGCGTCGAGGTGCTGCCGGTCGATGTGAATAGCAGTGACTGGGATTGCTCCTTAGAGGAGCGAGGGGCGAGGAGCGAGGGGCGAGGAGACGGGGCCGGGTACCGGGGGCCGGGGGCCGGGGAGAAGCATGCAGCAGCTTTTGAGCGTGTAAGTAAAACCACAAAGGGCACGAAGAACACTAAGCATGAGAACCTCTGCACAGTGCTGCGAGCCTCCAGCACCTCTTTCTTCGCGACCTTTGTGCCCTTCGTGGTGAATATCCCTGAGCTGAAAGTGCTGCATAGCCGCTTCCTCGATCCTCGAACCTCGAACCTCGAACCTGAATCCTCGGCCCTGCGCAATGCGCCGGCATTGCGCCTTGGCTTAAGACTTGTTCGTGGTCTATCTGAATCCGCCGCACAGCGCATCGCCACGGCCCGTGGTGCAGGCGCATTTTCCAATGTCCAGGATCTGGCCCGACGCGCCGGGCTGAACCGCGGCGATCTCAAGGCGCTGGCCGCGGCCGATGCCTTAAAGGGGTTGGCCGGGCATCGCCATCGTGCGGCCTGGGAGGTGGCTGGTGTCGAGGATGCCATGCCGCTGTACGGACTGGATCGTTTCAATGAAAAGTCGCCGCGCCTGCATGAGCCGAATGCCGGTCAGGCGGTATTGGCGGACTATGCCCAGCTGGGCCTGAGCCTGCGTGATCATCCCCTGGCGCTGATCCGGGGGCGATTGCGCGAACGCGGTTTTCTTGCCGCCGACGAGGTCGCCCTGCGCGCGCCCGGTGAGATCGTGCGTGCCGCAGGCCTGGTGCTGATCCGTCAGCGTCCGGGTAACGGGCGGGCGATCTTCGTTACCCTGGAAGACGAGCATGGGGGGCTGAATCTGTTGATCTGGGCGGATCTCGCCGAGCGCCAGCGCAAGATCCTGCTGGGTGCGCAGCTGCTCGGTGTGGTGGCGGAGATCCAGCGCGCCGAGGGTGTGCAGCATCTGGTCTGCCGGCGCCTGGAGGATCACAGCGACCTGCTCGGTGGTCTGGCCGTGGTGTCGAGGGATTTTCATTGATACAGGCAGCAACTTCTTTGGGAACGCAGAGGACGCAGAGGAGCGCAGAGGGCGCAAAGATGTTTGCGGGCTTCTTTATCAAGTTCTCTGCGATCTTTGCGGTCCTTCGCGTCCTTTGCATTCCCTCTACCTCAGGCTCGGGGGAGAGAAGGTCAGGGGGGGAATGCACTCACCAGCTGAAGTAACTGAACCCCTTTTCCTGCAGCAGCATGATGTCTTCGACCCCGATCGGTACAACCTTGGCGTAGTCGACCAGATTTTCCCCGGTCCAGCCGAGGCTCTCCATGGTGTTGCCGCAGGCGTGGAATGCGACGCCGTATGCCGCCAATGAAGAGGCGCGTTGGCGGGTCTCTTCCGGTATGGGGCGCGCTGGCGGATCGCCCAGCAGGTGGATGCCCTGCCCAAAGCAGGCCACAACGACCTCGACATTGTCGCCATATTTGCGGATCAGCTCGCCGACCGAGAACAAGACGTGCGACAGATAGTCGGCATCGGCCTTGTTGCACTGGTAAACGATCTGGTGCTCTGATTTGTCCTCGAAATGGGTATCCGTGTGGTGCGCCTGGGCCTCGTTGAGCGCAAACAGTCCGCCGGCGGCACTCATCCACTGGACCAGGCGGCGGCGCGCCTTGTTTATCGGCTGCATTGGAATCCTCTCTGTGCAGTTATCATCGTAACCGGGCATCGCACGCTTTCGCGGTCTTGTTTTATATCTGCCCGAACCCATTAGACCGTCAAAAGTGGCTTCTATTCCAGTAAATGTTGATTTCTGGGCAGGGGGAAACCCCGATACGCAGGCTGCCATCCAGGGCAGACGGGGGCAAGGCTCACGCAAAAAAAGCCTCCCACTCTCGGAGAATGGGGGGCCTTTTGGCAGATCGACCTGCGATCCGGGTAGGAACTATTTTCCGATGACCTGCAGCACCACGCGACGGTTCTGTGCGCGACCCTCTTCGGTATCGTTGCTGGCGATCGGATCCTGTTCGCCCTTGCCCATGGCGAGGACGAATTCTACCCGCGTCGGGTCCTGCTTGATCAGGTAATCAGCAACAGCCCTGGCGCGACGCTCCGACAGTTTCTGGTTGTATTCGGCGTCGCCTACAGAGTCCGTATAACCGATGACGTTCAGCATTGCGAGACCCCCGCGGAGCAGCTCCCGGTGCGGCTTCAGTGCATCAGAGGCGTCATCCAGGGCGGCGCGGTAATCAGCCGATAGCTCGTCGCTGTCAAAGGCGAACTGGACGTTGTCGACGATGACCTGTTCGATAACAATGCCACTCCTGGCCACCAACTTGCCGTCTTTCACGACACCGGCAGCGCCACCCACGGTGACCGCGGTCCCGGTCGGTGTGGATTCCACGACGGCGGCCTTTTCCACGACCAGTTCGTAACCGCAATCCTCACGATACTCGGTGGTGTCCTGGAACTGGGTCCGCAGGCACTCGCCGCTGCCGGTTTTCCAGACCGAGTCACCTTCGGCATTTACATAGCCGTCGACGGCGTTGTCGGCGGCATTTGCCAGAGGCAGGCCCAGGGCCATTGCCAGGCCGGTGGCTGTGATCAGAAAATATTTGTTGGGTGTCATAAAAGCTCCTTGAGCGACGGCTTGTGTGTCCTGCACATGAGCAGCCATCCACAGATGGTGAGTCGAAAAAGTTGTGAGAGGCGGGTTGTGGTGAACGAGCCGGCGCGGAGTATCGCAGATTTCGCAGCGTTTTTCACGGCCTTGCTGCTGCTTTCCCTGCCGGTGCAGGGGACGCGATAGACAGCAAAGGGAAGGTGCGAATCTCTGGCCGATGCGCGGGGCAACTGTTAGCCTGCGGGAACGGAACGGGCATCGACCAGGGACTGAACAAAGGGGCGGACACCGCAGATCATGGGCCAAAAACTACTCGTCGGCGTCGCCGCGTTCATCGTCGTAATCGCCGGTCTGAAGGCGGCGGAGGGCCTGGTCGTCCCCTTCCTGCTCGCGGTGTTTCTCGCCATCCTCTGCGCACCGTCGCTGGCGTGGATGAAGCGACACCGCGTGCCCTCACCAGTCTCGATCCTCCTGATCATGGCGGCCGTGGTCCTGTTGTTGCTGACCCTGACCTCTTTGCTGAATACCTCGGTAAGCGGTTTCAGCGAGCAATTGCCGGTCTACCAGAAAAGTCTCGAGCAACGCCTGGGTGGCGTGCAGCAACTGCTGACCGATTACGGCCTGGCGCTACCTAAGGGTTTCCTGAACGATATCCTGAACCCTGATGTCGTCATGGGCATGATCAAGCGCACGCTGACCGGTTTCGGTGGCGTCCTTTCCAATACCTTCCTGGTCGTGCTGACGCTGTTGTTCATCCTGCTCGAGGCCTCGAGCTTTCCGCAGAAGCTGCAGCAGATCTCGAGGTACCCGGAGGCCAGCGGCGAGCAGGTGCAGCGGATTATCCAGTCGATAAACCGCTACATGGCGATCAAGGTGATGACCAGCTTCGCCACCGGCTTCCTGGTCTGGCTCGTGCTGTCGATCCTGGGTATCGATTTCCCGGTCCTGTGGGGGCTTACCGCCTTCCTGTTGAACTTCGTGCCGACCATCGGCTCGATCATCGCGGCCCTGCCCGCCGTACTCCTGGCCGTCATCCAGTCGGGCTTTGTCGATGCCCTGCTGGTTGCCGGTGGCTATCTCGCGATCAATGTGGCGATCGGCAGTGTGCTCGAGCCCCAGTTGATGGGGCGCAACCTGGGGCTCTCCACCCTCGTGGTTTTTCTGTCCCTGGTGTTCTGGGGCTGGGTGTTGGGGCCGGTCGGCATGATCCTGTCGGTGCCGCTGACCATGACCCTGAAGCTGGCCCTGGAGAACAACCCCGATACCCGGGCGATTGCGATCATGCTGGGAACTGCGGGGCCCGGAATGGAAGAGTCCCGCACACCGGCGGTTTCTGACGGCGAGGAAGTCTAGCTATGACCGGCAAGCGCCTGTGGACTCAAGGTCGCAGTTTGCACCTGCGTCAGTAGCAAAGAGGCGCTGAAATTCACACCAAGGGCAGCAACGCTTAGGTGTTTGTAGTGTGAACAGGCCCTGAGTCATGTTGCAAGTTCCGGAGTAACCACAATGCCCCACCACTCAATCAAGTCAGCAGTACCGATCGCGATCACCCTTTCGCTCCTACTCGGCACATCGAGTCACGCAGAGGAGGCGCTGCACCACTCTAACAAGGCCCATGAACATGCCTCGCACCAACAACACGCCGATCATCAGATGGCTGAATTGACACTTGACCACGGACAGCGCTGGCGAACCGACGCGCCCCTTCGCGAAGGCATGGAGCGCATCCGCACGGCCGTTGTCGAGGCGGTTGGCCACACCAGCGCCGCGGGCGGTCTAGACGCATCGCCGGGGAAACGACTGGCCGACACCATCGATGAAAGCATTGCATTCATGGTGACTCATTGCCGTTTGGCGCCTGAAGCCGATGCCAATTTGCACATCCTGATCGGACGTTTGGCCGAGGCGGCCGCGCTGGCCAGAGAGCCTGCTGAGTCGAATAGCGCACTGTCACGAATGCAGGTGGTCTTGAATACATATCCAGAGTATTTCGAGCATCCTGGCTGGTGAGTTGGACGGTCCAGGCGCCACGTTGGAGGACGTCTTGGGTGTGTTTTGTATCGCAATCCTGGTTGCTGCCCTGGTGGGGGATTTCATGGCCGCGCGAAAGACGCATTACTAACAAAGCAATTTTTTGCTTTGTCTGCTTTGTCTTCCGCCAGGATCGGCAAACAGGTCGATAAGGCCCCCAAACTAGCATGTCGCTGACGCGCTTGAAGCAATTGAACGTTCACTGGAGATCGAATCATGACAATGACAGCTTCTCGGGCCCTCCCTTACCTGTGGCTCGCAGGCGGGTTCATGGTCTTCTCCACGGTCTTTGCCCAGCAAGGGCCCGCCGAAGCCTCGGAGGTGGATTGGCTGCAGCTCGGTATGGGACTCTTTGGCGGTCTGGCGCTCTTTCTCGGCGGGTTGGACCTCCTCTCCGAGGGGCTCAAGAAGGCGACGGGCAACACGCTTCGAACCATCTTGCAGAAGCTGACGGTCAACCGCTTCATGGGAGCGATAACCGGCGCGTTTGTCACCGCAGTGCTCAATTCCTCGTCCGTCACCACCGTGCTCGTGGTCGGCTTCGTGACTGCCAACGTGATGACACTTTCACAATCGGTCGGTGTGATCATGGGGGCAAACATCGGTAGCACCATGACCGCGCAGCTGCTCGCCTTCAACCTCTCGGCCTATTCCCTGATCCTCGTCGCGGTCGGGTTTTTCATGACCTTTGCCAGCAAGAGTGACCGCCCAAAGTATTTCGGCATGATGATCATGGGCCTGGGTCTGGTTTTCTACGGCATGGGGTTGATGAGCGAAGGCATGAAGCCCCTGCGCAGCTACGAGCCGTTTCTGGACATCCTCGCCAGCATGGAGAACCCGCTGTTCGGAATCCTGGCGGGTGCTGTGTTCACCGGTCTCGTGCAGTCATCCGCGGCGACGGTCGGAATCGCCATCGCAATGGCGAGTGAGGGCTTGCTGGCTCTACCGGCGGGGATCGCATTGGCGCTGGGTGCCAATATCGGCACCTGTGCCACCGCCTTGCTTGCCGCGCTGGGCAAACCCGTCGAGGCGGTGCGTGCCTCCGTTGTGCACATCTTCTTCAATATCGCTGGCGTGTTGATATGGCTGCCGTTTCTGAGCCTTCTGGCCGAAATCGCGGTGGACCTATCCCCGACGGCGACCGGGCTGGAAGGCACGGCAAAGCTCGCGGCCGAGGTGCCGCGTCAGATCGCCAATGCCAACACCATGTTCAATGTGATCAATACACTGATATTTATCGGCTTTACCACGTGGTTCGCCCGCCTGGCCGAGAGACTGATACCGGACCGCGCCCCGGCTGAAGGTGTGATCATCGAACCGGAATTTCTCAATGAAGCGGCGCTGGAAGCGCCGTCGATCGCGCTGGAGAATGCGCGGCGAGAGATCGAGCGGGCGGGCCTCATCACTCTGGAAATGATGGAGACGCTGCGCGATGCACTCGAGAAGAAGGACAAGGAGCAGCTGGACGAAGTCGCGCGGCGTGACGATGAGGTGGATATTCTCGAAGTCGAGATCATGGCCTACCTCGGGCAAACACGACAGCGCATGTTGACCGAGGATGAAAGTGCGACACAGGAGGCGCTGGTGGCCGCCATGATGAACATCGAGAGCGTCGCCGATGTGATCGAGACCGACATGGTCGGTGTGGCCAAGGCCTACCTGGATGGCGAATACGAGGCGAGCACGCAGGAGACCCAGGACATGGTCCAGGGCCTGTTCGAAACCGTTCGGCACAGTGTCGAGTTGGTGGTAAAGGCGGTGGGGCAAAGCGACCAGCGGGCGGCGCAGGATGTGCTGTTGCTGAAGGGCGAGGTCCGGGACTTTGCCGACCGGCTGTTCGAGCGCCACGCCAAACGCCTGCATGTCGATGACCCCAAGTACCTGCAGCGGGTCCGCCTGATGATGACCTTTATCGAGCAGCTACGGCACATGTACACGCTGACAAAACGTGTCGCGAAAACGCAGTTGCCGCTCGAGGTGGCACGACGGGAGGCTTGAGCTCGCAGTTGATGCGGCACCCCCAAAGCGTCATGGGCAAGGAGAGGATGGCCGCGTCTGTATGGCGTGGTTTTGATGAACTATGGCAAGGCAGGAAGGGTGGTTGTTTGCGGCCGGAAAGGTCAATACTCACTCTTCAATATTCACACCGTCGCGCCCATAGGG